>JGI24159J19872_10013133_pt1 | contig 10780 bp, 10 predicted proteins | sample Ectturendosymbi4_FD_19872 | JGI IMG/M metagenome (IMG submission 19872)
TGCGCTTCATCATTTTCCAACGTTTTTTCATTTTACACTTCCACGTATTTTCTGTGACACGCTGTCGCCATTCTGATAACGAGTTGGCCAGCTTTGCGTTTTTTTTCTTCGTACGTCATACTACTGATTGTTTCTTGTCAGTGGTATGCTAAATGTTTTGTGGTTGAAAACATTGCCCTGAAGAAGCCCACTTGAATAGGTGGGCTGGCTGATAATATAATATAATCACCAGAAGAGCTTATTCATCTGTTTGTTTGAGTAATAAAATTTTTTACGTTTCAAATTAAACATTTTATAAAGTTACAGTAGTCTTGTGCGTTTCTAGTCATTGAAAAGTATTTTTGTTTCCTTAAAGCACACATATTAATCTGTTGTATTTTCACCATTTTTTCGTTTTCGTCCTTCTCTTCTGCGGTTATTTGCATTCGCGACTGCAAAGACAACGCCTCGGCTTGCGGAAGCACCAGCCGCACCTCTGTTTCCAAATTATTTCTATCCTGAAACAGAAAATGGTGTTTCATCATACAGATATTTGAAAAAACAACATGCCAGTTGTGCGAATAAAAACTAATACCCTTTTTTGCGTTAATACATTGAGAACAGATGTTCTTAAAATTCACGCTTGGTTCTGTAATTTTGGCGAAATCTAAATATTTGGATTTTGCCATGATTATGTTTGTTTGACCAAAACTTGCCAACTACAAACGCTAGTAGGTCAACCAAGGGCTCTAAAGGTTCGGATTTCCGCCTAGTTGTTTAAAAGAAAGAAACGAAAAATTATTTTTGGGATTGGAGCCAAGGGCCAAAAAAGGCTAAACCTACCCCAAATATGACGTCACCTACAAAAACTCAAATCAAAAACTTACCCAATTTATTTTAATCGAAATTACAAAACTTTCTGCCTCTTTAGAGGGTTTGAACAGTGGTCTCTAGCAGCTGGCGAGTTGTGGGTAAATATGAACACAGATCGATCGTATCTTCTGCGGGTTTGTCTCTCATGACGTTATTCTTCCGTGAATAGTTACAAAAGTTTTATAATTATATCCTAATCGAGGATTTTGAAGTGATGTTCTCATTAGAATACTCTACTCCTAAATGTTTTTGATTAAAATTGTTTGCGGAATCTTTGGATATGTAAACCTTTAGGATATCACTCTAAAACAATTGTTGCAATTCGCGGAAAAAGAAAGCTATGACAGACTCAACTAAATTGCAGCACAACACGTCGAATTTGAATGTTGCAATGGAAAAGTGCTTGTTTGTTTTCTATAATAAATTTACAGCAGCTAAAATTTCATTACAGGTTGGCATATACACCTTAAAGACAGCATGAAAAAACGTTCGACCAATAGCAACGGAATGATTAAGTGTGTGTGATCACAATAATCAAAATAGGTAATTGCAAGGCTTTCCTACTGTGGCCCTGAAAACGTTTTTGTTAACTGTTACACTGACAAGTTATTGCTCTCCCTACTGTCCAGTAGGACGAAAAACAGGGAATCATTCGGTAATATTTTTGTCGATGATTACGTTTCTTTGCTGAAACCGAAGCTTTTATTTGTCTTACACTAACAAAACCAGTAGAACTTTCCAAAAAAGCACGTAGCGCATATTGTAAAAATAAGGCATGCTATGATTTAGGTGTAACTTTGTTGATGTTGCCGAGATTCAGATTTGTGAACTGTGATATTTTCAGACATATTTGGAAGCTTCAGTTCATTTTTGCCGCACGAAAAGAGAAACACTGTGCACACGTCATGTGATCAGGGATTTTAAGGCGTTTTATGGGTTCAAAACGGACCCATAAATTTCCCGTGCTGACCCATAAAATTGGTACTTCCACATTAAATCTGGACAATCACGAAAAGTTTTAGCTGAGTTGAATTGTTGCTTCAATTAACGTCAAAAAAACGATTTGCCTCGCACCAAATAAGTGTAGTGTAGATAGTAACCTCGTCTATTCATCATAATCATCTCTGAAATCACATGCAAAGCAACGATTAATCGTTTTTGACAGCTTTTATGAGAGAAACAATTACGTTACAGAGTTTTTTTAGGGAAATTGTTAGGTACCCAGCGTGGACCTGTACAGATCTGATTTTCTCTGATTCTAGAGACCCGTTGATAATTCTCTGATTGTAGGGAACCGATTTTCAATTATATGGACACGAATCGGGTCACAAAAACAAAACTGACATTACGTAATAATTAACGTTTTGAATGCCACTGAGTCTGGCGCTTTTAGCAAGCCAAGTCTTTTCCACAGTGTCAAAGGTTTTCACCAAACCAAGCCTTTTCCAGATTTTATACATTCACTTTCTTGTGTGGGTGTTTTCAGAAGATAATGTCACAGCACAAACATAAAGCTAGCCATCCAAGAATAAAGCAGTATTTTTGCAGTAGGCCTGAACAAATATTTCTTGCTGTGCCAACCAAAAAGTGCAAACCCGAGCAGCAGTGAATGCACAAAAGGTTCTTTCGATTCTGTTGTGCAGGAAGTACAGCATTCAAGTGTTAGAATCTCAAAAGCATCGTCAGTTTCAGCTAACAGTCAGTCATGAGCATCTATCAATCAGACGTTTCAATCACGCATTAAGCTGAAAGGTTTTGATGAATCCCTACAAATGAATGTGTTTACTCTGCATGCTGACGGGAGCATAATATGTTTTCTATGCTCAAAGCATCCAGCAATTACCACCGGCCGAGGACAAATGGTAATATTTACACAAAAAATGGTAATATTTACACTTCGGAACCTGCCAGACCTCCACTCCCATAACCGCCTGGATAATCATCTCAGCTCTGATTAAATCGATAAAGCCAACAGCCAGGAAAAAACTCAACGCATGTCACTATTTTATGCTATTCATCAGGATCGCATTTCAGATAAAGTTAACACGGTAGTTGAGCGCATACATCTGATTTATTGCGTTTTGAAAGAAGAGAGAGCGAATCGAAAAATAACTTCCTTGTAAACTTTGATCGACCGCATTGGCCATAATGATTAACTTTGCGACCCCACCTTAACAGTTCTGGGTCAGTAATTGAGTTTATTTTGCTGACCTTGGAACATTTAAGTAATCGCATTGTTTCTGATGTCAAGTAGAGCCCATGATGGGCTAGTATGGTCGACGAGACAACCAATATTGCTGCAATGTACTGTCCATTCCAATTGCCACAACCTGGCCAGAGCAAAGATTTTCAACTCTGTGCCGTGTTAAAACCAAGCAATGAAACCGGCTGTTTGAGGTAACTCCGAATGCTCTCATAAATGTTTCAATAAACGGTCCAGAAAGTCTTCCATAGCGGGGCTTGACATTCTGAAAATTGACAACTCCGCTGATTTATAGTATTTCATACTTCAATTTTGGGGGCTGGGAGCTTTGTTTGGGGGCTAACAGCACCATGGCCACGAGACTGCGTTCATAGAAGCTCAACGATGAGGGCACTCTTGAGATTGCTCATGAAATTTGTGATTGAAATGGATAAAATCAGATAATAAATGCAGAGTGACAGAGCGAGCACTAAAGACCCTAGAATCTGCAGATGACGAGTAACAAGCCGATGCTTTCATGGATGAACAACAGCTGTGTAATTAAGTTGAAACTGAAAAATTTGTGTTGAAGTTTTTGTAAATACAGCAGTACTGATTGTGCACTGTGACTGCCAATACTGTAATAAACAATACGTTTAGGAATTATTTTTTTGCATTTGCTAAAAATAGATGCCTCATAAAACTTCTTGGTGTTCCCTTAAACCAAACCTTAAAAAAAACTGGGTGATCACTGGATTTTGAAAAGATTAAGTAAATGAATCATTTTTCTCACCTGAATATGTTAGTAATGGTCTATTGGCTCAATGTTTTGCATAGCTCTTGCTAAAAAATAAACTTTTTGCGTTACAAGGAAAGACACAACACTGCATGGTGGTATCCTATCCTCAAGTGCTCTATTAAACTCGGGGACAGTAGGCCACAAAAAGATTGATGACACGCAGTGTCACCTACTGAGTTTGTCTGCAAAAGTGTTATGATTGGACGTTAGGCAATGGCAGTATAACTGGCACGTCAAATTGCTTTCACATGATTGATATAGTCAAATCAAGCAAATCAAAGGTGTTTCAAGACCTTGTAAACACTGTGAACTTTGCGGTTGCCATGGAAACCACAAATAAATGCATGGTGGCATATGTTTCACACATAAGGACCAAAAATAAAAATTTCGCATAGAGCCAAAATTTGACATGCGCAAGCTATGGCATTCATGTAGCGACTACTGTGATATTCCACGAACAGTATGTGGGCCAAACTATAACAAATCTTGCTTGAGATGGTCATCGCACCACAGCATTTGGAACAAAGAGGATTGAAAAACTGACATGACCAAATCGCTTTGTTCCGGCACTATTGGTTGAGCCATGGCACAGTAAATAAAACACTTTTACACGAAGCATACATTGTTACTTTTGCCGAGCAACCAAGCTTTCAATCTCTTAATATCTCTGAAGATAAGTGGCATTGCCGATTTGACGTCACCAACTTGGCGCGCAAATTACCGTAATATTCAGAACACGATCTTCCCCCATGTGAAATATTTTTTTATTTTCTTGTGCCCTTTCACCTGCTTTGGCCTTATCACCGTCCAGCGTGCTAGCATTGATGTTTAGTCCCATCACAGCGCACCAAAGAGGTTGTTTGTCATTGTAACGAATGGGAACTCACAGAAGCATTCTGCGAAAGTTCTTGGTCATACCGGCGAGTTATGTAAGGCATTTAATAGTTCTGTTGAGTTTCTCGACCACTGGCGTCAGTCAGTTAGCTTTGATGTCCCAGGAAAATTAATTATTTGGGAAAGACGTACTGTACAGTTTGTAATTGTCGCAACTTGTGTTCTTGGCATCAGTCAGTTTGTTACAATGTTCTAGTCAAGTGAAATCAATTGTTTGGAAAAGACGTGTTTTACCAGCTTTCAGTTTACTCAGCTTGTGTTCTGATTTATTCATTTTACTCCTGAGTTTGTTTGCATTCTCTGCTCTTGCTTTGGCCTTAAATCTATGTCCTATTGAAAATTTGCAGATCGATTCCTTTCTTAACCCATTGTGGACAGTAGTACTTGCTCTTAATTTCACTTCTTTGAAGTAAATATAGAGTTTGTTGATTTACAAGCTAAAAAACGCCAAACTGCTTGCTACCCAACGTTACCATCGTGAATAAGCCGCCTGGCAGCGAAAGTGTTAAAAGAAACAAAAGCAGTTCTATCATTCTAGCAAGCATCATACCTCAACAAAAAATTTTGAAAGACTTACTGACACAGAATTAGGCTAGCAGAAATTGCTTTTTTTCAAAAAAAGAATATTCCAGCAAATCTCAACTTCTGTTATAAGCAACATTTTGAATTTCAAATGCCTGTTTGTACAGTCTTGGGCGAAAGTCATCGCAATAATCGATTTGATCCCGTTTCAACGCGGTAATAATCGATTTCATCGCAATATTCGATTTCAACGCATTTTGCGATTTATTACGTTTGTTTTTTCAAACTGATTTTTACAAACTGCTACTGGTAATCTCAAAAGTGCTTAAATTATTGCAAATTTTTCTAAAACGTTCACAACGGTTTCTGGAAACCTAAGTGCTTCGAAGAGCATTTTTCGACATTCTTTCGACATTGGAGAGTGATGTCCGAAGACGTTTGAGAGTAAAGAAGGCAGCATTTATTTGGGTAGTCTGTCTTAGTTTACAATTCCCACATTTAAAAACTGATGACCACTGGTTCAGTTTTATCCAAGATGCGATAACGTTTCTAGAAAATTCCTAACTACAGCTTCTTGAAAGTCGCAATGGTGCCATGATATTTTGTTTTTGGTGCTTCGTTTCGACGTTAAACTTATTTGAGTAACATTTACTTCGCTACAACCACTTGATGTTTCATCGATGATGACAGATCCGCTTGTAAACGATCCAGACAATGTTGATGTCTCTGTTTGGATAAATGCAGTATCTGTAAATAAAAAGATACCAACTATTATCTGCATTGACGTTCATCCATGAATCTCTTGGTATATCGATTAATCTAGACAATCTTTCAAAAATGTTCTATTTAGTGATACATTTTAAAGAAGGCACAAATACTTACCTATCTACGGAAATTCATTTAACCTTGTTTTGTTGACATTATTATAAACATTATTAAAAAGATGAAATGAATATTTGAAAATTGCTTTTGGAAATACGGGGTAAACAAACCAACAGAAAGTTGGTTCGTAATTTTATATTTAAAAACTAATCAAATATGCATCTAATGCAAAACGAAATTAAATATAAAAGCGTTTATCAGTACTTCATATGGTTCAGTGTCACTATTCTGCAGAGAAAAAGACATCTGCAAACCAAAACGTAACCTAAATTGCATCCACCTTTAGGTGATAACAAAGAAGAAACACGAAAAGAACTTTTAAGCAGCATTTTCCTATTCACCTTCAATTGTCCTGTTCTCGAGGCGAACTATTTGTTTGGTTATAGTAAAGTGTAAAGTAATTTTTTTTTTGTATTTTATTACAAAATAAAACAATTCTTGCATGGCGAAATTTAATAAATTTCTATCGTGGGGAGGAGACTGTTTTGAACAAATGAGTATCTTTTAAAGGATGTTTTTCAAGATTTGCCGTGAACTAGAACCCTGCCCAGTTGTATTTAAAAATGTAAACGCAAACAGTTTTAGGTGCTCAGGCTTGTTTTTCAATAACTCGGAAGCTATTCTCAAGGTGATCTCAAAAATATCAAATTCAAGATTATCAAAATAAGAAGACGTTGTCAGTATATAGGATACTTTTACTACAGCGAAACCTAAGCTGAGCCGCACAAAACCTTCGACTGGGCCGCGGCTTGGACATAGCTGCTCTACAACTACAACTGACATGGTGTTCTCACTTAGACAGCTCCAAAAAGAAAACATTGAGAAATCTCGCCCGCTGTAGGCGGTTTTCATTGACCAGACCAAAGCTTTCAACACGGTGAGGCGGTGTTTCGTGCTTGACGAACAAATTACTGACTTTATTTGCACGGCTAAGGTGCGATGCGAATCTGCGCATTACAACAGAAAGCAACAAACACCACGTCATCCAGCATTTTAAAGAGAATCAGAATTTCGAAAAAGATGTTTCTCAGGAACGAAATCAAAACGCACTTGAAAATATGACAAGATTTCCAAGCAATTTTGGATAATCGGGATCCGGCTTGAGAAGAAATGATATCCAATCTAGATCCGAATCCAAAAAATTCTTATAATCCGGCAGGATCGGGCCCGCTAAAGCCACGATCATGGATTTTAAAGTTGTGATCGGCCATATACTCGCGAACAGAGTGAGCAAGAGAGTCAGTGAAGACATTGTCGGATCAGGAAGACAGCAATGAATATTTTGAGATGGGTTAGCCCACAGGCTATGTCATTGTGACGTCGCTTTAGGGCAAAACCCGGCTTTCCCGTTGCCATGAAAAATCATTGCTTCCATTCGAAAAGCCACAGACCACCACGTATTCACATCACCCACTCACTGCTTAGTTGTCAACAAGTTCTCTTATCTGAGATCTGTTGTCAACTTTTCCAACAGTATGAACGACGAAATGAACCAACGAATTGGAATGGCTTCGACCAACTTCGGATGACTCCGTTCACGAGTTTGGAACAATTATCACCTCACTATCAAACTCAAAGCCAAGGTCAAATCCGCGTGCATCCTGGGTGTTCTGCTATACAGCAGCTAGACGTGGTGCATATACCGCAGTCGAGAAAACCGTCTCGGCACATTGCACTTCAGATGCTTCCGCTCCATTTTTGGTGTCTCGTGGAGGGCCATGCCCCTAACTTCACCATCCTACATGTCACCGGCTCATTTGACCTCATCGGCATTATGAGACAGCGACGTGTACGCGTTAAGTCCGTCATTGGGGAGCTTGTCGCCTGCCCAAGGATCCTTTACGGCGAATTCTATAACGCGCTTCGTAGAACTGGCAGACCCAAACTGCGCTATAAGAACGTTAACAAGCGTAACATGGCGAGCTTCCACATCTCTCCACAGTCATGGGAAACACTTGCTGATGACTGCAGCAGATGGCGTGCTTCCCGGAATGAAGGCTATTCATTCTCAATTACAATATACGCAAAAAATGGAGAAGAGCAGAGATCATCGTCGTCANCGACGGGATGGGACATAGTAGTGGCAACCAATCGTTTAGAGTTATATTCAGTAAAGGGGCANTATTTTAGAAAACAAGAAATGATGCAATCTTAGCCAGTGTAAGCCAAGCAAAGNAATAGAGGATTGCCATAATTTAGAAACCTTACACAATATAAGCGAAAAACAATCCCCAAAGCATATATCTATTGGTGGTCAAACTTTTGATATCAGTAAAATTAACTCATATCGATTTAAAAGTGTTATATTAACAGGAAAAACATTTACATCACAAACATCGGAAAAAAGATAGAGTTATTTGAGAGTTATTTAAACGTTCATGGATAAAACCACAACGATCAATTTGGCTAGTTTAAACAGAGGAAAAACGCTTGGCACAAAGAAATGAATTTTCAAGTCTATCAGAATTTTTTCTTACTTTTTGAAAATGTGCTAGTAAACATGTAACTTTACAAGGTTTTCCATCTACCATGGTACAAATGAACTTTTATAAGCTTTTTTCAGGTTTCCTAATCTTCACACTCACAACAATTGAAAAACGGTTGTGATTTTTATTGACGCAACGGTTGTGATTTATAAAGGTTGTACGCTAAGAAACACAATTGCAATATTTACAAACAATTAGGTTTATCTAAAAAAATTTTTGAATGCAATCACGTATTTCAAAGTAAATGCTGTGATTGCTTTTCAAAAAAATTTCATTTGGAAAAGATAGGAAAAGTAGCAGAAACTTATTACCAAATTATTTGACTGCTGAGCTGAAGCGTGAGGGATTAAAGAAAAACGAAGTGGCGCTGATGGAAAAGGCAATATACATGTACTGTTTTTCGAAACAACGTAGGTGAAGTAAGATTCTATTTCAATAAGACCTATGAATGCATACTTTTTGGACAATACTATCCTCTGTTCAACATCGTAGTGACTGATTGTTTGCTGATAAAAGGTCTGGTATGATAAATAAACAGCTATCGTAACATATTTCATTCCACAATACTGAAAATCATTTGAGGGTGTCTGCCAAATTGATATCTTGCACACACAATTAAGACCAAACAAGTGCATTCAATGTTGATTTTTGTGATTAAACCGAATAGGAAATTCATCTCTAACTACTGTTGTTTTTACAAAGACACGTGGGAAAAGCTGGGCCGCTGAAGCGCTGCTCATTTAATGTACCTGAAGATATTTCCAAAGCTGCTGCGTGAAATACCCAAATAAAGCGTCCAAAGAAAGCAACGTTTTCTAAAAGCGACGGGTGATATTCCACAATTATTGCGCCAGTTGACATAATTCCGACAACTGTACCAGTTTTGCCAATGAACTGCGATAAAACACACCTGCCATTAACAATTACGTTTCACGTAGTAGTAAGATAAGGCAGTTAAAAACAACATCTGTTTTACAGCCGCGTGAGATGCTTGCCGATTATTTCTTCTTTGGATCGTATCAATCAACTGACAAGTCAAAATCCATTTGACTATGTGCAAGCCCTAGCCTGGCCACTGTCTCTTAAAATGTTTTTCTTCCAGCATTATTAACAAAAATGTATTTTCAATTCAGTTATATGAGGGACTTTCGGCAAACATTCAAATCGTGTTACCATAAAAAGTTCATAATAACAATACCGCATTTTTGGAGTTACATCTCTCTGAGTAAAGTTGAACACCAACATAAACACACGTATGTTTCTTTGAGCGGTTGTTGAAAATACGTACATGTGCAACACGATCGTCCCATTCACCGGAGCCTTCCATCAACGATTTCAGACAATCAGTATTTAAAGTGCATTTCACCTTTTCATCAATTTCAAAAGCTCGAGTTGGGGATTTACGTTTTTCATCTGAAAACAAACATGAGTCAATTTTCAGCGGCCTTATGACCATTAGGATGATACATCAATTAACTCAAGTGCAGTTTCGGTGATATAAATATACAATCAGAACATTTGTTCTATTCAGATTGTATTAATTTTGTTACATTACAGCAGGGCCTCCGAACTACGGCCCGCGGGCAATTTCCGGCCTGCGAAGCCATTTCATCCGACTCGCGAAACCAGTTTGTCAAAAATGAAAAACTGATATATTTACGAAAAATTTGTTGATTTGGTTGAATGTAGCATATTCCGAAACAATAACATTACGTAAGATGTCCAGCCCTCGTAGTGTTGTGTAATAGCTTATGTGGCCGTCGGACAAAAAGTTTGGAGATCCCTGCATTGCAGCAATGTTGCTTAAAAGTAAACTTTTGATCGAAGGAAAGGCGTTTGTGACTATTCTTTTTATAGTTTTTTCAGCTTCGTGTTTGTTTCAAATAAATGAAGATGTCATTATCACCTTCTTGTTCAAAGCTTATTTTTGCAGGTCCTGCCACATTGTATAAAATCACGTTTAAATCACATTCCACTCTGGCTTCAGCAACTGGCTGTCTAAACCTAAGCATTGGAACGCTGTGCCAGAAGGTTATACTTCATATATTTGGAAAGTCGCACGCTATATTGATTTAAAACGTGAATATTCTCACAATCCAAGCAATTGGTCTCCACAAAGGCGACAAACCATAAATCGGCAATATTTTGTAGAAAATCGATTTC
>JGI24159J19872_10013134_pt1 | contig 10780 bp, 4 predicted proteins | sample Ectturendosymbi4_FD_19872 | JGI IMG/M metagenome (IMG submission 19872)
GAACTTTTTCAGCAGTTATCACTGATGTTGAAAAGTAAAAAATTATTGTGAAGCAATAAATACAGCGATTGCACGTACAACGGGAGTTTTATGGTAGAAAAAGCTTTTGGTTTTTGGCAAAGTAGCCTTATTTGATTTTTGCTGAACAGCAGAACGTTGAATGAGTAGCAGAAAACAAAAATAATGCGCTTTCGATGCCTCGTTTAGTGAAAGTGTAAAATTCTTCAACGAAAATAATTTCATACTGGAGACAGATTGTTTACTGAGTAGGGAAAATTACCGATTTGAGATTGGAGTACTAGGAAATGTCACAAATTAAGTCCGATGTCTAACAGTATACCTTTTACAACACGAAGTAACGCAGATGCTTCAAAATGTTGCAAGTGAAAAAAGAGGGGAGCAAACAAAATATATTAGTGAGTGATTTCAGGAAAATGTTTGCAAGACAAAAATCAAAAGCACAACTTCATCTTTTGCAAAGCAAAGTGCGCAAAAACTTGAAAGATGATGCACAAGGTTAGAAGCATGGCAACTTCAACATTTGAATGTAAATTTGTTCTGCGCGTTGGATTCATTGTAAAGGTTACTGCTGGATGTTCAGTGTTGGTTTGATACATTATAATTAACATGACGAGATGTTTCGGTACAAAAAATAACCGCAACCATTTAGTAGGTTTGCTTACAAACAGTGTAAACCTTGGAATACAAAGAAGCTTTGTTTTCTATGCGCGTTAATGCTAAGCCGAAAAAAAATTTGCATTTTCAACTTCGTCGGTTTTGAAGAGTGTTTTCCAAGGTGCTTAGGTAGGCTATATAACAGCTTCGTTGCAAGTATGAGGGTAGCCCAGCAAGACCGTTGAATTATAATATTGTATCAAAAACATTTCCATTTGGGCATAACACGTAGCGCAACAACTGATTGTGTTACTTGAAAAGCAACGGTGGATGCTTGTAATCGCATAGATTATGCTACTCACGATTGACATCGCTCAGTGCAGCGCTTTTCAAACTTTTGTATGTTACGACACACTAATACATTCTGAATTTGGCTGCGGCACACGTATTTTATGAAATCGAAAACCAACTTTTCACAAACCTTGCAACGAGAGCTACGTATTACAAGGTTTTCTCAAAACACAAAAACTTTCATGGCACACTTCAGCGGCAAACCAGTGTGCCGCGGCACACAGTTTGGGAAACACTGGCTAGTGGACAAACTGGCGATTTTTATTCAACGTTNCTGCGCATTTTTTGATTCAGTGAAAAGTTTGTCTTTTCACAGGTGCAAAATTTTTTTGCTGGGCGTATAAACGTTGTAAGCATCTAAGAAAATGCAAATAGTAATGAAAACAGGCAATAGGAAAACAGACAATGAAAAACTGTTTTTCAATGAAAACAGACAATCAAAAACAGACAATAATGAAAACAGACAATAAGCATCTAAAAAAATGCAAATGGTAATGAAAACAGACAATAGGCTACTATTATCAAGGTGGAGTAATAACAGTCATTCACGGTTCTCCAAGACGATATTTTTTCATAAGACTAAAGTTGTCAGATTAGAAAAAAGGGAATTATCTAACTGCAGTTGTTTTTAGTTTATTTAGCACAATCCGAGGCACGAAGCTCAAAGTGAAGACCCGTGCGACCACGCATACAAAAATAACATTTCCGGGAATTAACTGTAATGTGAAAGAAACGCAGCGACGCCTGCTAGGAAAAGAATGTGCGATGCAGCAGAAAAGCGACATTTCATTACAAAGTTAAGTTACAAGAATTTTTTCCTGCTGGTTTGAACCAAATTGAATGCGACTACATAGATTCCAAACAGCATTTTTATCTACAGTATCATGTTGCAGCAACAGACATGAAAGCACTTCGCAAAAAACAAACGACACTTGAAGCAGTGACGTTCCTTGGGTTTCCCGCGCCTGGGGACAAACTCAGTTTAGGGCTACCACCCAGCCCGTTCGTGGCAGCATATGATAAAAGAAACACTGCAATCTGATGCTTTACTTGCAATTATCTAATTCCAAGGACAAAGTTTTCTTGCTTTTGATGCTGAAAATTTATCGATTATTTGATCAAAAAGCTGATATGATTTAAATGTGTCACATATTTTAACCTAGAAAATATCTAACACCAGTGACTCTCTGTAAGAAGTTTTGCTAGCAATTTTGTGATCTGAATTTCGATAATCAAGTCTGTGGAGATGATCAGTTTATAGGTGGATTTGCATAAAACACAGGTAGCAGCCGAAGCAGCGGTAGGGTAGGGGTCAGTAAAAAGTATTTAATTGAAATTCAAACTTACAAAAGACAAAACATTCTTCACCAATATGTTTATTTCCGTTCAGCAACAATGTTGACCTCAAAAATGATAACAGAGAGTGTAGAAAACCATACTGAATGTTGTGGGTGCGTGAATAGCTGCAATAAATTTGTTTCAACTAGATCTTGTTAACCATGAAATTCCCTATGATACTGTGATGAAAAGTTATATCCGCCCCCGTTGCCTCCCTTTTGTAAGAACAGGGGAAGCAATGCCCCCGCTATCTGCGCGTCCCTGAGAGTAACTCAAAAGTAGCCTACACAATTATAGGCTAACTAATATACTCAACGCTGTTGTCCATTTGCAATTAGAAGTTTGCAGAAGTAGTCAGGATTTATTCAAACATCCCACAAATAAATCATCATAATTACCTTCAGAACCACATCAAACCCATTTCAACATGACGTTTGTCAAACCATCAAAGATCAAATGATTTCCTAAACATCAGATCTGTTGTAGTAACAACAACATACTGTACTTTTAAGGTTTATCACTGCTCTAAAAGCATGCACAGTTGCATGCAGTTTGAATGCTGGATCCCGTCGATTGTGACGCAACTATAGAATGACAACGAAGTGGAAAAGTTCGCAACCCTGGCTATCTGAAAGCATTGTGACGCAACCGTGAGTTAAACCACAGGCGGGCACTGGTTGCTGGAGTCACAAGCGACGATTTAAAGCGTCACTAAGGTTCATAATTGCTCAATTTGCGAACTTTGGTGATCTTGAAGAGATTTTGCAACAGGGTATCAGCGACTGGCATTCGACATTTTGTAAATCGTAATTACTAGTATCCGCTGACATTTGTTATTTCGTAATTGTTACGTGACATTCCAACCTCAGTTTACGCCCTCCAAATGCTGCGCACGGGGACAGATGTCTCCCCTTCCCCCGTGGCTACGCCACTGTCTTCAAAACAGAATCATAAGTATGCTTCAAGTTTTCCACACAGCCGAAAATACTAAAATCGAACCAAGCTACAAAAACTGTCATATTGACGTATACTTCAAAACAAAAACCGTAGTTGCACATGCAGCGAAATGTTTGAACCCAGTGACATATTTTTACGAGCATTCAAATCAGTCATACGCAAGTTTACCGGTAGCTGTAGCCAATGCTTCGAGGCCCCAACTGATTTAAGTTTGACACTGATGCTGATTTTTTTCTGAACTAATGTGGAACCTGTCCTTCGGGTCAAAAGCAACCTGAGCTAAATCTTTTCTAATGCTGCTACCTTACTGCACACAAATCATCCAAAATCAGCTGAAAACAGTGAGAAGAGCAGTTACTATCAACGTGTGCTGACGGAAGAGCTTTTGCAAACTTTTTTCTTGGCCACCACTGACGCCAAAGTAGCGAATAGCGGTAGCGGTAAAATGGTGATATCTCGCTGCTGCATCCGTTATTTTTTTCAAAAAAGGGCGGCACTCCGGCTGACACTACTGGAAAATGGCCCGCTACAGTAGCTCGCTACTGCCCAGCTCTGCCTATATTTGATACATGGTGAAAAGAATTGGTTGTTCGCTGCCCGCAGCACTTGTTGGAGTTATAATGTGGCTCTCTTGGCCTAGTTGAACCCCCTGCTCTAAACACAAAAGCCAAACCCAAAACTTAACCCTTTAAGTCTCGCGCCCGCCAAAATTTTGGTGCAAGTTTGCAACGCTGTAACTCTCCACCCGATTGAGTTAGAGAGCTATCCAAGCCATCCTCGGATTCAGCAAGTCTTCTGCTTGAAATCGAAAAAAAAAACGATTTTCGTTTTCGGTTTGGGGTTCGCTGGGGCGACCGCTGCAAGTTGGGGTGTTTTTGCTTTTTTTGGCCTCCTTTACCTGGCCCTGGACCACAACCCATTGGGCTATTATTTTGACTCAAGATTTGTTTAGAAACTAGGACAAAATCCGCGTCTTTAGAGCCCTTGAATGACTTTCTAGCATATCAGGAGCGAAAATTATGGCTCATACACCAAAAATTGACCAATATATTGCTCCCTCAAAAACCACTCTGGGGGCATTTCGCCCCAGGCAATAACTCGCCGTCAGATTGAGCTAGAGAGCTGTTCAAACCCTCTAAAGACTCGTTAAAGCATGTAATTTGCAATAAAAAAAAACGTTTCAGTTTAGGATGTCTGCTTTTTTTCATGTTTATATAGTGATAGGATGTTCATGTTATTTTTTGCTGACGTCATCATTTTTGCCCGACCTCCCTTTAAGACCCGCAGGAGCCATTTTAATGACATAAATTTTTTTTTTAGTTTAGCTGTTGTTTGGTTACAATTCGGGACTTTGAAGGGTCCGAATGGGTTTTTAGCGTTCCTGGTTCCAAGATTAAGGCCAAATAAAATCAAAATTAATTGGGGAAATCCCCAAAAGTATTGAGAAAAGCCCCTTACCAATTAGCTCTTTTTTGGCCTAACGTTTGAACCAGAAACGCTAGAAACTCAATCAAGGGCTCTAAAAACGCGTATTGTGGCCTATAATCCAAAAAAATTGCGAGCCAAAATATTGGCGCGTGGGATCAGATGATGACGTCATATAATTAACCAAAAACATGCCCCTGTCATGATCCCATTAGCCCAAAATCCCCCAACCAAATTAAAATTTTTTTTTTAAATTCTAAACTACACGACGCCAGTAGTTATTTCAGGGTTTGAACCGCTCTCTAGCTAAATCTGCTGCCGAGTTATGGCTGGCCAAAGTTTGCCCTGAAAGGGCAAATTATGCCTTTTCTGAAAAGTTTTGAATTAGGCCAAAAACTGATTTTTGGCCCATAGTTTTGGCTGCAGATATGCTAGCAAGTCAATCAAGGGCTCTGTAGACGCGGATGTTGACCTAGTTTTCAACAAAACATTGAGCCAAAAGAATGGGTCAATGGGTTGGTGCCCAGGGCCGGCCAAAGGTTGCCAAAATTTCCAAAACATGCATTCTTTGTGACGTCACCTCCAGAAATCCCCCCACCGAAAACGAAAAACGTTTGTTTTCGATTTTGACTGCAAGACTTGCTGAATCCTTGGATGGCTTGGATAGCTCTCTAGCTCAATCGCCTGGCGAGTTATAGGATTGCAAAGTTCTGCAGAAACGGGGGTAAACCCGGGACCTAAAAGGTTAAACATAAACCCAAAGTTTAAACCTAAACCTAAAAGTTGAACCTAATACCAAAACCCGAAATCTAATCCATAAACCTAAACCTTTAAGGTAAACACTAAACCGAAACTTCAACATACACCCCAAACGTAAACCCTAAACCTAAACCCTAAACTTTTTGAATAAGTGCATTAAAAGCACTCCATTCAAAGGTGTACTCTGTGCAAGCTATGCCAAAGGAAATAGTGAGAGCAGATCCAGAGAACGATCGCACAGCAGGCATAGACACTAACCACTCAACTATATTCACGTTGCTACTAGAAGTCAAGGTTATATGTGAATAAAGGTGGATACAGTTCGAATTGAAGAAAAAGTCCACAACAGAGTTTTTGCATTTGATGGCAAAATATACACTAACATTTCGAAATCCTGTGAAATCGGACCACAAATAAAATTGTTGATAGTTTCAGAATAATCACATTAAAACAACAAAAATTTCTCAGTCCGATCCAGTCCTGGTCCGCCAATTTTGAAACAAATTGCAGTGCGATGCAGTCCTGCAGAGGTGGGACCGGATCTGGAGTGCCGGAGGCGACTCCGGCAGGATTCCGTGTTTTTGTTTCGGGTCCGGAGTCAAATATTTGGGAAAAACCGGACCCGGTGTCACTTTTCAATTTCAGCAGTAGAGGGAGTCTGCTCGGTCTTTTCTTGAGTAAAAACGCGTAAATTGCGGTTGGGTCGATTATTGCAGCCGGAGTCGGAACAGGAGTCAGATTCTCAAATTTGAAAAATTGCTGGAACCGCATTCAAAAATTTTGGAACAGGAGCGGAGTCGGAAAAAGTGATTCCGTCCACCTCTGCAGTCCTGATCCGGCCAATATTGGTTTCAGTCCTGTCCGTGCTCTCTGCTGCAGAAGACTCCAAGTTCGATAAGTGTGCTCTCCATTTAGGTTTAACCCCACCTTTTAAGAGCGCGCGGAAGCGGAGCTCCCTTCGAAGCTTGGTCTTTTTGTTGCCATGAATATGTCAGCCAGGCTAAAAAAGGGGCGAGTTATTAATGGGCAGTGGCTACAAAATCAGCGATGGATCTTTAAATTTGAATCTTTTTTCGACCATCTCCTGTATAACGTGACAGTAACGCACGAGGAGAATGCAGCAGGCTTTGTAGAAACATTAGTAAACAGTAACACAAAAGGTAAAACTAAAACCTAACCCTAACCTTAATCCTAACGGCAGCCCTGACCAAATGCTAAGCTAACACTAACCTAACCCTAAGCTAACCTAATCCTAACCTAACCCTAATGGTAACGCTAACCAAACCTAACCCTAAAGTATTTTAAGTAATGCTAACCTAACACTAACCTAACACTAAGCTAACGCTAACCTAATGCTACCCCTTCAACCTAACCCCAAAGGAAAGGTTTGTAAAGTTTTGAAAAAAGTAAAGAAAAACTGGTCCCGCGAATTGAAACTGGCAAACAGTCACTATTCCGAAAACGTAAGGCGCCAAGTTGAGAGGTGAACCCTGAACCATTGAAATGGTAGACTTAGAACATAACTGGTAAGCTGACAGATCGACACTGGTTGAATGACAAACTGACCGCTTTATTTGAACCGTGTCATGCGAGGCGGAATGGTCGAATAAGTTTTCAAACGAGAAGATCCATGGGTGGTTCCTTAGCCACTTCCTTATTAATGGGCATCGGATCGTGCATGATGTGAAAGTTTAACATGTGCTAATTAGGCGTAATCTCCATGTATTAAAAGTGTTAGTGTTTCGGACCTTTTCTTATCCACAAGAAACATCAGCTCTGTTTCAAAGCTTGGGAGCTCAAGCATGGTCGGTGATTGCAAAAAACTGTTATGGGCAGTGTGTGTCTAAACCAGGAGTGGGGAACCTCTGGCCTGCAAGCAAAATGCGGCCTTCATGAACATTTGATATGGCCCACATCAGAATTTTCCTTACCCAAGTTAGAGTCAGTACTCTCACTTTCAGGGATTTTGTCCCTAGATTTTAGAACTTTTGACTCTTTTTAGAGATTTTTGGAAAAGTATGAAAATGTGTGAAATGAACTATTTCAGTTTTTTTTTCAAACCATATTGGGTTCTATTTTTAACATTTATCATTGGCACTCAAATTTTATGCTGCACCACCACAGATTTAGGGATTTTTGGCACTGCTGTAGGGATTTTTGGAGTTGGATTTGTGAGAGCCCTGTGGTTAGAGTACAACATTGTGACAAAAGAAAAACGAAGCTCCATGCTAAGCAGGTACTTGGATAGCAAGCCAAGAGAAGTCACTCTTCTTCATAGTAAGATCAAGGTAGAATTATAGGATTAAATTGATTTTGTGGTCCACCAGCGATAATAATGCACAATTCATGTGGCCCATAATAATGAATAAGTTCCCCACTACCGATCTAAACAATCGCATCTGGTTTTTGCTTTGGAAAGACTATAAAACCATATCAATCAAAACTGTTGACCTCTGTGAAATATTTGACCAACATGTTAGTTGCTTCTCAGAGTAAAGGATTAAACTGGCAATTATTTTGTTGTAACCATAAGCCCTGACTCTAAACTCCCAACCCGATATCTGAATTAAACCTGTAACCCTAACTCTAATTCAAAAGCCTAAACGAAAACCTTAAATCTAAACCTGCGTTTGGTTTTTGAAATTTTTTAACAAAGTACATCAACAAAGTACATGAAATTTTTTAACAAAGTACATGTTATCATAACATCAGTTTATGACAGTGGTTCCCAAAGTGGGGGTAAATTATCCCCTGGGAATAATATGCGATTCTGTGGAGGGTAACGCAGAACCAAAACCCCAGTGTTCTGTATTATGAGTGATAACTGCAAAGTAAATTTTCAACCTGAAATGCGAGTAGCACGTTGCGATGCAAAGTATTGAGGGTAATAAGGCATATTCATCACCTTGATTTGGGAACCAGTTCAAACAAATTTTGGAACCATTGGTTTATGTTATAAACATTTACAAACATTTACATTACAACCACTGGTTTATGATGTTATAAACATTTACATTTTGCGGCTGGTGGCAAAAGCTCTGCTGGGACTATTTTGCAATTCGTTTGAACCGTATCCAGCTTTTTGTCTACATATAACGCTGAGCTTGTGACACTAGCAGTATGGTAAACCTAGTGGAGTGAAAGTGTCTATGCCTGCTGTGCATGGCATAGACAGCTGGGTATGACAGGCATAGACAGGGGTGGTCATTGGTTCGGCTCTTACCATTTTTGCTTTGGCTTTGCTGGTACAAGGTGACAGTTTTGATGGGAGCGCTTTTTATCCACTTTTTTAATCTTTTTTTTTTAGTCATCACCATGTTTTGCAGAATTGTACAATAATATTCTTTTTTAGCCTAGTCAAAACCACGTTTTGTTTCTTAGTGTGGTTTTCTTACACCACACACACTCTTTGTGCTTTGTCCATTTGTTAACTCTTAAGAGTTTCATAGGTAACACAGAGATAAGTTTGCTGTTAATGCAAAATTAAATGCTGTCATTTAAGTGTTGTATGTATCATGGGAAATTTACAGAATCATACAGTGCATGATTATTCTTGATGTTTATGTATGTAATGTGGTAATTCACCACATATAATGTTGAATTTGTAGCAGCAATACTTGAGTCTACCTAGTCGGGTGGAGAAAACTTTATTATTGCTGTTACGTGGAAGGTAATCAGTTTGACTCTCTATTTAGGTGGCTTAGGGCAATGCAGCATTGTGGCTGCAACAACAATAAGCTAAATCACAACCCATTGCTAGGGTATATTTTTGCATGATGCTAGAAAAGAAAATAATTTGAAATGGAAGTAAACATTTAGTTATGAAAATGTTTTAGAAATTATACACCAACATAAAACATATGTATTTTTCAGTTAGTAATAATGCTGCGTATAACCATCTGTGATTTTGTGGTTTTCAACGTGGGGGTTGTAACCACTGTGGGGGTTGTATTTTTCTAGGAGAGCTTCTGATAAAAATATTCATAAGTACTTCTAGATTTTATATTTTGTATATGGAACCACTTTTTGTTGTAGCCAAAATAATAGCATCACCTGGCAAAAATGATAGCCTTCTTTTTTATTCAAAATTGTTTTTTTTAAGGGTGATTATGACCATTAGCCATTACAAAGTTTTGAGTGTGATTATGTTTTATGACCATTACAGTACTGTTGCATTTGGTAACGCACGAATAAATTTGTGATGTAAGAATGTGCTGTGTTTGTAAATTAGATACCTGAATGACACAGTTAACTTCGGAGTTATTCTAGTTTTTATTGAGGTGTGCTATTGAGTGATTGGTATATGGCACTGGTATCTCTAACTGATGCAGCCATGTGCATGATTTTAATAAATGAGTCTTTGTTCAACACAGTTATATTGTATGTTATTTTTTAGACATTATGATTTTCTATTGTGCAAACACAACTGCATATCATATGCCTGAAGAGAAATTTTTGGAAGCGGGTCATTGGGTTAAATTGGATTGCGACATGGGTTGCTGCATGAAAATGTATGAAAACCACTGGTTTAATCCTTTCAGGACCCCAGAGCCACATTTGTGCTTTTGATTTTGTTCAGTCATAACTTGCCGACCAATAGAGCTAGAGAGCTGTTAAAACCCTCCAAAGAAGCAGAAAGTCTCTTAGGTTTGATTTAAAAGCATTAAGGCACCTTTGGACCTGAACTTTTTTTTGTGACGTCACGACTAGGGAAGCTTTGGAGATATTTTGAATGACCTAATCACAGCCTGAAAAAAGTTCGAGTGGCAATTTGACTGTTTTTTCTTTTAAAATAAACTAGATGAAAATCCGCATCTTTAGAGCCCTGCATTATAGCCATCTAGTGTTGATGGTTGCCAAGTTATGGCGTAAAAAAACAAGTTAAGTCCCTAAGGTATTAATTACAATTAATATCACCATTTTTATTAACTCTTTGACATCCGGCTGCTTTCGGGGATTTTTGGAATAAAAACTGCCTAAAAGCACGTGGCTTTGCACGGGAATTTCTTCAGTCCGGTATCCTCTACAGACCCGGTAAAGGTCTCAAAAGACACGGCAAGTCTTTTAGTCTGCACTCTAAAAAAATTTTTTTGCTTGGGGGTTGCAGGTTTTTTGTAAATGACGTCATAAGTGTAGGACTTTTAGGCCACATTGGCCCACATTGCCTGGCCCTGGGCGCCAACCATTAGGTGGTAGTATATCGATAAAGTTTTTACTGGAAACTAGGCTACAATCCCAAGTCTTTTGATACTTTGGATGACCTGCTGGGGTTTCGGGTTCAAAAGTTGTAATGTAAGTTAGTAAAAATATTTGACTAATTAGATAATTAATTAAT
>JGI24159J19872_10013135_pt1 | contig 10780 bp, 7 predicted proteins | sample Ectturendosymbi4_FD_19872 | JGI IMG/M metagenome (IMG submission 19872)
CTTCTCACTTTCGACACAGTGTTGTCGACCCCCAAGCCTGATAAAGCAAACAAGGTAATATTTTGAAGAATTGTTATTTAAAGAAATCGATACATACTATGGTCCCCAGTTCAGTGTGATGGATGTGCTTGGTGGCCTTCGCTAAGCTTCGAAATATTGGGAGAAATTTTAGTGAGGTACAGTCGTAGATCACCTCGCTTATGAATAAGCAAGCGATTTCTCTGCTTTAAGAGCGTTAACGTCACAGCCGAAGTGAACTCAATTATTGTTTTCTGAAAGTAACTCAATGATCGAGTAGTGGCTAGCCCCTCAAAACCGCCCCCAAGGGTGATTCCACCCACATTGAGAACCACTGGCCTATAACGACATTTTTTCTCCAGTCCCTTGAACTGACATTACAGAGCAATTCTACTGTATATTAGTACGAGTAACTGCCAATTCTAGGCGTACGAAATTTGCCAAATAGGACAAGAGCTGTTCATTAAAATCAGGTAGAGGAATTTAAAGGTATGTGAATTTCACATAAGATTGTTTTCTGAAAGACTACAAGGCTCCGCACAATGCTTTCCGAATTCTCTCGACTTCCGCTGGTTATGGTTGTCCAGGTCCTTTGTCCAAATTTAAACAACCTTCGTCTTTGAACCATTGCGCCATTTCTACATCTTTGCTGCAATTGGTACTACTTTTATGAAATTCGCTTACAATTGTATGCTCTACAGTCTTGTTCGACTATATTTGAGCGTACTCACACATGCAAGACGCGTGCTCTAGTGAAGTGAAAGCCATTTCTATACCTGTAAAGATACACGCATGAAACATGGAACAAAAACTTCAGTTATTTCTACACGTGCTGTCAATATTTGAAATCGTTTCAAACAACTTGATGAAAATAGATTGCCTGTTGAGAACAAAGCTTTGGGACATCCTGTCAAATACGAAATCGTGCAGAAAATGACAATCAAATTGCTGACAAAGGAGAACCAGCCCTTACAACGACTAGTGCAAAAGTTGCCTTTCAGCATAGCATTCAAAAAAAGTGCCTTTTTTTTCAGCATAGCATTAAAAAAAAGTGCCAAAAGTCGTGCCAAATCAATAGAAATGCAGGCAAATCGTGAACTTACTGTAATTTATGCATTGGTCAGTTTCAGTGGTGTACACGTATATTGTTTTTTTTTTCAACCGAGAAAAATACCGTTGCCCGATAGTTACCATTTTTAATGCATCTTTGCTTGAAAAGTTCACTACGTGATGAGGTTGTATCGAATTCCGGTAAACAAAGCTTTTCAACTAACAAGTTTCAACAAAGTCTTTTTGATCTGAACAAATCCCAGATCATGAGGCTAAAAATTGTTTGCCGTAAAGAACATCCGGCAGCGCTCTTGGGTTTGCGCTTGACGCCTTCGATAAACAAAGCAGTGGAACGCAACTTGCGATAAACTCAAGACTGACTCAAAAATCACGATCACTCCGCCAACGCGGGCCCATTCGCTGATAAAAGGGTTTAGTATCCAACAAATGGGATGATTTTTGCTAATAAACCCTCATGGTTATTAACAAAGTTTTGCTAAACAGTCGAAAGATTCAATAAAATTAGACCACTGTCACCCAATGCACGAGTGGGCAAAATTACAACCCGCACGCCGCATGCGGCGCGCGAGGGCATTTTGTGCGGCCCGCAGGGGAAAGTAAAATGAATAAATAGACAGTACATATTTCGAGTCTACGTATGTTAAAGTAATTTTATCGATTAGATTAAAACTCGAGATTTTATATTGTTTATTTGTACTACAGTGTCCATGTGACATGTAACAAGACAAGGTTATAAACGTAAATTATAACTGAAGTAAACAAATGTAACATGTACTCCTCGGTAACAACAAACAGGGTTCCCACGCGGTATTGAAAGTATTGAAAAGGTATTGAATTTCAAAATTGGGTTTCAAGGCTTGAAAAAGTATTGTATTTGGCCAAAATGTACATTAGGGATTGAAAAAGTGTGGCATTTCTAAATGGAAAAGAAATCTCAAGTATCTGAGCAGAATTGTACTGAAGGCAAAGCACTTCATTATTTATGCAATGTGTGGAATTGAGCTTCATGATTAAGAATTTTGAAAAATGAAGACTAGTAATGGTACTTAATTCTTTACATTTCGTATTGAAATGGTTTTCAAAAATGTGTGGGAACCCTGAATAAAGTTTTCAGTGTGGCTCTCCGTAGAAAATGTTTGCCCACTCCTGGGCTGATGCAAATCAATTGAGGTACCACTGCGGTGGAAACAATCTAGAAATCTCATAAGAATAAAAAATACAATAACCTCTGGGTTCCTCATGTTTATACTTCTGTTTGCTCATAAAAACAAAGATACTTGTTGATAAAACGTTGTCGACCTTGTGGTAAGCGTTTATACATGTTTGCAATTGAAGAAAGAACTCTAGGTACAAATTTCAGCAAATAACGTTTATAGTAAAATAAATTGTCATCAGAGTAACAACACGTTTTCCAAAAATGCATTGCAAAATAAGAAGAGTGGCTTTATCTGTGGCTGCAACCTAATCACCAAAATGAAATGGGAAGTTTTAAGAATACCACTGTTGACATGAAAAGGTAAAGAACCATGCAGGGCGACACTATCGGAGGAGCGACGGGAAGTTTTTCACGCTTTGCAGACGCTTACGTTCAGCTTTATGTAAAGTATGCGACCATCATGAATTGAACTTTTGCTATGACGCCGATTCATCAGATTCGACGTCCAGTGATTTTTGTTTGTGCGTTGTTAAAGATGGAAAACTGCTTCCACGCATGTTGCGGGATCAACCCTCGCAACTAACCTGATCCCAGATGTTCAAATTACCAAAGTACTTGAAGTACTTGACAATTCGAAAAACACTTATCAGACTGGCTGCTTGCAATAATTAATTGTGTCACAGCAGCCGCGTATGGCGGCCGTGGCCGCATTAATGTGCCAAGACTACCAGCTTGGTTGAGTTTGAAAAATTCAAATATCAGATCGGCAACATTAATTCATGCAAAATAATTTTAACTCGACTGCATGCGGCTGAAGCAATTATTGCTTTAGATTAGTCGAAAATAATGTTTGAATTTCAAATACGGAAAGCGAAAATTACGCAGCAAAGTTCCCAGTGACGTAGATATGATTCCTTCAGTAGTGCTGAGCTCTTCAACCGAAATGCTCGTGCATAGCAGAATTTAACATTGTGTTTTGCTTCTAGTTGAAGGAAATCAGATTTGACTACTCACAAATTGATGAAGAAGCGCAAGGACTCGTCGCGCAGATAGAAAACATTGAAAAAATTACTTTCGCTTGTTGTTCTATTTCCCGTAAACTGTTGGACGCAATTTGTGCAGAAATAAAAAAAAGACATACAAAGGTTAGAAAATATGACCTTTTAACCGATGCGTTGCAAGTAAAACCTTGTTCATTTTTACTTTTAACAAGAAAATTAAATACACTGTTTTGAAATTCAGTGCCAGAGCATGGATCCTGATACTGTAGGTATAAAAATTTGATGTGAATTTTACTGAATACCTTTAAATATCACACATAGTTTATTCTTGTGATATATCTTCACACTGGTGTAGCTGTGTAAGGCTGTAAAACCCCTTTCCAATACCTTTTGAAATGGGACGGCGTTTTCCGTTTTACAATGTTGCACGAAATACCCACTTTTATGGTGTATTTTTTTCGTGAAGTTCGTAAAAACGACAATTATCAACTTGTCTTGACAGCAGCAAAGCTCGTTCTGTATTTTAATGAGCGTTAACCCAGTTTTTTTTGGCTGTACTTTATTAAAACTCTCTATTGATGTATTGTTCTTTCGAGGGTCGTTTCAAAATTGCGTAAACGTCATGAAGTAAACCATTGTTATTTTTGCTTTAGCAGACACATATGAATTCAATTTTGAAAACATGTGTTCTTTCGCAAAGAAATATCAAGTAAAAGTTTTGGCATCATTCAGTCACTTTAGTACTTTGCGTTTAACCTTTGAAATGCCTACATACAGATAAATACTGTCCAGTTCTTGCTCTGTGATTTTGAACAAAGCAGTGAAATCGTTCTAGCATCTTCTCTTTGGAATATAAAGACATTGTGGCTGCTGGAACGCAAGGTAAGTATCCTCTCTGTTCAGAAATAGACTTGCAGTAAAACGGCAGCATTTCCCGAATTTCAAAATGTTTCAAACACTTTGTGCTGCGGAACAAGTAGATGAACAAATCAATACGTGATGGTACTCTGACGCAGAATATATTATGAACAAACAACAAAAACAAACTTTGTTTGCAAAGCTTGAAGTTAGCTTTGGTTAAAGAAGGCATTAAAGCGCAGACGCTAATTGCTTCTTTTGTCGCAAGCTGTGATGGGAGAGTGAGTAAAATATGAAGGAACTAAGGAAATTAGTTAAAGCAAACAACTTCGTTGTGTGGCTCTTAGCAGGTTTGCAAAACAAAACAAAAATTCGGGCAAAAAATATTTTTATGGAGTTCTGCAATGCCAAAATCGTTGATTACTTGCAACTGAATCACTCAGTTTCGTACTACGACCCACTGTGGTTCCAGGGACTCAATTTTCACTCGTTTTCATGCACGCATTTACACTGGGGAGGGTCACGGGGACAGCAGCCCAAGGAAAACTCGAAATACCTCACACGGTCAACAGCAATCTTTCATAGTTCTCGTGACTTCACACCAGGACAGGACCAAGCAAGGCCGGAGATGTAATCATGCCTTCTGGTCCTTGGCCGACCTCCGGGCCGCTTTCCCTTGGGTGTGGGTGTAGTCAGCAGGATTTGCCTTCCCAATCTTTCCTGGAACGTTCTGGTTACGTGGTCGAACCACCGTAGTGGAATCTCTCAATTCAGAGAATTGGCTCGGAATTCAAGGCTTTACGACTTTCGCAGCTGTGTACTTTGTCGTGGAGTGTCACACCGTGAACTCGTCGCAAAAAAAAACATTTATTCTGCTATTCTTTCAGTTATTACTCAAGATTCATGACCATAGATGAGGATTGCAACAAAGACCGTTTTAAACGTTGACAGTTTTGCGATGTTTGAAAGCTGCTATGGATCGATAAAACTCACACAGAACTGCGTTTGCTTCACCAATCCGGTTAATCATTAATCTTCTTCAGCCTTTCGTCACTCGTAAGGACTATCCAAGGCAGTGCTTTTTTAAAGGTTTTCAAAGGATGTCGTGGTTGAGCTTTAGGGTGTCAACACCATTTTCCCTTCTACAGTATGTCTGATACTTCTAACTGAATTTCACAAAAACGCAAGTTCCCGTCCATATATGCTTATTTGAATACGACATTTACTTTTGGCACACAAACTAAAGACAAAGTCATAAATAGAAGGGTTCAATGTAGGCCTACATACTCATTCGTTCACTCATTTTGGTGCCTGCTTTTCCTTTGGGGAGAGTCGCGGAGGCAGCAGCCCTAGGAGGACACCAAATATCTCACGATCAACAGCAATTTCAGATACCTCTACTGGCTCCACACCAAGACAAGACCAAGCAAGGTCGGAGATGTAGTCACGCCACCTTGTCCCTGGATGAACTTTGGGCCGATCTCTCGTGTTTGTAGACTGTAGCCAGAAGGACTTTCTTCGCCAATCTTTCGCGGGACATTCTGGACACATGGCCGAACTAACATAACTGGGTTCTCTCGATTCGGAGAAGTGGCTTGACGTCCCGGGCTTCACGGATTTCAAACCTGTGCTCTTTGCCACGGAATATCACACCATGGACTCATCGCAAATATCTCATCTCTGCCGTTTATTCTTTTACCAGCATTCTTTCAGTCGTCAACTTAGATTCATGACCACAGGTGAGGATCGGAACGAAGACCGATTTAAAACTGAAAGCTGTACAGTCTTTGAAAGCTTCCGTTTCGTCACCACGGAGCAGTAAAGCTCACACAGAACTGCGTTTGCTTCACCAATCCGTCATCCGTGTATCAATCCCTTTGTTGCGACTTTCGTAACTCGTGAATACCATCCCAAGGTACTTGAACGTCTCCACCTGCTGCAGTGTATTTCCACTCACTTGCAGAATACACTGCCTTGGCGTTTAAGGGACATAATACCTAAATCTTTTTAGAACTGATTTTCGTTCGTTTTTGGTCGCACGCACCAGAAAACAGATCAAATGCGTGCTTAAGACCCTGCTGAGAAGATTCACGCATGCAATACCAAGTCGTCCGCAGAAAGCAAATGGTTCATCCTGCAGTGCCCAACAGTGACACCCTAGTCGACTTATCTACAACTGTCTATTCAATTTATGTAGACCAGGGCTCTCTGAAATTTTTGGGAGAGGACCACATAAGCTCATCATCATGGCCCATCCCGTCGTTGTCAACGATGAACTCGGCGCTTCTCCATTTTTTCTACGTAACTTGTGGCTGACAATGAATAACCAAAACTCAGAGAGGCACTGTTGCGATCGGCAGCAAGTGTTTCCCATGACTGTGGAGAGATGTGGACGCTCGCTATGTCACGCTTGATGATGACGTCTTTATAGCGCAGTTTGGGTCTGCCAGTTCTATGAGGCGCGTTATAGAACTCACCGTAGAGGATATCCTTAAGCAGGCGACCGTCTTCCATACGATGGACGGGGCCCAGCCAGCGCAGACGTCGCTACCTCGTGACGGTGGTGAGGTCATATGAACCGGCGAGATACAGGATGGTGGAGTTGGGGACATGATCCCTCCACGAGACACCAAGAATGGAGCGAAGGCATCTGAAATGAAAAGCATTGAGCCGGGCTGCTGTATAACAGAACACTCAGGGTGCGAGCGGTGTAGACCTTGATCTTTAGTTTGATTGCGAGGTGGTGATTTTTCGAAGACCAGACATCCTGCGTGATGTGATTTTTTGGGATATGTTGCATTCTGCCAAACCAACACATTTTTCGTAAATATATTATTTTTTCATTATTGGCAAAATGCATTTTGCAGCCCAGTGATATGGCTTCGCATGTCAGATTTTGCCCGCGGGCCGTAGTGTAGAAAGCCCTGATATAGACTATGAAGAGGAGTGGTGACAGCCCACATCATTGTCGGAGTCCAGCAGCAACACTGAACGGTTGTGATTTAACTCCGTCGACACGGACACAATCTTCTGAGCAGGAATACAGTTATTGACGGCCAGCAAAACGGACCCGTCATCACGTTACTCCCACAACAACCTCCAAAGCTTTTCACGAGGGAACTTTCTGGCAACGGTTCTGTGGAGAGCCTGATCTAGTATATCACCGTGAATATAGTACATTTTAAATTTTGAATATTGTACATTTTAAAGTATATCGCCGTGAAATATTGTACATTTTAAATTTTGAATATTGTACAATACCGTGAATATTGTACATTTTAAAATTACCCGACTGTAACATACAGACAACATTAAATGAATACTGAGAAAGCTCGCAAGCCATAAGAATTCTGTCCGCGGGCCACATGCTGCCGGCGGGCCACATGCTATACCGATTAATGCGAAGGGCTACTAGTTTGATACACACTTCCGAAATAGAAATTTTGCTTAATTTACTTTCAGTTAGTTTAGTACTGATATTCGTTAATGTGAAGACATTGATCATGCTAATGTTACTTTTAGAACAGGCCCACAGGTGACCTACGTGGTCCTTGCTGGCGCCCGCGGGCACCACGTTGGTGACCCCTGCTGTAGAGCAATACAGTGACTTGACGCCCAGTAAACAGGCGACCGTCAACACCATACTCTCGCACCACTCCCAAAAGCTTTTCACGAGGAACCCGGTCGTAGGCTTTCCAGAGGTTGACAAAGCATGTGTAGACGTCTTTGGCATATTCGCAAGACTTCTCGAAAATTTGCCGGAGAGTGAAAATTTTGGTCTGCGATGCTACGGCCTGGCCAAAAACCGCACTGGGCATTTTACAGTTTTGGTTCTCACTAATTTCCCGGGATCTTTTTTCAAGGACTTGGTATAAACTTTACCAGAGAAGCTAAGAATGACATGCACGGGTAGTGATTGCATTCACTCTCGTCTCCCTTTTTGTGTGTGAGGATGATCGCCCCAGTTTTCCGTATAGGTAACGACGCCGTATAGTTTGCAGAGCACTTGTTGCTTGCCGGTAAGTGGAATCTAGTTTAACTGCCGCTCTGTGTCCATTGTGCATTCCGGGATCTCTTGTAACAAGGACGATTCGTTGTGTGGGAAGGTTCTTCTTACATCTTTGTCCGCCAGGGCCTACCACTTTATTCGGTAAGAGTTCCTGGTCATGCACGTTTGTGTAGACCCCGGCGGCTTTTCCAGATGCAGTGGCAGACCGCCAGGTGCTCATGGGTCGACAGTTCTACGCTCCTTTTGACACGAACGTCCAACACTGAACGGAACAAGTCAGCTGAAACTGTGCAGAAATCACTGAGTGACCGCTGACCAAACGAATCTCTCCACCAGGTGTACTTGTGCACATCTCTGTGTTGGAACAAAATGTACATGACGCACAGTGCGTTATTGCAGGATAGTTGCAGCAGGAGCTCTCCATTATCATTTAGATTAGCATCAAGGTGTTGGCCGATCACACCCTTATCCCATTGTCGTTCTCAACATGTGTGCATTGATGTTTCCCAAATGGAGACTTGAGGTTGAAGTTGTCAGATCGATCCCTGTGTTCTTTACAGGTATCCGGCCCAAACTCGAGTGCACAGTACCAGGAATTAGAGGGATTCAAACCAAACTTGATCATACCTACCGATTCGAACAAGGATGCAACAAGCTCAATTAACAACGATGAACATAGCTCGTCCACTGGAGGTACAAAAGCAATTTATTGCCCTAGAGCAGGGGTTCCCAACCTGAGGTACATGTACCCCAAGGGGTATATTTGCCCATCTGAAGGGGTACATTTACGGTTAGCCACAAAAGGGAAAAATATATTTACATATTGTTTGCTTCCAAATATTTATACGTTTATCAGTGAATATTGTTTTCTAAACTCATTATATGCTTTTTGTTAAATATATCTATGATTAGTAATGAGAAAATATTTGGGAAAAAATTGATCTATGCTATCAAAAACTTTTAGGGGTACTTGCTGATCTGTTAAAATGCTGAAGAGGTACATGGTCAGAAAAAGGTTGGGAACCCCTGCCCTAGAGTATAACGATTGTGTTTAATTTGCATACTATGCAGATTTTGTTTAAGATTTAGCTGGTTTGGAACTTTGAAATAAATATTTTATCAAAACTATGCTCTGCGCAAGTTCTGTTGCATTTGTTAACAGCGCAAAAGTTTCAAAATATCTTAAAAAGTCTTTCTCTTTGTGAATCTTTTCAGGTATCGCTCGGGACGTGTGCCGTGTGATCAATATCAATTGCAGTTTTTCGGTAGTAGTGCAGCAAAAAAGAAAATGTGCGACAAAAAGAAACATTACGCAACAGACATCTTGGCCACAGCGACAAAAATTCAAGTCTGATTTCTTTGTACAGGTTTCGACAATCAACCTGAAAATTTTGACCAGGTGCCGAATCGGATAACCAATTTTTGCAATTTGCTCACTGATAGTAACATTACAATGGCAAAAGAAACAATGGAGGAAATTGCTACGCTCCTGGTGGACGAAATCAACCTAAGTGGGCTTGAGGCGATTTCATTCGCATACCTGTACGTTGCAGATAAATACCCCAAACCGTCGATCCCTTTGTGTGTAGCTGCATCGCTGTTATTCGTGAAAGAAGGAGGTAAATCACTCACCATGATGGCTAACATAAATAAATGTGCGAAGGTTTTGGAAGAGGCGGCCTGTTGTCTTATAGAGGAAAGCATCACTGTGAAGCCGGTGTTGAACGAACTGGTAATTCCTCTTTTGCGTGACATGCAAACTGCAACAGAAGAAGTAAAAATGAGAGTAGAAAAAACCAAATGCGACCAAGTGGTTCAGATTCTTTTCAGTATAGCCAACCTTCAAAAGTCGGTTGAAGGTTTTAAAGCTGCAGAAGAAACCTATGAAAAGTGCCTTTCGCGAATTAAGCAAACTCACGCGAGTAAGGCAGCAAGTCGAGCGGCTTATGCTTATACATTAGAGGGTCTTGGGGATTTGTACCTGCAAATGTCGAAGACCGATCGCGCTAATGATTGCTACGATAAAGCTATTGCTGCGTACCAATGTGCAGAAGATATTCGTGGGGGTAAAAAAAGAAAAAGCCTGATCGAGGCTTGCGAAACCAAACGTACCAAAAGGCGCGCAACAGAGATGTGACGCAAAAATAGAATATTCTTCATTGTTAATATGGTTATGTTTTTAATATTCAAGCTTAGCTTAATTTATCTTTTAATATTCAAGCTTAGCTTAGCTTGATTTAATTTATCAAGAAGGTGGTGGTTTATTACATGTTTGTGTATACGAGGGCCGTAGTTTGCCCAACTCTGACTTAGCCGGATCAATGAATCTTTGAAACTCGTATCAATTTGTATATTATTGAAATTGTAATTTTTATGATCGAAATTTGGTGTTGAACATTTCCTTATTCTTTGTTTTTTCTTCGCAAATTCATTTTTATGTTTTTATGATAAATGCATACGCGAGGTATATATTTGGTGCCGTTTTTATTCAACCTTTTCGTGAAGCCAATGCGAAGTGCGCTTAGCAATAGGATTTTTAATCGTGTGTTCAAATATCAACGCATCTTTTTGATAAATCTTTAATCTGGATAAAGCTGTCAGTTGCGGTCCCACATTCACACGTATGCACACCAGGCTGACCGATCATTTTGTCGAATCCTAGTCTTA
>JGI24159J19872_10013136_pt1 | contig 10780 bp, 4 predicted proteins | sample Ectturendosymbi4_FD_19872 | JGI IMG/M metagenome (IMG submission 19872)
CTGTGCTTTTTGCACTCTTAGCCTTAAACGTCATACAAACAGTTTTGCTGCAGTTGAAAATATTTCCATGTGATTCTGCATAAGCCTGACACACAGAAAAAAGTTCTCTTCGAAACATTTCCGAAAATGAGACCTTTTCAATTTTAATCAAGATGCAGACCAAACGATCAGGACAGAGTAAAAATTAGCATCCTCATACAAACACCTGGTTCCGTACTCAAGTAGTGTATTCATGGCTTTAGTGTGACAGATGTATAGGCTACTACAGTAGTAAACCTGCCTAATTTTCGTCTTGTTTAGCACATCCGTTCTAGCTCTATTCTCCTGGCACGTGTTTGAATTTCTATCACAAATGAAGATCCCAAACATGAGGCACATCCTATGTTAAGCGTGAGGGGATCTTTGAATGCTGCCATTTCGGACAAAACGTGTAAGGTGTCTTGTGTCTTTGGCGTATAACGGATCAGGTGTGTTTGGGGCAAAACGACTTTTTCTGGCATCCATGAGTTGTGTGAAAGCTTTTAGAAGCACGTTTAAGGCTATGAGGTTTCAGGGCTTGCACTGGTTGCAGAAGTTAGGGTCTTGTAAAGCGTCATTTGGAGTCAAAATCGTCTACTAGGTAGGTGCGTTCAACACTTGACTGGCACTCATATGACACTTTACTAAGCCTTTTTCTCAAGCAGTCGTACTGGGATCAACCCAGAAAGACACTAAAATGTGAAACAGTCCTCGCGCTAAATTTAGTTTAAAACTATCAGGTTTCGAACCGAAAATGCTGCTAAACAACATTTTTTTAAAGAAATGTACTACGTTAATAATGGTGATCCGCTTTGCCCTTAACAAAAATAATCAAAAGGTCGTAGAACAAGCGGTTTGACGTGGCACTAACTGTTATGTCAAGATTTATCTAATCAGTTTGAAAGTTTCATCAATTTGCATGGTTCAACAGTACCCTAGTGCAGTGTTTTTCAACCATTTTTCTGCAGCGGAACCTTCCGTAAATGTTTGCGTTGCTCGTGGAACCCAATACAACGATCCAAGTGTCTATATTGCTACAACCGCACAGAACTGTGGTTGCGAATTTCACCCCAGGCAATTTCGGTTTGTTTCGGTGGAACCACTGGCAACCACTCGCGGAACATAAAGGTTCCGCGGAACCACGGTTGAAAAACACTGCCCAATGTTATAAAGTTTCATGAGGGCAAATTGAGGCCTGTCTAAGAAACAATAGTGCACGAACAAACAGACAAAAAATGACTTAGAAATATGAACATTTTAAACTATATCCCAAGTTTTGACACTTCCAGCATATTTGTGGTTAAAATACCAAGCATTTACGAAATTTTCGATCAGATAACCTGTTTCAAGATAAATCTTGTAAGGAGAAATTTACCAGTAGGACAAAGAAAAATTCCAATAGGACTTTTCAAAAATTATTAGAATATAAAATTTCATCTTTATTCTTTGAAAGTTTCTGCAAATGTCAAAATTGCTATGCAATATTTTAAAAATTTCTAGGGGCAGATGGCCAAAATGCCTCCCCCTGGTTGCGCCCCTGACGGTGAACAAGAGCGTTCAGCGTTCACAAGCGCAACAGGAATCGGCGACCAACTGCTAGCTGTCAGATTGTTCGTAAACAAGTACGTTGCGTTGAATCACGAATGGAAAATTGCTTGAAATCACGCAGTAAGAATGCACAAAACATTAAAGCAGTAACGTATCCAATATGAAAACATGATGGATCTTTTTCTTTGGAGTGCACATATGGGTTTGGAACCAGTGTCAGTTCCCTCCGACGGACTGTGAAAAACTTAATTCTTACGCAAAGCTTAGCCTGGCAAACGTTCAACAACGGATGTCGCCTGCACGCGTTGTAGCATGTTCTCCCTACTGTCTGGCACCCCTGAAGCGTGACATGCGGTGAAACCACTGAGCTGCATCGCTTTTTCACTATCAACAGAAGCTGATTTTCCTTTGCCTGAAGGTATCTGTACTCTTTATGGTGGAAGAACAGAGCATTGAGATAGCTGGAAACAGCATTTCAAACAATTGCAGGTGCATTGTGAATGGGTTCGGACGCGGGTTTTGTAAGACGCGAAAAACCACGAGTCGCTGTCGTTAGAAAGCCTGAGAATTCGTGAAATTTTGCGTTCGTCACAGTCTAACCAGTCAAGTGCAGCTTTCGATATTTGCTGATGTTCGTTTTGGCAACCAGTCAGTGCAATTTCTTTTACTTGTTTTGTGAGAAGCTCCAAAAACGTACGGTTAATGCATAGCACTGGAAATTAAGTTGGCTAATGAGCTATTGTCTCCCAGCACTAGAAGCTGAAAGTTCAAGAAATGTGGTTTGCATAACAGCATAATGTGAAACATTCCGATAAGATTATTCATATCTTTCCTCGCCTTCAGACAAGCCGAAGTTTGTACTGTAGCTTTAGATTTTGCAAACAATAAATGGGTGAGGTAGTCTTAATTTGTTAATTTAAACATTTAGGTTTTATTTACTTTCTCTAAAAACGATGTTTAAAATATAATTTTAAAAACATATATCTTTTCTACAGCTGCTACAAAGCATATGCCTTTGTTAACGATTAAATTGAAGAAGAAAAGCTTCGACTGGCATGGCCAACTCTATAATCACTCCGAACGGCAACTTACAATGTTACTCGTTGCGCTGTCTACCGTTCTGTTACGATTGACTCGTGACTGTTTATGTGAAACTACAGTAGATTTTTGATCAACGGCCTTGCTTTCGGTTTGGCCGTTTGGCACATTGCATTAATCATTACGCAGTCTAAGCATTTTCCGATCGAGCAAATTGGGCATTTTTCCGTGGCAAACTTTCTCCGTTTCGTGGTTAATATCAAAAATTCTTATGTCGAACGCAGATAGTGAAGATACGAGATTAGCGTTAGCAACTCAAAGCAATGAATTGTTCAGCAAAGTTACGTAAGACCCTATTCTGTCGTAGAACATTCAGTGGGCAGATCTCATCACATTTACCTCGAGGCGGAAACACAGTAGCTTTATATTCCGTGTTGTGAAAATGTATAGAGAAACAACAAGATTAGATCAGAAACTGAAAGTACTGGCGGAAAAGCGTTTGAGAATGAGGGTTCGTTTCAGTCACTAATAGCTGAACAACTAAGCGTTTCAAATTTACAGTTACGTGTTAGGAAAGCACATGTTTGAGATAAATTGACAAAAAAACTCAGTTTACGCAGGAATACATACAATTATCCCACCACCAAATTAACACCCACCAAAATCAGAAAAAAACATGTTACGAGTACCCATATGAAAACATCCTAGCAGTGACAATCCAGAAAGGAGCTAAATTATGGAATAGTATATCAGAAAAAGTACAATAAAACAGATTTCAACGTGTTTGCTTTTAATATAAAAAAAAACTTCGATTAGAACCTGCAGAATCTCATGGTTAAATCAATGCTGCAACATTGAATAATACGTCTATAGTTATTCAACAACGTTATTACATTATCGTTTTATTCATTGTTTTATAGGTCATAACTGTGTTGAAATAACGTCAATTGTTAATGCAAATTTGACAAAGCATTTTATGGCCTTCTGTTGCGCGAAATGTGAGTTTCGGTTTTTAATTATAGTAACAGAAAGTTTTGCTGTTGGAAAGGCTATTTTGTGGAAGTTGCGGTTATTTCGGCACCAACAAAGGCGGCCTTTTCAAAGTGGCCCTCGAGCCAAATTAATTGCCCGTCCCTGCAATAGGTCATTTTAATTAGAACAAGCATAACACCTTTTAATAAAAATGTGCAATACTAACGGTGTTAGAAACTGCGAGCTTCTGGAAATTAGTTCGAAAAGTGTTTGAGAATACATTTTCTACGATATGAAGCTAGTCAAATATAAAAACAGAAACCGAATGGCAGACGAAATACTGGACGATAGTGTCAGAGAAGCCTCGACCAGAGGCATCCCACTGGTAGAGATTTGTGATCAATTGCTATTTGCTATTGTGTAACAATCTCAATGAGGCGGTCACTTATTTTCCTTATTTAGTTTTAAATGTTGTGAGTCTGTTGTTTTATACATCATTTCATTGGAAAATGACCGCGAGTTGTCACGTTTTCGCAAAATGGCCCGTAGGTCAAAAGTTCTTTGACCACGCTGTGCTAACCCAGTGCCGGTAACACTGCAAGGCAACATCACGCTTTATGCAGCAGTTCTACGTTCTGTTCATTTTCAAGAAATTTCACGTTTTCTGTCGACACGTAGGAGCTGTGTAGAAAATGTCTCGCGTCATGCCAGTGCAATAGTGCATGCTGGCGATTTCCAGTGTTTCTGATTTTTTGACAAGAAAGAAAAAGAAGCTCGAAAACATTGAACTTTTACAAAATAGCGATGAGAAAAAAAGTGGTGAATTGCAGGTTTCTTTTCTTGACAATAGTTGAAGAATTATTTAGCAAAGTTTTTTGAAAGTTTTTGGAATTGAGGAAGAGCATTTCGAAGTTGTAGAGTGACTACAGCGGGAAGACAGTGCACATTCTTTTAACTGAAGACAAAGAACTTTTTCTGCATACCATAAGTTGGAGATCGTAGAATAGACCGAGAGCTTTCCGGTTCCACGATCGCCAACCCATTTTGACGCTATGTGCTCGGTAGCGTTCATGCTGCCAGTCGCGACCCAGTCAAATAAAGACAGCTATGGTGGAACAGCTCGTCTGTCTACATGCTGTCCCACTTGGCCTTAATTCGTATACTGCAGTTTAGTCGTAAGGTTTCCTTCGAAAGCTTGTAAGTCTTGGTTGCCATGCGCAACGCTAATCACTACTCATTCACACGTTTGCAGTATTTTAGAAAACTTAATGAATAACTTTAGGTGTTGCAGCTTCCATAACTATCATCATACTCTGAATTGAAAGGAAGTGGAATCAATTCAACAAGCTTGAGCTACTTGAGACGCGGTGAGTTCCAGTAAGACGAGTTGCGACCGTGCGAGCACAGGATCTAAAATGATGTGTATTGGTGAGAATAGAGTTCGTGTTTTATTGATTCAGCAAAGGGTATTTTGCTGCACAACAAATATTGATGTACGCTCACTAGATTTAATCGTGTTATTCGTTACTGCAGTAAACGAAACTTAAATTGATTCACTTTTATCAAAAGAATGAAAACGTCACGGCTTTTCAGCAGTAACATCTCAAGAAACACTTTCGCACCTAGTACGTGCTTTGATTTAGATAAAGAAAGATTAATCCAATGTAAAAATTGAATTGTAAGTTTTGATAAGATGTGGGTGCTTCAACAATGCCAAAAAGGTTACCTAAAGCCGGTTCATAAGACAAATGCCTCCTAGGGGATTCTTGCCACTTAGGACAATCGCGACCCAGGACAACTGCCAACCAGGACATAGTAGGCCTAAATTATCTACGATTTTTGCCATTGAAACCATTTGAACTTCCGAAGGTGCTACTGTACTTTCATGTCAAATATTTTTAAATCATTAATGTATATAACGTACGTTTGTTCGTCCTTCGACTATTTGAAACCTTTTTGCTCAGCGCGCAATGTTCGAGGTGTGATTTTTCCACCCTACGGACATAGAGAGCCAAGTTTATCAAGTTTCGGAGATAGCCTAAACGCCTAGACAGCTAAGAGTTGCTTTTTCTGCTGGTCAAAGGAAGTGCAACCGCGCGCAACGAAAACTTGAAGACAACGTCACGACAATTGTCACCGAAACATAGATACGTGTAGCAGAATCATCGAATAAAGTTATGAAAGCAGAACATGCCAGACCGATTCGTCAAACTTAACACCAACTCGTCACGACAGTTAATTAAGTAAAGCGTTTCAAAACGGTCTCAGATGTGAACAGCAATCCGCGAGCCTTGGGTTTAAAAAAATTTAACCTGTAACACAACTGGAAAAAACATTTATAATGCCATTACTGCCATCAAAATGTAATTTGCAAAAAAAATATTAAGGGAAAGTAATGCATATAACTTAAAAATGCATGGAAACGGGTAAAAAAGGTAAGCTGATCATGAACACGCGTGGAGCGAATTTGGTGCAATATTAAATGTGAGAATTTTGCTGTAAAAATTCAAATGCAAACAAAAAGATTTACGATTCCGCTAACTTAGGATCACACCACATTCTCCATCCAAAAGTGTCAAAGTTGAAGTGAAGCGTGAGAAGGAAAGTATTGTTATGTAGATAAGTAATTTCAAAGTTTTTGACACGAAAGCAGCAAGAATAGTTTCGATCAGATATGTCCTATACCCGAGGGCCGCATGCGGCCCAGCTGAAGGCTTCTTTGTTACGTATGTACAACAATAAAAACCAGTCCTTATTTTGATAATCTTACATTTTACGTTTTTGATATGCAGTGTGCCTCAGTGCCACTCTATCACATGTTTTTTCGCTGAGATATTTCGGTCATTTTTTTGCTGAGACACTGAGGTATTTCTGTCATTTGTCTCACAGTTGTATCAAAACTTGCCGAAACGGTGTTCATCGGCCTATATTTTCAAACACTGTGACCGAAATGACTTAATTTTTTTTTTAGAAAACATTTTGGTCTATGACCATAAAATCACCGAAGAAGAAACAGCTTTATCACGTCTGCATTGCCTACTGGCAAATTTTCAAAATCCACTGAGGTGCAAACTCCTTTCTAGCTTTCTGATTTCTACCCCATTTGTTTAATTTATATTAAACTGAGTTCTATTTTGTGGATCCAGTGGCACTTTAAGTTTGCCTATGCTATGACATCACAGTTATGAAGTGGTTGAAAAGGGCCAAAAAGGTCGTTTCCATTGCTTTTAGGATTCGAACGCTTTCAGCAACTTAAGCTAAATTTTAGTTTGCTGAGAACAACGTAAGATATTCAACGTGCGGCCCTCATTAATAAGGTGACTTAACTTTTGGCCCAGCAATTCATTTCGGCTGGAGATAGCTGTTTAGACGTTTTCAATAGCAACAAACCTAGAGAGCTCAATGCCCTGTGTGGAAGTTATCCGGGTGGCGATCGTCCTAGATGGCGGTTGTCTGGGTGGTATAGTTGTCCTGGGTTGCATTTGTCCCAGGCGGCAGTTATACTAAGCGACAGTTGTCCTGATACCCCTGGCGTAATGCCATGTTAGTTAGTTTTGAGTCTGCCTGTGTATGAGCGGGTTATATTCGCTTGAATTTTACTGGAAGAGCTAGCATTTCTGATAAAGACATATCAAGACGTAACAAGACATTTCACTATTTCCGTATGTCTCGTGGCTTGCAGCACATATCCCGAAGCATTTATCCTTGCGGCGGTTAACTCATTTGCTTGGCATAGGTTTGCATGTGAAAGAAGGTGATCTGACCCCGGATTAATATTTACCGATGGCAACCTTGTCAACTTCTGATGAACAGTGTTTATTTAATCCAGTTGGCTACAATGCACGCTGTTTCAGCCAAACCAACATTTTAAGTTAAACTATGTTTGTAGAGAAAAACATCAGGTTGCCTTTGCGTAAAGTTCGCACAGTGTTACAAACTCATTTTCTGAAGTATTGAATTGCCCTTCAAAGGCAGGTGGAAGAGGAAATCAAGAAAAGTGATCTGAGCCGACAGGACGCTTTGCATCGGATGAGGTGGAAAAACGCCTGGAATTAATCGGAAAGTCATTAGATTAATCCGACCGCCAATACCGGTTAAAGGTGGACTACTACGAATTGTGTGCCGGAATACAGTAGTTTCCCATATTTGTGGCGTGTGCATGGGTTCACGTGCGAGTGTTTGAGGTACGTTGCGCAGTATATGTTTTCAGACAGTGTAGACATTTTTAATTTTGTATCAGCATCAACGTGTGCAGTTTGGAAGAACAGTACCATAAACCCTCTAAAAACCAATCTCGTTCTATAGATATCTTACGATATTTACAATGTTGGACTCACCGTTTTTCTACGGCTCAATTAAATTAGTTGCAGTTGCCGTTCTGTATTTTGTAAGGGCGGCATGTCAATTTTTGAAATCTTAACACAGTGTCTTTATTTTCTATGCCCCAGCCCAGAGGACAAAACACTACCCCATTCTCAGAGGTATGGCCAAAGCACGACTTGCCGTTCTCGTTTACCTCCTCTGGAAGATCGCTTGCAAGAGTTCAGGCGAGTAGAAAACTTCGAGAAGTATAGGACACTTCGCATAACCCCATTCTTGTGATGATGTGATCAGTTAGCAGCTGTTCATGGTAAAGGTGTCCGTTAATAAAAGGAACATGATACTTTTAAAGCTATCAAAATGGTATTATGTTCCTTTTGGTAAACTTTTGCAAACTTACTGGTAAGTGCTTTAAAGCCGTGTTTAAAGTCTTAACGAAACCATTTCGTGTATTTCTCCTATCTTTCACCTGTCAGACGTACTTTGTGAACAGCAGAATAAATATTCTGTTTGCAAATATGAAAAATCTATAACACATTTNCCTTTTTTTCTCAGTAAAAATTTCTTGCTTGAAGCAATTACCAAGTGCTTGTTAAGCAAAAANATATGAATAAACGGGGATGACTTAGTGACACTATCTTTTTCTCCGAGAAAAACGATTTCGAAAAAGCACGGTTCAAGTGGAATAATTTTGTNTTTGCTATGATTTCGAAACTATTGGAATTTTTCTTCCATCGAAAAGACTTGTACATCAAGCGAAAGGGAATTTGAGGTTGTTGGTTGCCTTTGCTAACATGCACAAATACCACGAAATAATTTGTAATCAAATACAGCCGAGCCATACCTACTTCACATGTGAGCCGCTTCTTTCCTGAACAGACCCAACCAGCTGCAACAAACGTTGGCATGAGATTTTGCCGATAGTAAATTTTGAAGAGGTTTTAATTTCAAAGTTCCTGGTTAATGCAGGAAACACGTCTTGATATAGAATCAAAGGTATTGGGATGGAGATGCTGTGGGAGGCATGACTCCCGGCGGCAGGGTGACAGAAGAACACATTAAAGAAAAAACATTTAAAAAGTTTGAATCAAACATGTTCTCCATGCGATGCTATATCAATATTTCCAAACCTTTAAACTTGTGTAATTACAAATTAAGGCAATTCGATGAAACTTCTGACACTTAGCCTCCGCAGTGTTCGAGGATGAACGGTTCTAAAGAACCAAGGTTCACTTATAGACTGACGAAGACCTTCCGATATTTCGTGTATTACAGTAGTCTCTGTAGGTGGTGGAAATTGCAGTTCTAAAGAAAGCCACCTATCATTTCAGGTGCCACCTACCATTCTTCTATGCATGTATTTTTGCTTTTGCAAATGTCTAAATTTGCAAATGCTCTGCGATGAAAATTTTGCTTGCTTGAAAAAACATTTGTTGTGGCTTTAACTTTCCTAAATACACTAACGAAGATGCGATGTTCGAAGTGAGAAAATAAGACAAGATTCGCTGCTTAGAACCTAGATCTCAAAATCATCAAGTATGGGTGTTAACAATCTTCCTATTAACATAACGGATGCTAACAATTTCATTACTAACCTTCACTGCCTCGAAGGTAGAAATATGCGTGGTCTTTTGTTTCTGCCTGCTTGCGCTAACATCAGATTCAGATATTAACACAAATAGCAAAAGAAATTAAAAAAACTGAATTTGCGAAACACCTGCAAACATATTTAAAAGTGTAGCTGACTTTTCATTGATTTCAACGCCAAACAAATGTGATATGTCACGTTCTACCAAATCAACAAATGTTTCCTAAATATGTTAATTTTCATTACTAACGAAACATCTTTGCAGGCCGCATGAAATGGCTTCGCGGACCGGATGGAAAAAAATTAGCGGCCCGGATTTGGCCCGCGGGCCGTAGTTTGGAGACCCCTGGTCTAGACCAACATGTTTGAGATAAAATCCATCATTTGTTGCGCCATCGTGTTTACTTTCATGTCACATCTTCTAATTTGCCGAAACCCCACAATTGCTCCTTCATCACCTACTTGCTACCCAAGCATCGCTCGCAAATGCAGATATGCTCAGTACGGGAAGCATCAACAGTTTCGTCCACAATTATTCAAAAGTAAACCGCTTGGTTTGTTTCTTTCACAAGACGTAGCAAATTCTGGACGCCGTAAATTTCGGTGATTTCATTTTAGTTGTCTTCAAATAAACGTGGCTTTCTTTGACGAATTTGGCAAATGATTTGCTAGGGTGTATCACTGCTCTCTTCTCGAAAGGCAGTAAGAGCTAAAAACTTTCATTCTACGCCTCAAATAGGTTCACTAGCGCACAGATGATCGTGATCCCGATGTCCGTGCTGATGAATGCCCAAACGTCCACACAGCATTATTTCAGATCGGAAACAACCTCTCTCTGTTCGTTAACACTTTATTTCAATTCACTAAGTCCAAGCGATGGTCAGCACCTGACCAAGGATTCCAACGTGTTTTAAGAAACGTACCTGCTTGTTCTTGATTAAAAACATGACACTTTGTTCACATGTGCTCTTTACGTTCATTATGAATCTTTTGCAAGTGGTAAAATGGCACGTAACAAAGTTTTCAGTGCTCTTTGTTTTCTCTATCGTTGCAAGGTTCCGTTTGTCCAACCAAGACGCATGTTACGAACGTAAAATTTTTCATTTTTAATGAATACTTGAAGCAGTTGTTTTTCTCGTAATCTACGTCGTGGGAAGGTAACGTCTTTGCGATAAATTCTTCAACGTATATATGCTCAACACAACGTTCATAACGGGTTTTACAATGTTCATCCCTGGTCTGTTATGAACGTGGTGTGGTATGAGCGTGTTCTGTTATGAATGTGGTCATGGGTGT
>JGI24159J19872_10013137_pt1 | contig 10779 bp, 3 predicted proteins | sample Ectturendosymbi4_FD_19872 | JGI IMG/M metagenome (IMG submission 19872)
TTTCAGGACTGAGGATGCGTAATTTTACGTGAAATCGATTTCCTATTAAAAATTTGCTGATCGATTCCTTGCTTACACCCATCGTGGAAAGTACATCTTCAAAAACCTGTTTCAGAAGCTTGGTTAAACGAAATAGGCTTGTTAAGCCATAAGTTTACTGAAAACGCTTATTTTCTACAGTATTTTTTTAATAAAAAAAGAATATACTCTTAAGGCAAAAATTCAATGATACGATCAAGAGATTGTAAAGACTGTAGATGCAGATTCGCAGCCCGGGAAGTTTTGACAGGGCCGTCGCCAGCGGGGGGGCTAGTGGTGCCCGGCCCCCCCATTTGAAATCGGTGCCCCCCCATTTCATTTTGGATCCCCGGTTGCTATATATATCCATTACTGTATTTTAAAAATGTGGCCCCCCCTTCTGGTTTTTGGCCCCCCTGCTCCTAAATCCTGGCGACGGGCCTGAGTTTAGATTGTACTTTTCAGGCTATATAAGGAATGAAAGCCTAATTGTCAGTTTTCGCAAGCATAAAAAATTTTAACACGTATTTATTTTACACTTTTATTTAATTAAAGTAGCCTTTCGCGTAAATGTGGCCAATCATCATAAGTCACATTCCTCAGAAGAAAACTTTTTTCTTAGAGCGGTTGTTAACAATAAGAAAAGAAAGTGACATGTAAAGAAACTTGTGAAATATGAGCAAGCAGACAAAGCATAACTGTCATCGTGCTATTTACAAACTTCACCAATTTTGTTTTTTGCAGGACAGATTCCAACACACACACAAACTTGAAAAGGCACCTGTTTTTCAAATGAAGACATTTCGGATGTTCATTTGAAGGGCTCATGGTCAACTTCCGGTCTGCATCACACGGGCCAGAAAATTTTTCCAAACACAAAATACCGGGCAGTATAGAAAGAGCCAATCGGTTCACAGCAAAAGGCAGTGATCTGGAAAAAGATTTCAAGCAAGAGTGCGCTGGATTTATATTTTAATTTGTAAATGCAAGCACAAATAACTTCATATTTAGGTCAACCAGCTTCACAACCACCGGAATACCTGTAGGTGCTGATCCTTCTGTAGTGAACGTTGATTACAATTGTAGTTAAAATAATTGATAAAGTGATGAAGATCATGGTGAACAACAGATATTCTGCAATCAAAGGAATTGCATTCGCCCTTGAGGGAATGATTTCAGTGATCACCAAAAGGTAAAATGTGTGAGCCAGCAAGACCGATGTACAAAGGGTAATCTTCTCCTGAGAAGCGGCAGGGAGGTAAAACACAAGCCCTGCGATATTGAAACTGGATAAAAATTCGTCTTGAAAACATTGTGTAGGCCTACAATCGAGCACAGGCTAAGTTTACACAGATTTTAAGGAATAGGCTCAAAATTCAAAGTTCAAACATCAAAAATTGAAAGCACTCACAACAGACGTGGTCGAGTTTCTGACACAGAGGCCCTTGAGAGGAAAAAATTGCGCTGGTGCTGAACTTGTTTTTTTGTTTTGGGTCCCCCCCCCTCATAAATCGTAACTGATTAAGTGCTTCATTAGTTTTTCAACACTATGAAAAGAAAATGATATGCTTTATTATTTTCCATTATAACCATTTACCAATGTTGTTAGTTAATTTCCAAATGTCTCAGGCTGGTCTCAAGTTGCTTTGCGAATTTCACAAACATAGATCAAATTTAGTATTAATAGTAGGCTATAGCAATTCTCACAGGCAAAGCAAATTTAATAATTCTGTAACCCTATTACAGTAATAAAAGGACAAGAATTTAGTAAAAGCTCCCTGCATTTTTATTTCTTGAATGAACATAAAATGTAGAAGCATTTCATGCATGATAATGGAAAACAAAATTAAAATCAAATTTGCCATTTGGAATTTTTATTAGGCCTAGGCCTACTTACATTCTAACCAATAGTAGCCACAAGGGCGTATGCAAGGGGGTTTGGGGTTAGACCCCCCCTTGAGCTTGATATTTTACAAAAACTTTATTACCTGCGCAAACGAGATTAATTATTTTCGCATACTTTTTGCTTGTTGATTTGTCGACTTAATGCAAACACCAGGGAATGAATTTGCATGCAAATTTAAAGGAACATTGTATATGGGCCAAAAAGTAATAATTACGTTTTGGTGGGAATCTGGGTGATCGTCTACGTCCAGAAACCATCTCACCACTTTTTGCAGACCTTTCGTCCACTACGCATGTTTAAGATTGTGTTCCGCGATAGCTCACTTTATCCTAAACGATTGTCTTTATACTAAGGCTGATCAGCGCAAGAGCTGACTGCATTGGCTACATTGCTAATTTCTGTAGCATGATAGAACTGTTGCACGAGCTCAAAAACAGCAGTTTTTATATAGAAGCATTCAGGTATCGATAATGCCTCAGTAGTGAAAAAGGAAAAAGAAAAGTTTGCTGGACTTCCATCGTAGTAGCCAGGGGGGGCCAAAGGAGGGCCATGCCCCCAAAAAATTTTTAGAAAATATAGTCATTTGAGAGGCGTTTTTCCAAATAAAATAGTGTTATTCGCCTAAAATCAAGCAATTTGGCCCCCAAATGTTTGGGCTGGCTACGCCACTGGACTTCTATACATAAGAAAGAATTGAAAGTTTTCTTACGTACTTTATGCGCGTTCTCAATTCTTGTGCAGTTTAGCAAGATGCGATCTTGCAAACCGGGGTGTGCGTCAGCCAGTCCAGCCGCACGCATTCTATATGCTCGACTGCTCGTATTGAAAAGAACATTAGCGTAGCCTCATTTTGCAACTGCTGTGTCGTAGCGTTGAGTTTATTTTCCTCCAATATCCTAACTTGGAGCGCTAATAGCTTATGTTCAGTGCAATGACGCATAAAATAAAGGAGTGCGTGTAGAAGAATATGCATATTATGTCAACAAACTTCGCCACAACGTTGGTTTGGAAACATGAATATGACGTCAAATTGTGACGTCACAAACAGCGCATGCCACTGAATGAAACCCCCCCATGAAAATTTTCTGCGTACGCCACTGAGTAGCCATATGCAGAAATGTACATCTTCATCAAAATTCATACTTAATGCATGTTCAACCGGGCAATTAGAAAGTTTTTTTCCCCCAGTTAACGCCGTGTATGTCAGTATTCGCTTCACCGTGGAATTAGAAACAAGCGGGTGCATGTCCTTCCTTGATGTGTTTGTTGAATGTTGCAAATCTGGTGTTGTTATTCGAACATTATCGAAAGCCCATGCATGCAGGTCTGTACAGCAACTGGTACAGTTTTGTTCCGTGGTATTATAAAAGAAATCTTGCAAATTCGCTTTTGAAAAGAGTCTACGAAATATCCAGCTCTAACAGAATTATGAACGAAGATTTCCAACGTATTAAAACTATATGCCTGAGGTTGCCGAACAGCGGCTCTTCGAACCTTTGCATGTGGCTCTTTGAGCTTTCCCAAAAGTTATATTTTATTTTTTGTTTCTATTACAAAGTGTTAAAATATTGTAAAATGGTACTGTGGTAGCTAGCGTGCCGTTCTGTATTACTTTTGCAAGTCGTTCCAAAAAGAATTATGCCACATAAACGTAGATTGCAAATAAAATCTTATTTTTAGATTTTTATGTTGCGGCTCTTTGTAACTTGGATTTTACGATATTTGGCTCATACATAGAGCAGGTTTGGCCACCCCTGATATATGCTTATGTACAATGGTTCCCGGGAAATTTTTTGGATGATTGTGTGCGTAATTTTTACATAACACCGATAACCCTGTCGCATGAGGACTACAGACCACAGTCTACAGAAAACATACATACAGTATAATAGTAAACTATAGTGAATAGACTGATTATATTAAATCAGGTTGCCTGGCATGCGTTGTTCTGGTATATCAGACTCAACACGTAGCCTAGCCACGTTGTTCACATTAAACTTCACAAAACTTAGGTTTTAGTGACTGATATGACCTCCTTTGCATTTTAGCACTTCCTTTACTCGCTTTGGCATGGGATTCTAACAATTTTTGGCAGTTTTCTTTGATTTACTGTCCCGACACCATACTTGAATAATGGCCTCTACTAGCTTAGTTATGGTGGTGTAATCTAATTTCTGTAACCGAGATTTTGTTATGGATCAAAAATTCTCATTGGGGTTAAGATCTGGTGAGTTTCCAAGCCAATTTAACACATTTCATTTGTGTTTCCTGAAAATAATCTTCAACCTTTTGGACGATAGATATGAGGCAAGATCAGGGACGTAGTGCTAACAAAAATGGAGTGGGAACGCATCCAAAAAACAGCCATTTTGAAACAGCTTCTAACTCATTTTAAAGCAAAAAATGAAAAAGGTGCGGGAACGCCGTTCCCACACGTTCCCGCCCCACTACACCCCTGGGCAAGTTCCTGTTGGAATATTACTCCACCTCAGGAAATGCCCTTTTCATATCTGGAATGAATGGATTTTCCTTCAATTACGTCAATGTATTTGTCTCTAATTTATCATACCCTCAACTGGCGTTATAAGTGAACTTAATCCAGAAAAGCTATAAACCTTCCCCAGAACATCTTATTTTGGTGTGTTTTACCACCTCATTGAAATGGGCAGGACTTGCCTTCTCACCCTTCCTGATACTGACAAATCTGTTGTGTTACCCTTGATTGTAAAAATGACTTTCATCTGAAATCGGCACTTTTTCCAGTTTTCTACAGTCCTGTATTTATGTTTTTTGCCCATTGTAATATGTTTTTCATTTTTTGAGTAAGAAGCTGCTTTTCCTGTGGTTCTTAACCTTTCTACCAGCCTCTGGTAGGCTACATCTCACAATACTTGAGAAGAGCTTATGTGAACTCCAGGATGCATCAAATCCTTCTGTAAATCAAAACTCGTCTTTTCTGCATACCTTTTGCAATGGATGTTTGGGTATAGTCTCAGTGTTCCGAAAGCGTTACAATGCGACTCCGCTTCCTAGGTGTGATATCTGCCATTAAAGAATCACAGAAATTCCAACCTGTATGAGTCATGAGTCATGACTCTCAACTACTTACTGTACAACAGAAAGAACTGCCTTCATTGCAGTACAGTATTGGTAGGCATATCATATTTTTGTGGTTGAAAACCGGGACGCTTCAGAAGAACAAGCCATATCAGATAAATGTGGTTCAAATCTTACTGAGCATGTCGCTATTTGGGATTCCTGTAGTTGAGGCACCAAGAAAAACCAAAATGATGCATTTTACTAAGAAACAAAACAATGTTTAAGCATTTGTAAATTTACATATTCGGCCAATCGCGCTTTTCTGTAGACAATACTTTCTTCAAAAAGACTTTATTCGAGTTTGTTTTCTCGTAAAAATCACATGAGGAAAAGACAGTATTAATTTTACAGGTGATCAGCGCTTTCACATTCTGCTCCAGCATTTGGCTTCTGTTATCAGACCGCATGTTATTCGAGATAGGACAAATTTTCTCAATGGGAGCTGATGTGCCAAGTGCAGGGCCAGTGGCGTAGCAAGTAAGGGGTCGTGGACAGTGGCGGTTCTAAGGGGGAGCCTGGGTGGACCATGCCCCCCCAGATTTTTGGCTGGCTCTCTGCTTTCCCCTCAGTTTTGCGCTTAATTTTACGTTCAAGTGCGTTTGATTGACATATACAGTAGTTGACTTTCAGCCAGCAATATGTCAAACGATTTGAAGACTTTCTGGCGACGGTTCTGACGATATTCACAAGCCTATGTTGGGTTTGATAGAGTTAATCATAGCAAAAAAATGTTCATTACAACGGAAAATCACCAGGCAGAAGAGACATTTATGTTGGCCCCGCTACTTTTTTCATTGGCGCCGCACTGGCCCCCCAGTTTTTCATTCTAGAATCGCCACTGGCCATGGAGGCTCCAGGCCCAGAATTCATTTTTGGAAGTAGTTTGATAGTTCCAACTCGTCTTTATTGTTTTTTTATAGTTCCAACTCGTCTTTATTATTTTTTGATAGTTCCAACTCGTCTTTATTATTTTTACAGTAAATAAATTTTTAAAAGTTCTAACTCTTCAGTTTTTGCTTTTAGAAACCCTAGACTGGTAGGCTAGCCTTAAAAAAATAGGAAATGTGGCTGTGGAGTGAGCAAATTGATTGTTTACTCAAAAGTATTGGTCAAGTCCAGTTTGTTAAAGTGGCCCAATATTTGTTTTGAAATCAGGACTTTTTTAGCATACTTGGGGGTAATTTTCCTCCAATCCCTCCACCTTCCTCTCCAGCCAAAGCCACATCCCTCAACCCAGTCAAAAATCCTTTGAACAAAGCAAAGAGATGTCATTCGATCGCAGACTAGCAAATGTCACTGATCCGGTAGTTCCAGGTTCATAGTGCCCCTCCACTCAAAATCTAATACAAACGGTCCTGCATGAAATCATGGTGAATAGTCAAAGCTAGTTTAATCTTTTCCCTCCTATCGTTCCATCCTTAGCAATACTCCAAAGGCACATTACATCACCTGACAACTAGGCATTGGCAACAAATATTTCTTGGCATGCATCATGCTATTTTTTAATGCTCAGTGGGATATTTTCAATAAGTGCCACAAGCTGTAGCCTGGTCATTAGGTAGGCTTATCAATATTAAATTTGGCGGTTGAAATGAAGAACCCGGAAAAGTTAGCTTTGCTCAGTTTCAGCAGATCTGCTGTTTTACTGTATAACGTAATAGTGTCGGAAAACGACGTTCTTGAAGCGAGATAGCAGAGTTGCCATTTTAGCTGATTTCCTGCCAAATCTAGCTGGATTTTCTCACTGTTAGCTGTAAAATTTTCAGTCTAGTAGTGAGATGATTTTCTAGAATAATATTAAAAACCGTTTGGCAGGTTTAGCTGGTAACGAATTCCTGGCAAAAAATGTTTCAACAGTTTTTGGAGATGAAAACCTCACATCTTCTTCATCATAAAATAATCTATCTTCTTCAAAACGCTTTCAATTGGGCAAAACCAGCTGCCTTCAATCATTTGGAATTTTTATTATGAGGCAACGAAGCTGCATCAAGCAGATAATTACGTCGTAATAATAAGTATTTAATTACGTCGTAGTAATAATATTTACGTCGTAATAATAATAATTACGTCGCAATAATAAGTAGGCTAATTAGATGACTTGGTGAAGTTTTAAATTATTTGCTTCTGTCACGTGCTTAGTGAGCGCGTTAAGTAAAAAAATTACATTGGTAGAATATGTTTTTATCCCCCGACACATATGATATGTCCAACTGGTTCAGTTACGCCTGTGACGGTAAGTAGTAATGTCTGGTAATAAAAACTCCTTGGTTAAGTCAAAGCAATACAGTATTGTCAAAAGCTTCGACATGTATGCTTACAAAATTTTGAATTGGAAATTTGGCTCGGTGCTAACTACTGCCTACCGTTCTGATTCATAGGCGTAGCCATGGGGGGCCAAAGGGGCCATGCCCCTCCGAATTTTAAGAAGTTATAGTCATTTTTTGCTTTGAGAGGTGTTTTTTCAAACAAAATAGTGTTATTCGCCTAAAATCAAACATTTTGGCCCCATCAATTTTTTGACCCACCCAAATTTATGGTCTGGCTACGCACTGTTCTGATTCAAGAAAAGCCTATTGCAAAGTTTACAATAATGCAATCATAGATAGATTCTTCGCTTTCAATTGTTGTAGAAAAGATCAAAATAATATAGAAAATTTGTCAGAATTAACATCGTTCGGAGCTGTTAAAACGCTTCGGCGCCAAGGAAGTAAGATACCGTTCAAAATGTACCATGTTCTTTTAAGCAGAGCTCCAGCATCAGAAACGTGTTTCACTTTTTTCTCGTCAAAAGTGCCATGCAAAATTATTTTCACAACGTTCAAGTGACTTGCTATTGTTGCGTAACGTGGTACGAGACTCGGGACAACTTTTTTCGCTTCTTTATTCTCACTTGGGGTGAAGCTTTTGTGGCGCAATGCTTTTGCATGTGGCAAGGGTTTGGGCAGGTAGTTTTGCTGTGCTTGTATTTTTACATTCCTCAATATTAGAATTGATAGGGGCATACTATCAAGCAGTTACCTCTGCACGCCCATGAACTAGACCAAGTTTATAGATCATGATGAAAGTTGCAAGCCAGCGCTTCTCAACAAGAGCCGGTTTCAGGCCTATTTCACTTATTTTATTTGAATGGTTCCAGGACCTTAAGAGGTCCCCATGCAAGTGTTGACAGAGTTAACGCTTATCTTTAAACATTTTAAATTATTGTAAGCAAGTTTGAGCTGTGGGCGGCACTTTATTGGCCCGCCCCGGCCGGCAATTACGCCATTGTGTGGGACTATCCTGGCTGACTGAATGCCTAACCGGGACATTTTGGTTGACTGACCGGGACGCCGGGACAAAGCCCTTGAAACCGGGACTGTCCCGGCTAAAACGGGACGTATGGTAAGCCTAATTATTGAGTTGTTTAAAGACCTGTGTGACGTCATAAAACATACTTTTCGATTGTTCCGTCATGCCAGGCAACACTTAGCGCAGTGGGCTAGCAATAAAACAGCAGCAATTGAGATTTTCCAAACGCACACCAAAAGAATTGGCGATACATTGTATAAGGGCTGAAAAAACAACTTTAGTCAAGTAAGCACAAGACTGTATAAATAAAACTATAACAATAAAAACTTTACGCATGACTGCCCGTTTCAATTTTGAACTTTGAGGTTCACGGACCATCAATCTAGATTCTAGACCACTTTTTCTTAACCGGGGGGCCGCGCCCCAGTGAGACATTAAAAAATTTCTATGGGGGCGCGAACCAGTACCGTAGCCAGCCCAAAGATTTGGGGGACAACAAAATTTGGGGGGTCAAAATGTTTGGTTTCAGTCGAATAACACACTACTTTGTTTGGGATAATGCCTCTCAAAGCACAAAATCACAATATATTCTAAAAATTTGGGAGGGGGCATGGCCGCGTTGGCCCACCATTGGCTACCGGTATGGCGCGAACCCTTACGCACACTACTACATGGAAAGTTTGACCAATAAATTCACCAATAAATACATTTATTTTTACAGCTTATTTAAAGTCAGGGGGCTTGAAACAAAGGACAATCACTGAAGGGAGGCGTGGTAGAAAAAAGGTTAAGAACCACTGATTTAGACCCTTATGGGCCCTGGTGCCAGGCTCGTACAGTCAGGTTTTAAGGTTTGGGGGAGAAAATTAATTTTTAGGGGGGAAGATTTTTGTTTTTATTATATGTTTAAAATAAATTTTCCTTGGCACAACAAAATTTGGCGGGGAACGAGAAATTGTGGGGCACTGTCCCCGAATGCCCGCCTGTGGCTACGGACCTTCCAGTGTGGCGCACCAGCTGCACCCTCCTCTCGTGGGACCTGATCCCACTACAAACAAACAATAAATGACACGCGCTGACAATCACGGACAACCCACAAAGTCAACCCTGTTTGACAATAAATTTAAATAGGCATTTTTTGTCAGTTTTGGATCATCGCGCAACTGCTTCATGTTTGCAAATGCAACAGAACTTACATCATCAGCAAATTTAATTTTTCCCAGTGCAGTGCTAACACTAGAAATTTAGGGTCCGTATGCAACATGAAGTCACATTGAAATGACATGTTTGGCGTATTTCAAAGGTTTATGCCACATTCATTTGGATTGGGAAAATGCGACAGATTGTGATAAAGACGGAATGTGCCAAATTTTTGCTGAAAGAATGTGATTGTGACGCCATCCACCGACCACCCCATCAAGCGCGGTGTACTGGGAACGCATAGACAATGTTCTGCCAAATTTTCATTTTATCTGATCCTTTCCAAAAGAGCAGTAAAATCGTAGTCTGCTGTACATACAGTAAGATGGACTCAAGATACTTGTTCGAAGATGAGTCACAAGCGCATTATGACGTCACGTTTCATGCCCAAGCCTGACTTTCATAACTCCATGCCAAGGGTCCGCAACCCTTGTTACGTTCTCGTACCACTTGGGCACCGCGTATTGTCAACCCGTACTACTTCTTCCAGAACAACTAATTTCATCGAATCTTCGTTTACTCAGAAGAATAATATAAATTAAAATAACAATAAAAGACCACAACTAAATTTAGTCAGATTTTTCTTTTTGTTCACCTTCCACCAATCGGTCGATGCGTGGCATAAATTTGCTAACAGCGCATCGAAAGTCATAATGTTACGAAACAGTAGGAATAGCAGCTACAGGAAAATTTATTTATTTAGAAACAAAACCCGATATGTAAATTAGCAAGCTGTCGATCAAAGTTTTTGTGAAAAAATGGAAGTTGCTGGCGTACCACCTGGAAGACCTTCGCGTACCTCTAGTGGTACGCGTACCACAGGTTGGGGAACCCTGCTCTATGCCAATACAGAAACTAAGAATAACTTCTTTCCTTCATTTTTCCTTCGATAGGAGAGATCCACTTATTTACCTCGTTGGCGCATATAATGCGAACAGCGGTGGGCAAAAGTTACATGAATTCCGATCCTTAAATAGCAAAATATTCAACATATCTTGATTCTTCCCAACAGAAAATTCAAAAATTGATATTTCTTACTGAAAAAATTTGGTATCATAAAGTGTGCAATATTTGGCAAACAGTTATTTATTTTTTCCCTGATTAATGATATATGTGCTTGCTTGACAGTTATCATATATTTGACAATTATTACATCTTGACATTTATCATATTTTGACAATTATCACATTTGACAGATACCCCAATATTTGAACTAACAAAGTCGTAAAAGCTCCGTCGCATTTTTTTTTGCAATAAAAATCTTTCAT
>JGI24159J19872_10013138_pt1 | contig 10779 bp, 4 predicted proteins | sample Ectturendosymbi4_FD_19872 | JGI IMG/M metagenome (IMG submission 19872)
TTCACCGTGAAAAAGTCAGTAAAGACAGGCAAGGATTTATTGAAAGGGTGTTTGACTGCTTTGGACGAGATCTTAGACGTTTGCAGCTCTTTTTTCTGAATGATGCTGGCAAATCTTGCTGGGTAAACAAAAGACATAATTGTAGTTTTGTAGACCACGGCAATTTGCTTCTTTGTAAAGAAGTACCCTGCATGAAAAATCTGCAGATAGTCTATTTTGTATAACTTACCTCAAAATGCCTGGCTATTGCTGCCAACGAAGTGAATTTTTTGTGACTATTGCCGTAAAATAGACCAATTTCTTTTTGTGTAGAATGGGTAAAGCGCATTGTGGACGTCCATTTGCATTGCATCGACAGAAACCTGAAAAGCATAAGCAAAATGTCGACGTTGTCCCCCCCCCTGGAAAAATTTCTGCGGACGCCAATGGAAAGGGAGCTTGAGGCCTTTTCCATTGGCGTCCTAACGAAAGTTTTCCGATCACTGCTGTACGCAATACTGCTGAGTGGAGCTTCAGCAAGTTGAGGCTAGTCAAAACGTTTCACAGATCAACTGTGACTGATGAAAGGCTAACAAATCTGGCAGTGATGTCTATTGAAAGTGAAACTGCTAAAACATTAGATATGACTGAGATCACAAAATCATTTGCATTTTTGAAAACTTGGAAAAAGTCATTTTCCTAGCTTGAAGCATAGCGAATGCTTCAGTCTGTCTGCTTTATATGTTGTGTTGATGCTGTAGAAATGCTTTTATAAGCATTTGTTAAAATAAGTCGATATTGTTTTTTTACATAAATACTATGTGTTAAATGCAATGTATTGTATACTTCGGGCCCCAACATCCAGGCTCGGGGGGGATAACCACCTAGCGCCGGCCCTGCTTGTGACACCCCGCAGGTAGTAGAAAGCGAGTATAATAGAACTTTTCTAAATCGCGATGCAGTTGTTCGTGCTTATACTTGATCTTGTGACATTTTCTTCGTCGTGTACGCAACCGTAAAAGCGCGAGTTTGTAAGGTGCACACTTTTACATAAATATTTGATGGAAAGTGAAGATGTGGCATACACACGAGCTGTTTTTTTTTCGTTGAGACATTTTGGTCACTGAAACATTTCGGTCATTTGTTTCACAATTGTATTAAAACTCGCCGTAACAGTATTCATTGGCCTATATTCAGACATTCTGACCGAAATAACTTGATTCTTTTCGATCATTTCGGTCTATAACCGAAAAAAAACAGCGCACGAGTAAACTCCAAAAGACCTGTTTTCTGCAGCAACACGTTCAGAATTTCACACGTTCTGCATTCCCACTACGTATGCGGGCTGCAAAACATACTCAAATTTTGCGATATCTGTTGTAACTGTCAGCGCTCCTTGTCCAGCGTCGACCTGTTGTCACTTTGCAATCGTCGAAGCGCTGTTAGTATACAGAAGTTTGCACATTTCACTTAATTAGGGAATGATAACAGTTACATCATATGTGACAAGTCAATTTACGAAACTTGCTTTAAAACTTGCCATATCTTCAAAATTTGTCGGACATTGTTCAAGTGTAATAAGTTTAGAAGGGATTAGTATAGCTAGAACTTGGACTTAGTTTGCGGGCNAATTTACAATGATTCGACGGTTTAGGTGTGTAATAGAATGATCTGCAAGCTCGGTTAAGNCGCACCATTGGAGTGTAGAGTAACCATCACACTCATGAAGGACTTGTCGCAGCACACAACCTGANATTTAACACGGGTGGTTCACTAAACATGCGTGCGCGTTGTCAGAACTTCAAACAAATTTGCTTCTGATTCATTAAGGCGGAGCGCCTTAATCCCCAGATTTTGCGATCTGCCACGTTTGTTCACCACTGGCTAGTGTTTCCAAACCGTTTTTTTGGCTGTTTTCTACTACCCGAAACCCGTTTTGTTTTCAAATACCAAACCCGGGTATTTAAAAACAAACTGGAATTGCTGTTGCATTCAAATATTAGTAATTCTGATAACACTGAAGTTGCAGATTAGCGCATGTAACGGCCAAATTAGCACGTTTGAACTTTTAACTATTATCATGCAGCACGAGATGCGGGTTTTGCTCGGTGACCATCGTACCATCGTTGTTGGTCCGTTTATATGTTCTTTCAATTGACCTGTTAGATGGATCATGACGTCATTTTGCACATAATAAGTGACTACGCGAAGTTTAGTCTTTTCGCTAACCTAATTAAATAACTACCACGTGAGGTAGTTCTTCAAAGGTATGCCGTAGTTTCGTAGTTACTTCATTTATAAGCTGTTATGTGTTAGTTCATATACAAGCTGTGATTCTTTGCAAAATCGATTCGTAACTTTTCAGTTGCAATAACTTTCTACAAAATATTTGGTTTTCCTTCAGAAGCGACTGTAGATTTTTAATCATACGCATTCAGTTTAAAGACGTTAGTAATCAAAGAAAATCAGAAGCTTAGAGCCATTTCTTATACAACAAGGCTCAAACAACACCAAAATGCAATTTGTGCTACGTGGGACGAACGCAGGTAGTTCAAGCACCGAAAGTTTAATCAACCATTTGAAATCAAAGCACAGAATCCATGTAATCCTTGAGTGAAGACCACAAAACTATTCCGGCACAGGAAGAGATCCGATCACAAATTGTGAAAAAGGAAATGAATCTTTTTGAGGCTACAAAAAAGAGGTCAAATAACCTTGAAAAAACTGTTCCGTGCCTTCATTACAATCAAGCCCAAATCAGTGGAACCAAAGGATTTTTCAGCCACGGGTCTGTTTGTCACAAAACTCAGAAACAGACTGAATTTGATTGTCGGGCGTTAGTATTATGAATATCATTGAAAAACTGTGCTTAACTTAATAATACGCTAACAGATTGCGCAGGGAACAACAGTAGTAATTTCACAATGATATTGAGTTTTATCGCTCAAAATCGCATTCATTTCAAAAACCGAAAAAAACGGGTTTTCCCGGGTTTCTTTTCTCAGCTTCCCGAAACTCGGCTTTGAAAATATTGCCCCGAATTGGAAACACTACCACTGGCAAGTACGTTGGTGTTGGGACTTGTACTTTGATTTGAATCTGAGCAGAAAACTGAAGCTAGAAAGAACATTTTTTATGAACTGTTCACCGAATAGCTTGTAATTATTCTTAGTTTTCTTAAAGTCCAAGCAAGTTTTGCAATGTTTGCGAAGTTCTGCAGCAGCACAATGTCAATATAGTGTTAGCTGAAATATGCTGTATCGATAAGCTCAGATTTTCGTTTAAATGGAAAAAAATAGTGTTGTAAGCTCGACACTTTCTAAAAAAAACTAGGGCGACTTATAACTGTTTTCGTTGAATGATTGTAATGGAGAAGCGACCTTATTTTTGAACTGCGTAGAGAAATCAAGTTTAACTAGAAAATGCAATCCATCGACTTGCCTTTTTCCGTATGTTCTAAAGCAATGGGTGTGAAGCGAATTGGTGTATTTGGTTTGCTAAAAATAACAAGCGCTGCCAGTATATAATGTCGCACTGAGGGTAAAACATCACAAATTCTGGTGGAGAACCTAGTTAGATAAAAAACAATTATGGAAGCAACTACCCAAGTATCCATGAAGGAAAAAAGGATAAATTGCAAGCGATTTTAATCATAGGAACGTGCAAGCATACTGTGCCTGGTGGTAAACTGGAACTTCTGTGGTTTCCTGCAGGGCTTTTTTTCGCTGAGACATTTCGGTCATTTGTCCCATAATAATATTAAAACTCGCAGTATCAGTATTTGCCAGTTTATATGTTTGGACATCATGACCGAATTGACTTAATTTTTTTTGTTAAAACCTAGATTTCGTCACAGACTGGTTAAATTATTATTTGTAGCAAGAGGCGTATGTTGCATAGATTCGACTTTAGTTAGTTGGTAGCACATTTTTTCACAAAAACCTGTCACTATGCCGAATTCACTACTGAATTAGTTATTGGAATTTGCTCATCCAAAAGCCATTGTCGCTTTGCGATCTTGTAACGGTGAATAGCTGCGATTTCAGCATAACATGGTTCTTTCGGATAACCCACTGTCTTTGTTTGCATGATCAACTGGCAACCAACCGCCGTGTATTGTGGTGCACTGAATCGACTGCGGTGTAAGGAAAAAAGCAGTATTCATGGCATTGTGTCTGGTGAAATTCAAACTGTTGTTCAGTTTAATCTCGTACGAATAGCTGTTCCCATTCATCCTGTTGTAACCTCTCCGGTGTTGTTGCGTTGATTGTGTGATTCACCACGAACGGGATGTGCGTGAAGAATAACACCATTATGTATGTGGCACGAACAAGCAATAATAGAGTGATCCAGATGGAGTGATCTTGGTGAGTGACCTCTAATAATGCTTGTGAACATGGTGAACAGTTGATTGTGCTTGCTAACGGTGACGACGAGAGTTATCTCGTCGGGTGATCTCTATTGTTGCTTGCTGCCGCGGTGCGAAGCTTTGCGCACATGCCGATCGGGATTTCCGATCGCAACAACCATCGCAAATACTTATTGCCACATTGTATGCTACATGTAGATTTCAATACTGCACTACCGCATATTAATGACGTTTCAAGAAGTGCTGCCCTTTGATCTTGTTTAGGTAGTAACATGTGTCATTGGCTAATATTTAAACAGTGCTGGAATTCTTTGCATTTCATTTGGAAGTGTCTGCTTGTTTGGTTGCAAATATTTGTATAAGTTCACGGCCCATACCAATTATTCATCTTTCCACTAAGTTGCCACAGTTTCTAATGTTGCTAGGTAATTGCTTATGCTTTTGAGCATTTAAGCATTTTTGCCCTGTTCCGCGAGACACAAACGGGTAAGTTTTGCTTGTGGTTTCGTTGCGGCCACTTCTAGCGCTCTGGAGCTAAAGGCGTTGCGTCAGAAGTCACTGTTCGTTTTGCTGAGTTGCACCTGCGAGATCCACCTTTTGATCCTCTAAAAAGTTGTTGTAAACGAGCGATTGACCATCGCACTTGCGATGTTTTTGTGGTTGAGCGCTTCCTTTGTTTAAAACTTGACCTGGATTCTTTAAATTCAATGAAAATTAAAATGCTTATTTTGTTAATACCATAGCTTAGAAGTGTTTCTCAATCTGTGTGCCGCGAGAGTTATAAGTGTGTCGCCGATATTTCGGAATATGGAGGACACGTTTATTGGAAATAACCATCTCTCTGAGCTATATAAAAAAGTGAAGTCTGTGCAAAGTCGATTTTTTAAAGAGATGTATTCAGAATAAGAATGGTGTATCTTAAGGAGGTTGGTTGGCGTCCAAAATGACAAGTGATAAAACGTGTGTGGCAATGGAAACCTGAAATTATTTCTTTCATAAAAATTTTTAAAAAAGACTTTCGATTTTTTATTCATGATAAAATTTAGTGGTTGAAAGTAAATTTGCGTTCAGCTTTGTCAGAAAAACTGAATATTTTAAATTCAACCATCCGAAAATATAATTGCAGTAACTTAACATCCTTTTTTCGCTGAGACATCTCGGTCAAGGGTCCCGTAGCACTACTAAAACCCTTCATCACAGTATTCGCTTGCCTACCTTTTCGGACATCGTGACCGAATTCCTTAATTTTTCGGTCATTTCAAAAAAATCTAGGTCTATGACCGAAAAATGACTAAAAAAACTCAAAATTCAAAATCAACTTTCATTTCACGGAAAATTGATACTGTGCAAAAGTAAAATTTCAAACGAAATTTTCGATGCGCTTCTGTTGAGGAATCTTCATTGAAAGTTGGGATTATTCCAGAAATGTTGAACACACCGACTAATCTGCAGTTGCTACTTCGTAATTACGTCCCAGACTTCGGTGCAAATGACTCTGAATAGGTACTTTATCCATTTGCAAAAACGAAACTACTAATCTATCTTCTGAAGAGGAACAGCTCATTGATTAACAAAATAACATTTTCTATCAATCAGCATTTGCCAAAAAAAGCAAAGATAAATTTTGTCTACCCACAAGGGATCTTATCGAGTGATCAGCTTGAAAACTATCAAAAATAACTTACCATTTGGATCTTCATGACATTGGTTTTGCGGTTATGATTTTTCAGCATTGACCGAAATTTAAAAAGTTAAAAAAGAGACTTCTTGGTATTGACGATGAAATGCGGGTTTGCTTGACGTCGTTGGAGCCTCGCACCAGTTTAATTTGCTCTCGAAAGCAGGAACAGCCATTCATTGGTTTTTATACCCGATTTTCATCTAGGGAGGCTCGCGGGGGTAATAGCCCCAGGACTCGAAATGCCATCATACGGTTTTCAGCAGTTTCAGGTATTTCTGTTGACTCCATACCGATATAGGACCGAGCAAGGTCGAAGATGTAGCCATGCCATCTGGTGCCTGTACGATCTTTGAGTGTAGCCAGCAGGTCACAAAAGCTTATGAAAGACAAGATTCTCCGAAGTATAAGCTGGGCTACTCCTCCATATATGATATACTTGAAACAACTAGATATACAGTACCACTAAACTCTTGGCCAAACTAGTTGATTCCAAATAAACCATTCCAAGTTCGAAGTTGTCAGCTATGAAATGTTAACTAACGATGTATTCACTCCTTAGTGCTACTGTAGTATTACTGCCTGTCAAAAACTCATTTTATGAAAACTAGGCAAGGCATTGAACACGCTTACACAAAGTGCAAAGCTGCAAACATAAGTGCACGGCACTAATTTGATTTTAATCCAAAACCAGTGTAGCCACTTTTACTTCAGTTTGCATGCGCTCTTTCGAAGTTATATGCCTAATCAAGATCAAGGCGAAACCCCAGGGTTAAATCAAACCTTTAAGCAGATTTTAACGTGTCTCACGGTGTTTAAGTCACAAGCAGGATACTGTAGTATAGCGACCCGTTTTCGCTTTGTAAAAATTTAGGTATACTTTTTAAAAATTTTGTGAATAAATTTTATTGAAAAAAATTTGCTTCCGAAAAAAGTAATTTCAATTGAAAAATTGTTTAGAACTGAAACATTTTTTAATGAAATTTAACAAAAAAAGTTCATGACGGATGTTTTTTTCTGAGCCCTACTCCGCCAACAAGCACGAGCCCAACGAAGTGTTTCCCATTGAAGTTAGCGAATAAACATTTGTAAGTTCATATGTTGCATGTTTGGTTGCAGTTTTTTCATTCAGTGCGGATAAACAAGTTGAGCAACTTTGTTTAGATTTTCATTTCAACAATCTTTTGTGAGCTCTGTATGGAGCTCATCAGACGCCTTTGAAATGCTAGGAATGCAAGAGGGAGCTTACAGCTTTCAAAAAGCTGTAGTAAGCTTAATTTTCGCCATTATAACCTATCAAGAACGAGAAAATGGTAAACAAACCTTCTCAAGTCAGAGTTATCCAGTGCATGTGCATGTAACTCACACATTTAGCCTCTTTACATCTTGGAACAACCATCATTCTGATCAATGTTGCTACTGGCCACTGCGATCAGTCTCGTTAACATCAGGCTGTTGCCTTTTTCAACGTTAGATAACATCAGATCTTCACGTTACAGTTTCATGTAAGCTAAATGCTTCCATTACGAATGCTAAAGCGCGATAACCCTCGTTGAATCCGAAACAGCGCGAAATATCGTCATTAAATGGAGAGGTCGGTCATGCGCATCGCAAAATGTTATTCTCAACGCAGTTAAGACAGCTTTTCAGTTGGGAACGATAAACAAACACATATGAAGATGAGAGATTGATGGAAGAAACTTAAAAATCATGAATCTACAAACTTATTTTCACCCTAAACGGAGAGGAAATGTGAAAATTAAAAACAACAGCCCAGTCAACATCAGATTTCTAGCCGAAACATCGGACATCAGAAATTTCTCTGAAGACATGAGATCTGATGCTTACAATATCAGAAATGGCAACATTGATTTTGATGCAAGTTTAGACCCGTACAAAAATGTGTGCTACAAGCGTTATTCCATACACGGATGATGACCCTTCCTAATGCTTGTGGTCTAGAATTCCACGTTACACGTAATGAAATATATCCAAGGTGCTTAGAAGTCTCCAGGGTCGATTATTTTTTGCAAATTTGCCCGGAATTACAGTCTGGACACTTTTATTCCCAGAGTCGGACTTTCCATTTCTCAACTCCGATAGCGCAGTTCAAGCACTCACATTTATAACCGACCCTGTGCAGCGACATGTAGGTGTGTCGTCACGATGTAATTGTGATGCTTCCTTTCAAGACAGTTACTGATTACTCAGGAGCCCTTGCCCGAATAAAGGTCACTGTTCTGAGTCATGCATTATGAATATGATGTAGACATCTGAATGCACCACGTAGTTCTAGGCTTTCTCTTGTGTAGTAGATGTTTCCACACCGTTATATATTCAGTGCCTATATAGCATGCTGTGTCATTCTTTTCTATCCGTATGTATTTGTTGATCGTGTACACTACAAGCTGTGGTGGCTGTGAAACTGCGATCATGGTGCTTTTGCTCGTCTTGCCCAATAATTGTTGCGTATGTACTATGACGTTACTCGTAGATACAAGCGTGATACAGCAGGTTTCTCTCAGAGAGTGACAGAGACAAAATTGTGCGTTCATTACTTGCAAGCATATAAAAACGACAAAAATCCGATGCTTTCAACATTTTGCTCTTACCAACGATGGGAAGCAAAACATTTGCCGCTGCAGCACTGAAGGAGATGAAAAAACGCCTTACGACTTCATACTAGGTGCAGATCAAACTAAGCATGGACACCTGTATATCAAATCTTAACGGCGAGATGGAACAAAACTCTTCGATTTCTTTGGATAAAGACAGCATTAGAAATATGGTGATAGAAGAGGTAAAGAAATAGAATCGTCAATGATAAACAACTTTCTGGAAAATTTGTGCCCTTCAAGGCGGTACATTCACAAGGATAAGGGTAAATTATTTTGCCATGAATGTTCATATTTTGGTGAAGACGGGTCGGCCAATTCTTGTTCCCGCCAAGCTGTGGCGCGCACAATGCTTTTGGAAGGCGAGCACAAGCGTTGCTGTGCAAGCAGCTAGGTTGTTTGTGAGCACGAATTTTAGATTGCATTTCAAACGTGTTGTGACTCTATATCAGTTCTCAACCACAGCATTGGATTTGCCGAACGTTTCAAATGCAAAAATCACTCAAAGAGATCAGAACGATTGGTCCGATGATTTTAACGTCATAGAAATAGAACCACAGACAATGCAAACTTTTGCCATGTGCCAGCTACAGCGTGTGTGCTTTAGCAATTTAGTAGTACACTATTTTCCGTACGAGAGCAAAGAAATAAGGTTTTTGTAGGAGACGAACGTCAACATTTGTATGGCGAATACTGGAGTGGAGCAAGTTGTGGCTACGCTCCTACTTACAGTACATTGCCCATATGTCAGCTATTTGGATGGCGATGGAAGCGAAAAACTATTGAGGTTACGGGGATATCAAGGTTTTGCGAATGGCATCGAAATCAGTTGCAAGTTTTTCGTAGTGGTGGCAACATTATTGTTCAATCCTGTGGAGTGAGCTTAGATTTCTAGTTAGCAGGTAGTTATCGCAGTGCAGACATGCGGATATGGAGAAATTTTTATCTGACGCAAATGTGAGCCGTAATTTTGAAATAAGGACTCTTAAGTAGCAGGTTTTAGTTTTTGTAGCGGATGGGTTTGACCTTGTGCTTCTATCTCGAGCAGCAAAGAAGTGCAGGGAAAGAAAAGTAAAAAATATCTGTCAGTGCTTTTAAGCTAGAATGGTTAAACCGGTGTTTCTCAACCTGTGTGCCGTGGGCCATAGCGTAGTTTTCTAGTGGGCCACGGAGTTAGGACAAACAAATGTTAGAATACAGTTACCTGGACATCTAATCGCCACAGCGTGAAAACACATTGGCTGTGTTCAGCAGCAAGGTTGTCGCCGAATTGCTGGAATAAATTCGCTACTTTAGAATAATGTGTTTGTTCAGTGGTACAAAAGCATATCCTATGCTGACAAGGTAGTGGGTCCGCGCAATTCTTACTAAAAGCTATCTGGGCCACGTACGTAAACACTGGGATAGACGAAGCAGTAAACACTGTAAGCCCAAATGATACTGAGGTCGGGCTAATAAGCTGAGGTACGTATTTAAATTTTAAATACGATTCAGAAGTTGGAGTCATTTGCTTGCATCGTCGAGACGGAAAATTTTCATTTGTCTTTGCAAGGTGAAAGCTGTGGTTTTGACGGCTGGAGTTTAGATTTTTTGAAACGCCATATGAATGGCAAAGCACGCAAAGCCAGCGTGCAGAAACAGCGGAGAAAAAAATACCGTGGTACCAGCGACTTAATGCGCATGCTGCGTGAAATAGACGACGACCAAACACGGAAGCGATTGGACCCAGAAAAGTTGAAGATTCTGATCGGTAACGTTTTGCTGACCGCCAAAATGAACGCATCATCACTTTGTGTTCATTGTTTTGATAAACATACGAGAAAATACATTGTCGTTCATACCAGCTGGCGAGCAAGAATTATGCTTGTTAGTTTCTAGATGACATAAACGCTGTTGTCGAAAAACACATCTTTGAAGAAATAGTGTCGTCAGCTTTTCATACCCTAACTATTGACGAAAGGACAGACACATCAGTCGACAAGAGCTTGATTTTATATTTTAAATTCAGTGCAAAAACCTCTTCAGTGCACAGAGTGTCACATGCAGGAATACTTCAGTTGAAAGCTTTTGATGCCAGTGCAGCTGAGTCAGGTACAAAGCGTTTTTACGCGAAAAACAACCTGGATCTTCAAAAAAAA
>JGI24159J19872_10013142_pt1 | contig 10776 bp, 13 predicted proteins | sample Ectturendosymbi4_FD_19872 | JGI IMG/M metagenome (IMG submission 19872)
CCACACTAAGCATTCGGTACATTAAAAGTGACAAACTTAGGCAAACAAATTGTAATGAATTCTTAGATAATTTTGTTATGAAGAAGGCAGGACAAAACCTTGTCAACTGCTTACTGTTATGTTCAGCCTTACTTGATTCGATGATTGTAGCTTCTTATTTCTTTATAGGCCTACGTATTTTAGCAATGGCAGCATAAGCGAAATTTAAGCAGAACAGTCACCACGGTGGGAATTAGTGAGCTCAGCCCTTCCAAATTTAAATATGAAACACTATAAATCAGTAAAGATTTTATCAAATTTTAAGAATGTCCCCTTGCGCAAATTTAAACCCCTATTCAAGATTTTCTGGCGACTGGTTTCTAATTTTCACATCTTTTCACGCGACAGTTTAGTTGCATTCCATTCTTACCAGTGTGAAAAAGTAAGAAAAACGCGAATCGTGAACCTAACAGCTACAACCATTTGGGTGCATTTTACGTGACGTGTTTTCATGCACGTAACCAGTTTAGGACAACAGGGGTGGCGAAGAGTTTTCTGAGAGGGGTCCAAATTTTTTAAACTATTTCCAATAGTTTTGACCTGTGCTCAATACATTTTTCCAGGGGGGGGCCAAAAAATTTTGTAAGGGGCTTCGCCCTCCTGGTTGCGGGTCCTGCGTGTTGTGCTCGTGCGTGTGAAATTTTTACAGCCGTGGTAAGCGAGTTGCAACGCGGTCCTCACGTTGTGCTTTAAAGTCTCTATGCCGCCACACATACTATATAGGTGGAGTGTGTTTGTTTTTTTTGGAACACAGATAAGAAAAAACAGATGTGATTCTTATAAAAAACGTAGACCATGTGTTTTGTCAAATATTTCAATTGTGGCGATTTCTGTTCGTTTGCCTGCGGCAGATAATAATCCTGTTCCCGCCAGCCAAGTAGGATTTCAACAACTTCGTGCAATTTAACGCTTTTGCGTCGAAGGCAGCATCAAACGCAGTGATTGTGGGCACTCCAGTAATGATTTAGATTTTTTTACTGACCGTACGTTCAAGCGTCATTTTCGGATTTTCGCAAATTAATTAACGCTTTCCATTTTTTCCTCGCAACAATGGGAGAGGGGGCCTCACAAGTGGAATAGCCTAGGGCCCCGCATCATTTAAATCCAGCCCTGATTGTACGCTTGCTGTCGCATAATTTTGATTTCTTCGCTCAACTATAAAATGAGCTGCACTCATTAATTAATCCTTGTAGGAAAATAATAATATAGTCTACTGCTTAATTAACTTTTGTCCACAGTCTTCTGCTTATTCAACTTTTGTCCACAAAAAGCCCGATCTTATCCAAATGAACTATGAGACCATTTTTTGTATAAAAACTTGCTTATTGGAAATTTCATTTTTAGTGAAATAAACACATTCGGACTGCACTGCCCAAATTCTACAAAATAAGCTTAACATTTAATATTTTCGTCGCTATCCCTGTGCAAGAAATGGTTTATTTAAAGACTATCCAAAAAATAATCTCGATGGACGTTTCTGTGTCGGGAACCGTCGATCAGAAAACGTATCTGAAAAATTTAGGGGGGCTTCATCCCCCTTATCCCTCCCTGGATCCACCTATGCCTGTGTAAACAATCTCGGTGCAATTCCCGATCGGCATGTGGGCAAGCGTGTCGACTAGCCAGTTGTATACATCACTGAACGCTATTGTTTAGTTATAATTCAAAATTGACGATGGTAGGCTAAGGTGCTGGAAGGCGTGAGCCAGTTCAGAGAGCCTTGTTTTTCAGCGCGCTTAGCAAATAGTGTTGGATCTCAGAAAGGATCCGGAGCTGCTAAATTAACCACCATCTCCGGCTCCAGCTAAAGTTTGAAAACAGCTCCGGTTCCACCGAAAATGACCGGCTCCGGGGCCCCGGCTGCGCTGGTAGAAAGGGTAAAGCGTTTTGCAAAGGTCCATTTGCATTGCATCGTCCTCAACCTGAAAAAGGATAAGCGAAATGTCGACGTTGTCCCCACTGGAAAAATTTCTGCCGACGCCCATGAATGCCACCCAGGACAACTGCCAACTGAGTCATGTTGAGTTTTTTGCCTTTATAGCAGGGCTTCTCAACAGGGGTTCCATGGACCCCTGAAGGTCCATGGAACCCCTAAAGATCCATGGACCCCTAAAGGTTTATTGAAGGGGTCCACATGATTTTACTAATGTAGATAGAACTGTGTATTAAATGCAATGTGTAAATTGATTTTTGTGTCTGATTACTTTTTTGGTTATCTTCTGGGGTTCACAGAGTTATCTGAAAAGGCATGGTGGTTCACGGACGAAAATGAATTGAAAAGCCCTGTTTTGTAGCCAATAAAGCTATTTGAACATCACAAGGATGCAGTGTATAACAAAAATTTCTTCCTCCTTCGACCACTTTGAAGATACGTAAGTTCAACATTGAACCTTTTGGGTGAAGAATGTCGTGTCGATATCATTATATCTTCACAAATATTCTAAATCTTAATTTTATGAGCATTTTCAGATTATTCACAGAAAACTCTTATGCACATTATTGCATTCAGTCCTCGAACTCATGAAACGCCTTTTCTTCCTTTCATGTTGTGTGCATTATTTTACCTTAGCTTTTGATTTGTGAGTTACATGGTAGCAACATCAACGTTTGAACTCCTTTTTCCTGAAGTATGCTGAAGCAACATTATCGTAACAACCAGAGGTTCTCAAGCGCTCTGCCGCGAGAAGTCCTTTACGTGCCACAACGCGATATACTAATCTGAATTTGACAACTTGTATGTGATGCGTAAAAAGCAATATCGTAGGTGGCTGTTGTCCGGGTGGCACAGGGTGTGGTGCTAAAAAAAGAAGTGTGGAAACACACAAAAAACAAGCGATTTTCAACAACACTTCAAACTAATTTTTGAATCAGTTTTTAATGTTTTCACTTTCACTGCACTAGAGAGAAAAACCTGAAAAGTGTGAAACATGTTCTCGACCCACGACACCCCTGCAGGCCCGTAACCAGGGGGGACGCAGCTCCCCTTAGAAAAATTTTCGCCCCCCTGGAAAAATGTGTTGGACATAATTTAAAAATATTGGACATAGTTCAACAACTTTGGGCCCTCCCGGAAAACTCTTCGCCCCTACTGGTGTTCCAAGCTGGTTACGGACCTGCACCCCTGTGTGGCAGTTGTCCGGATACCCTTTTTGGCCAAGAGAAGCGGATGGATTGTGCGCATGGGGAGTGGTGGTTGTGATGCAGTCAGACTGTATTGGAATATGCTGTCCTGTTGTTCCGGTTGAAAAGTTAAAAGCTGCTTCGTGATTTTTAGGGAGTCAATTTAGGCAGAAATATGATAGCTGAAAAATTGAAGGGTAGCTTAAATGCTCCAGTTTTGATAACCTCCAAATGTGTAACGGGATCCCTGTGGCAAAGTTTTCGACACAGTTCTGTGATACTGATAGGCAGTGACTCTTGTCCAAGTACTGTGAAGGTACGCGGAACCCGTTTCATGTGGAAATCAGAGCGCGAGTGTTTTTCGCAACGGGAAAGCGAAAATCCTGTGACTGATCGGTCTGTGCGGCTCGCTTTATTTCGGATAAACACCAGTGCTCAGTAACGATCCGATGTAAAGCTGCGTTCGGGGAAAACAAATTCTTCAGCATAAGTTCAAACGTGACTGCTAGTGCTAGTATAAGACGAAACATTTTTGCCTTAAAAGACCTCACCACAGATTTCGTACAAAGTTTGTGGAGTTTCACAGGTTTTACCTGACAAGTAAAGGCCAAAAACATAATCCACTTTTCAGAATTATGGTATCACTCAATACTTTATCTCTCACAGGTTTTTGAGAGAAACATATTTTTCAAATTAAAAATTCTCACTTGTGATTCCTTTAGTCTTTCAAAGGATGTTACGGTCTCTTGGCTTTAGTAACTGGGCATATGCAACTGCTTTTGTCACCTGGTACGTAACTTCCTGAACTTCCACACAGGACTGGATCAGGGTTGATTCAAAACCCATACTCTTGTAAAAAAACGCCCGGTTAGGCAAAATGCATGGATATCGCGGGGGCTGAAAGTTAGTAACACGACCCAGTTTCGGGGTTGTGTCCCGAAACTTCAGCAGACTAGAAATAAGGAAGGGGCGAAAAACAGTAGAAGTAAGCTGTGAAAGTTTCCATTGACGGGAATAACTTTTTCGCTTTTCACCCTTGGTCAGGGGACGTTGATTACGGGTAACACGTGAGGTTACCATGGTAACACGTGAGGTTGCCATGCAGTGTTCCTTCTACGAAAATTTTACTCTGAGTAAATGTTTGTCTTAGTGGACATGGATAAGTCAAGGCTGAGTTCTAAATGAATAAAAATCTTTGTGAATATTTATAAGTGTAAAATCTTATCAAAATACGAACAAAGTACACATTTAATTCAAATAGCAAACTTGCTTTCGTGCTTTTCCAATGATTTGGATTGTTGCAAGTGCGCGAGAATGAGATTCCACTGCACAAATGGTCTGGTGGTGCTGCGCGATTGCGCACCTCAGAGGGGACACTGCTACCATGGGTCTGATGGGACCCCGGTTAGATTACGCTTTTCTGGGACACGTGACTGCTGCGCAAAGTCCGGTCAAACTATCTTTGACTTTCCTGCAACAAGTTTCACTCATTTTCACAAAAAATCATCTGTGCGCAGCAAAACACACTATTTGAATGAGCTGACGATGCCTATATTCTGATAAAATTATATAGTGTCTGATTCTTGGATTTGAAAGGACTCGTTTCGATAGATAGCGAAACACACACTTTATAGGAATTTTACATACATTACTTCACCCTGAGTTTATTTTTAGACCACCTGGAGTGCAACCAAGGTTCCAAAAACACAAAAATATTGGTATATTGCAAAACGTTGACTATGCTGGATTCCTTGAAAGACTCGCACCTTCTATTATGGGCTTACAGGTGCTCAACACAGTTCAATGTTTCAACAGTGAGTCTGATGACCAAATCAATAATAATCAATAGTGATTGCGAAACGCAAGGAAAAATCAATCGAAACTAGTAAAAATATTCTAAAAATTAAAAAATTTTCTGATTTACAATCAAACTCCTAAAACATTTTGCAAACCTGGAAATGATACTAATCAAGTGCAAGTATTTCAGATGAAATGTAAACAAGCTGACCATCGGCGAGTAATCTGTCTAATACCAGAAAAACTGCCCACACCATCCTTGGTCTAGATACTTAAACTGTTGCACTTAGAACGAACTTGGCAGTTAAGACGCCACAGGTAAAGGCTGTCGGTCGTATCTGGATAATGAAATAACTGCAGCGGTCACAGGGAACGTGAGAAAGGATTGTATGAAAATTCCACAAGATCCTGCAGTTACCGATGCAGAACAACCGCTCGTATTACATTACAGGATGCTTTGCAAGTTTGATGAGTTCATAATAACTCTTGGAAGGGCAGTTAGTTGCAGCAGAAGGTTTAGAAATCCGGTGTTTTCAGATCTGACAGCCGGGACAACTGATGACAGGTTTCAGCTTGACATCGTCACATACAACCATACGTCACTGCTTTCGTTTTTGACAGTTGTGGTTGCTGGCCACAGTTGCTGTACGCTTTCAGACAACTTCACGAGTTTTAAGAATGACACCGTCAACACAACAACCTCAAACATAAAGAATGTATTGTCTTCGTAAAACCTGTTGCTCAGTATGCGCGTTGAGACCAGAGAACGGTTGAGCAGCACATTGTCGAACGTGCGAACATACTTCGACATCATTCGGCAGCAGCTTTCATTCCACCGAACACTTCGTCAGGAACTGCCTTCTTCTCAATGGCTTCAGGCACTAGAAATAAATCGTGCTTAGCATGAACTGCATATTGCATAAAGCTGGAAATAGAATTGCGATCTTCATCACTGTTATATCAGTTTGGTAGTAATTTCCTAAGGACGGCTCTGACCCAGTTGCAGGAAACAGGTCGTTCAACACTACACTCCGCAAACTATAGCTTATGATCACGCANAGCGTGGCTTGCATTTGAACGCCGGTAGCGATCACAGCTGGAAAGCATGAAAAAGCAGTTTAGGTTCGTTGCCTGCAGTTTGCCAACGACATTACAAGTTCATTTTGAATAGCGAAGCCTGTACAATTTCATTGTACCACTGTATAAGTTTCAGAGGAAAACCACGCAACTCAAATGCTTGGTGTTAGACCGAAAAATATAGTTACATTAAAGTAAGAAATAAATGTTACGCCACCGCCAGCAGCAATAATAATTTAATTTATCTTTCAACTCGCAGCATTTTTTCATGTGTGCTTTTGTGGGCTAGGCTATAAAAAAATCTCCGATAAGGCCGGAGAAAACAATTTTGGGCCGCAAAATGTTTGCTACGCTTTTTCTAGTCACAAGGAGGCATATTCACTTAGTGATGTATTTTACACAATAACAATTTTTTTTCAATTGCAACCATTGTTTGCGAAACTCTTCGTCCCCATTATCATTCTCAACATATTGTTATTCCCCCAGGGGCCCCAGGCCGTATAAAGCAGAACAATAAGAAATACAACATATGATTAAAAATTTTTTTTACTGAAAGAAATCAAAATCTGATGTGTTCACAGTTCACATTTCAATGCGATGACTGTGCTTCGTATCCTTCACCAAACTTCGAAAGATTGGGAGATATTATTGTGGAAGTCAACCAGGCACGTCGACTATTATCAACAGCAGAAAATTTTACCGCTTTAGTATCAAACCTCATCGCTTAAAACAGCAAATTGACGTTGACAAGAAAATAACAGTTGATCGCTCGCACTAATTGGAGCCCATAGTACGTAATTCAGCAATCGCTCAGAGGTTTGTCTATTTTCGCCCTTTCACTTTTTTCGCTCCTTTGCCCTCGATGTCGCCTCTTTAACCCGATGTTGCCCGCATAAGGAACACCTGGTTTCTTATAAAAGTTCCTCATTCGAACTCAAAACTACTTCCACCAACGTGTCGAAGATGAGTTGGACCGGGAACAAAATTATGACATCCCGCAACCATGCTAGATATTGCATATCAAGTGCGTAATCTAACATCACCTTCGAAAACGCATTTAGTCAATGAAAACACACGCCAAACTTAAGAACAGCAGTTTGTGAAGGAGGTAAATAATAAAGCACTATATACCTTCCTCGTCGCTGTCATCGCCGATATCAATTTCCTCCGGGTTTTGCACCTGGTTGACAGCTGCCTCGTCATCGGTCTTTTTGTCGCTTCTGTACATAAGAAAGGTATCAGACCTACTACGCGCAGCACTCACCTACCCAACAACTCGACCATCATTCGACTTGATTTTGAGCACAAGCAATCGATGTGCAATCTCACCGGACGAAAAGTATGTTTTGCTTCGGTCGTGCTTCCTCCTGGTGAGCGCGTGCGGCGGCTTTCTGTTCTAACAACTTCATTCCATCGTTCTCGTTGCCGGGCGCCAGGTCAGATGTAGTTCCTGCAATCGTTAAAACAAGCTTCTTTTGCCCATGCCAGCTTATCACAATCGACTGTGCTTCGATGGCCCGAAGACACAAAAAAATGGGATTCGGCAAATTTGTTGCGACTTCGTCGATCGGACACAGTTTTTTGTGTATCTCCCTCGCGTCATTGTCGAAAGCTTAGGTCTGAATGTACTTTATGCAGAGGAGGTTAGCGCCTAAAAAACTTACTGTCCTGGTCTGGTTCACAAATATCAAACATACTAGTTTTATGGCTAAAGGTTTTCTACGCATGGAAAAGAAAATTGCGGATTTGAAAGTTTGCAATTAACTCGGGCCGTTAAATAGATTACAGCATTTAAAACTGCCTATAAGACACAGTTTAAATGCATTTTACCAGCGCATGATTGCTGCTGTAAGAAGGCAACATACTTGCGGTCGGTCAACGACCCGCGTTGCAACAAGTAAATGAAGTGAAACCGAAGATAAACTGCACGAACACGAAAACTCACCCGTTAGGCCACTGGCTGCAGCAAGCATCTGAGCTGACATGTAATTGACCTGCGAGCAAACCGCGACGGATATGAATTATTGATCACAAACGAACAAGAGCGTCCTTTAACCAACAAACGTGACGTATGTTAATTTTGCAGCGAACTCCACACATCACTTGCACTCATGCATGTTGGTCAGTTTCAACGTAACGTACCTTTGTGTTGTAGGTTGCTTGTACACTTCGCTTTATGCGCAGCATTTCTCGAACGGTGTCTTCATTACCATGTTTGACCTCAAAGTCTTTCCAAGCATTCCAAAAGTGGGAAGTAGTCTGCGAGAAGTTGGAATAATGCGCATGAGCCTGTTACATTTTTCATCCCGAAAGATTACGATCGAATTGAAGCTACGCCCATTAGCCTTGATTTCATTACTCCACACCCCAAGCAGTGAAACGCCGGTGGGGAGGTAAAATACAAATTAGTATACGACCTGTATGTAATAAGGCAAGAAATGAACATATTTCTCGCGAGACATTATAACATGCATCAAACTGAAGACAGTCAGCGGGAAATGCCTGAAAAAATTAGGCAGCATTTTTCAATTTTCCAGCAATTCAAGCTATTCACTTGTCAGCAATTACCTGTTTTGCTTCCAACTGATGTACAAGATTTGTTCACAGATAAAGATGGTGGCTTTAAAGCCTTGCGCACACAATCACACAAAATAAATGTATAGTAGCAGATATTGAAAAGCCAAGTTTTGAAAAACAAAATCCAGGCTACTATACAAGTGTAACACCAATCTCGGAAAAATTGACCGCTTAACACAGGAAGATGCTTTAAGAGCAAGAAAAGGTTGCATATTAACACCTTGGGTGAAACGAGCCTTATCACGAAGTCTAATTAAATGAGGACGCATGATCGCACCTCGGTAAACATTTGGTGCCTCAATTTTCTGGTTGACATGAGTCCACTGCGTGACTTGCCGGTGTGTCGACTGTGTCCAACACAGATGTATTTACACATAGATGTTGCACCACTGAGTGTGGGTTCAGTGGAAATGTTTTGAGGGGAGATGAGGATGATGCCCTACGGCGCTGAGTTTCAAGATTGACGGTCAGAGAAAACGAGGACGACATGGAGGTGGCAAGAAGAAAAGATTGAAAGGATTGGGTTGCGGAAGGAAGGCTCCCTTAATCGAGCAAGATGAAGAAATGGTATAACGTTAATTCATGGCAGAAAGGAGGTAAATCCGGCCATTCCCATTCAACGGGGAGAAAACCGGATAAAACTGGACTGCTACTACTACTGTTTGAGCTTTTTGAGGGAAGCCTGACTCATGACACGGTTAGTCCAGGCAAGCTGGGGTCGGAACTGTCAGCGGCGACTGTGAAAACATTTGTTTTCGGACAACTTCAGTTGTTTATTATCCACCCCTTCCACAATGTCTTTCGGTTCCTGTTCAGAAAATCTTCAACACTTATTTCTGCTCTAATGAGATGCCGCACAAGTGATGCACAGAAGGCTGCCGTGAAGCCTTTATTTCAACCACAATTTGACGTCCTGACGTTTGCTGAATCAGATGTTAGACCAACTGTAGGGTGCTAGGTGTTCGAACATTTGATTGCTATCGGAGGTAGTGATCTCAACCTTTCGTGTGTCTACTTGTCAGACTCATTATCAAAACCTAACATAACATCACTGCATTTCCATCTCAGACAAATAACTATTTTCAAAATCCAAGGTGAATAATTTAGCGAGGCAGTTGGGCCAGCACAAAAGATTGAACACGTTCTGACCCGTGGGTCGCACATCTGCGAGCAATGAGCGTAAATCGCTCGCGCTCGGTCGATCTCCCCCAACTTCGTCTCGAGGTCACAGAAGCGGAGACTGAAATCTCGGGCGTGCCCGTCACTGAGGACTTCGATTGCTTTCTGCAAAAAATGGAAGAGGTGGAGAAACAAACAAACGTGATTAGAGAAAGATGAGACGGCATTCCAGGTCTCACCTCGTAAATCGGTCGAGTGTGAGTGATGCCATATAGTTCCGCTGCGCGCCTGATGTAGATGTTGAACATTTCATGCCTAGCAGAAGAGATTGCTCGATTCAGTAACTTCAGTAACATTAGACAATTATTGAAACTTGTCCTTAGCAGCATCGTAAAACTTTCTCACAGCCAGCTTGAAGCACAGCCCGCAGTTAAACGCATGCAAACACACAACGCACTTTTGTTCGGGTAGAACGGCTTTCGTGGCGCGATCGTAAACAGCCATGGCATGACGGGAAAGGCCGTGCTCCTCTTCCAGCTTTGCATACAGGAGGTACAAATCTTCAAAAGAAAGCATCGTTTTTTAAACGCAACTTTTCCCGTTTGGGCAACCGTACCTTTGGAGCACAGATGTCGTTAGCACTGCAGTCGCCATGCAGCTAAGACCGCAGGTCGACATAATTTGTACTTGGAAACTAATAAGAGACATCATGACATACAGAAAAATTATACAAGATCATATATTAGATACATAAACCAGTGGCGGATCCGAAAAACAATTGGTGAAACTGCCCCCCCAAAAACGTCTGTGGCGCCTCTTCGATGCGATCTTTCTTGGTGCTTATAGAAGCATAAGCAGAGTTTAGAACAGACTCTCCAATAATGTTCCAAGGGAAAAGCATGAAAACAAGGACAAACTACAGGGTGACACAAAAAAAACGGTCATCACCTAAACTTGAATAACTTTTGAAATAATTAATGAATTCTTTTTATTTTTCAGATTTACCAAGTAGAATTAATGTACTAAGAGTCTATCAAATTTGACCTT
>JGI24159J19872_10013143_pt1 | contig 10775 bp, 7 predicted proteins | sample Ectturendosymbi4_FD_19872 | JGI IMG/M metagenome (IMG submission 19872)
GATTTGGATTCCTTGACCTTCAAAACTTCAAGAAACCAATTTTTGTGCATCTATGTAGAGTATTTATTAAGATACAAGCAAATTTGCATTGGCCTATAAGCCAAAAAAGAGTGCTCGCATGGTAAATCTCCACCTACCGGCGAAAATTTCAACAGGCCATAACTCGAGAACCGTATGAGATATTGAAAAAAATTTTTTACCCTGGTCATCATTTTCAAAAAGCAATAAAATATACGAAAATAAGGAAATTCTGAAACGTAGGTTGCAAATTTTCATTTTTTCTCTAAATTTGATATGGAATGACCCTTTGGAGACAGCGTAGTATTTATTGAAAGCAATACGAGAAAGACATGTATTCACAACGGGGCAGAGTTTTGAAATTTTTTTCAAAAATGCACGTTGTTAAAGTCATTCTTTCAATTTCTTCACAGCTCAGAAGCACATCAGGCGTAAATAGCTCAGGTGCAATGTCCCCTCTAAGAAAATTTTAAGCTAAGAAAAAATTTGAATAAGCGAGCATGAATCGTGTCAAGCGTCGAAAGGACTATGTGTATATATACGATAAGACATCTTGAATGTTGCAAGCGCGCTGGAATGAGATTTCACGGCGCAAATGGTCTGGTGGTTCTGCGCATTTGCGCACCTGAGAGCGGTCGTTGCTCAGGTATCAGATTACTCTCTGCGGCTTCTCCTTTCCTTTGTGTCAACGCATCGCGTTTGCATTGTCATCCAGGGATGGCTTTGTGCACGCGAACGCATCCATAGAGCATCGCACATCCACGCCGGTCATCACAGAACCACAGTCACTCCACCCTGCGTTGGACTTTACGCCGACACTCCTACGACACTTGTCCCCAAAGCTGGAGTCAACAACAGCAATGAACGACCACCCATCAGACCTGTGTCGGCAAACAGGAACATACGTACGGAGCGTTTGTGTATTTGTAAATCAACTGAGTGGCAACTCGTTCTAAAGCCTTTTCCACGTGCGTTCCCCGTAAAGATGTATATCGCTAGTTGCAGAAAATTTCCTGTTTTTCAATTGTTTAAATACAACTTCGCGTACGAGCGTATTGCACTTCTTCAGTATTTAAAGAAAAGTACTAGATTTTCCCAAGAGTCTCAGACACTTATCAAAACTACGCAGTTTTAAAAATAAACTTGGTAACCTACTTAATAGAGATGAAACAAATGTAAACTGCGTATCGTAACTCCGAACGCGTTTATCGCTCCTTCGTTGAGGAATTTCCTGTTTGTGCGCTAATCGACTCATCCGGCATGCTGAGAGCAAACGCACGTCATTGATTACATTGGTCCGTTCCAGCCCTGCTTTTTATTTTCAGAGATGCTGAAAATAATATTGCACAAACAAAAACAAACAAAAAAAAAACCCAAAAAACATGACCACAGCGTACAAATACACAATGGTGTTTGCGCTGAGAGCAAAAGGTACGTAATTAATTGGTACTCCACTAGGTCCACAAGGTAGCCTGTCTAATAGCAGAACTTTATATTACTGAAATCACATTCACGATTTGCACAACGAAAAACCAGCAATATAGTTAACCAGCTTTGCATTTGCAGTTGGCACCATTTCACTTCATAATTGTCAAGAAAAAATGTCCAACCCGCGGCCCGCGGGCCGCATGGGTCCGAGTCGAAAGTTTTGTGCGGCCCAGTTTAGGTTTTCGCTCTAGTCAAAGTATCTTATATTCTGACAACCTATTCTTATTTTAACAATCTTGAATGTGACATTTTTGATGCAGGTGGTCTTCAGCACAACTTTATCGTCTTTTACCATGTTACGATTTGAACGCTTTCAATACCTTAGTTTGAACTGAATACAGTTTGCTAATATCAAAGTAAGCCTTTAATGTGCGGCCCTCATTAATATGTCATTCAATGTGCGGCCCTGGTTAAAATAGTGACATAATTTCTGGCTCAGTAAGCCATTTGGGTTGGACACACCTGCTGTAGATAGACGTTTTATTCAATGATGTAGCATTGATTTGATTATGAGGTTGGGTGGGTTGTAACAGTAACTTTTCGTAATGAAAGCAAAAATGCTGAAAGCATTGGGGTTTTATTTCTTCTGGTATGGTATCTCATAATGTGGCTCCTTTGAATGTTGAGTGTTGTTTCTCATAATCGTAATAGTAAACCACTTTTATGTTTTTGGTGGGTGTTAATTTGCTGGTGGTGATAATTGTGTGTATTCCTGCGTAATATACAGTGGAAGTTGTTTGTTGAATATTTTAAATATATATTTTCTTAATTCGTAACTCTAAACGTCTTGAATTTCGATAATTTGGGGTGAGTGATAAATCTCCTTTTGTGGGTTTGTGCTTATTTTTTTGAATTTTTGCAAGGTATCGTTATAGTGTTCTATTATTTACCTTAGTTAAAAACAATACAGGGTCTGCTAGGTGCATTCTATAGGAATTCCACGACTAAGACTGGCTGTGGAAGATTTGCTGTGATTGGCACATACATACTGTTTTCTATTTGATAAATAACTTGCAAACATTGTCATTAGCGACACCCTGTATGCTGATGAAGCTTATCAAGCAAGATTTGACTATTCATAGTATCAAAGACTTTTTTCAAATCAAGAAAAATTGCACAAGTGCAATGATTGTTACCATTCTGGGCTAAAAGGTGATTGTATGGTTTTTAGCGCCAATGACTTCGAGTAGTCATCACAAGATCCATGCTGTTCTGGGAAAGTGTACCTTGTTTTTCACTAAGAAGCTGCTTAAATTGTGGTCAATCAGTTTTTCAAAGTTTTGGAAAAAGTTGAATAATAACCAAATAAGCATATAATTTGAAGGATTGTGTTTATCCCCAGATTTATATATATGAATTACTTTGACCACTTTTCGATTATCTGGGAAAACTTCGATCGCGATGCAATGACTGTAGATGTTGATGTTGACCATACATGGTGAATTGATATGTTTGCTTAGTTTTATCACTGAGACAGAACTTCGTAAGGGTCATTGGATTTTGAGGATTAAGACCATTTATTTGAGAGATAATACCTGCAGGTGAAGGTGTCAAAAACAATGAGTCTTTAACAAATGGCTCAATTTGATCCCTGCAACTGTTAAAAAGGTCAATCATTGATGCTAAGTTGAGTGCCATGTTGGCGAAATAGTTATTGAGATTATCAGGTATGTTTTGTGAATTTGGTGGAGTTACCGTGATGGCGAGTAGCAAGCAAATGCCTGGACCGATTTTGATATACTGGCAGAAATAATGTGTCAGCGGCTGTGAAAGGAGGATGTGATTGCAGGAGACAGTTTATTCCTTCGTTCAGGAGCATCTACTCCAGCGGCATGCCAAGGTTATTCTGTACCAAGATCGACGATGGAGATGGTGTCGCCTGTGGTTGCTAAAAGTGCCCAACAGCGACCGTTATCGGAGAAAGACCAGGGTTTTAAGGTGAAATGATGTAAACACTATTGTATTTCATTGTGTATAAGGTAAATCGGGCCTTGACGACGGATTTTCCCATCTTGCTGACGTTCTTATCGTTTTTCTTCATTGATTTTGCAAGAACATTTTCAGTTGCCGTTTTTTGAGTTTTGTTTTTTTGGAAGGTCAATAATGTTTCGTTGTAGTGTTTGAAATGAATGGATTTTTCTCTTTTGGATTTCCGTAAATTTATTTTTCTCTTTTGGATTTTATGTAAGATCGATAATATTTCATCATAGGGTTTAAAATAGTGATTTTTTTCTTTTTTGGATTAGATTACAACTATTTTCTTCAAAAAATATTTTTGATTTCTTAATTTGTTTCTTGGAAGGGTCCAGGTAGGATAAAGCGCTGATGGATACTGGAATTTTAAATAAGTCATGCTGGTAAATCTTTTGGCCTTGTCAACATTCTCTTTTAGTACAAATTTCAAAAATGGCGTTTTTCATTTTTGTTGAACTTGTGCACTTTTAGAAACCGTAAGCGACAAAAAATGCGACACATCAGCAACCCACCATGTCAACCCACACACGCGAAGAAGTCCAATGATGGGATTTCCCTGTTTCGAAACAGCACCCTAGTTAATAACAGTTTTGAGTCAGTAACCTGGATTGACCAAATCGATCGATACACTTTGTGTTACCCGATCGAATTTATAGCGCAAGGAACAGAAGGTGCTGAAATGGCATTTATAGCGTCATGCATGTTGTTGATTTGGATGCAGGAAATTTGCTCCTTACTTTCTAAAGAGTTTCCCAAAAAATGCTTCTGGAAGTACAAGAAATAAAATTTTACTTTTTATACGTTTGTGCAATTATATAGATTTTAGACCAGGGATCTCCAAACTTTTTTATCGGAAGGCACTGTCGTAACGAGGGGGGAAGGGTGGCATAATTCCCCGGGAGCCGAATCACTGCGGAGGCGCCGAAAAGTCCCAACAATGTTACAAGTACTTTCTTCAATATCGTACATTTGCTTCCGAAAGACCTCAGGTTAGAATATGGGTTCGCCAAACTTGCTTGTTGTTCCAGGCGCCATCTAACCTCGTTACGCCCCTGTCCTAGGGCAACATAATCTATTACATAGCAGTCCTAAAGCCAGATATGTTACGTAATGTGGTTGTTTCGGGATATGTTACATTCTCCCAAATCAACATATTTATAAATATCCTATTTTCTCATGATTGACAAAATGTCTTCGCCGGCCGGATTCGGCCGCGGTCTGTAGTTTGGAGACTCCTTTTCTGGATCAATAAATTGCCTTTTAGTTCATGAAACATCCGTCACTGCCATCGTTTCGCTTTTTCGATATGGTGCTAAATTTGTTTTGCATATTCCCTTTTTCATTTGTATGTCTTTCTTCGTTAGCTCCATCACCATTTGCATGCATGTCTTTCCATTCACGCCGCATATCAATCGCACTTTTACTTGCACTTAAAGGCATTTACGACTTAGCAAAAGGTGAGCAGCCTCTATTTCAATTCGATAAGCATGGTAATTTCTAGATCACCCACTTTTTTGTTTATAAAAACGATGCAAACAAACGAACACTAAAACTAAAAATCTAAATCCGAAGCACGATGAAGGCATTGCCAACAAACAACCAAATGTAGTTCAGAGATTAACGTATTCACCTGCATTGAAATAGTTTCAAATTCAAACAATTCAGCTGCATGCGACGTTGACTTCGGTTTTATTTTTTTACTTCTATCTACATGTTTATCTCGGACTCCAAGCTCATAATACATGAGTTAGTAGTAGTGCATAAGAACACAAAAAACGCCAAATCTTTGTGCAGCTCAGAGGGCGGGTGCGTTTGAACGCGAAGGTAATACTGAACAAGAACAAGCACTGAAACAAAACATCAACCATTAGTGCAATCTCTCATCGCCATACAGAAGCGTTACTAATGGGTAAAAAATCAATACTTGTAAGCATCAAATATTGGAAGTGAGCGGATGAAAAGGCTAAATGAGGATGTACATCACTGGACACAGAGGATGCGTTCAAACTATTACAAAACAGACCATTAAGCGTCCTGATGAAATAAGCAACCTTATGCTGACTAACTCTTACATCTCATATGTGACTGTTCTCGCACTGCTTTCGGTTAATGAAGAACAACAACGCAAAAAAAATTAATCGAAATATATTTCTTATGTTCTTAATTCTTTCAAGAATAGATTTAACTCAAGCGCCACACACTGCAGGCTTACTTTTTACAAGTTGCGACTAATGTCTATGATCTACTCGCTAAAAAGTAAATTTTTCTGTTGATGTACGTTGGAGAGCTGAGCTGGTGGATTTCTATTGTTATCATTCGATCTCACGATTCATGGCTTGGTTTTCACAAACGATTTTCGTGTAAACGATTGCATTCTGATTGCCACGTTTGTGCTAAGCAGAATATTTTCTTCTATCGTTTGTTTCTATACCAAGGGTCACAAATCGTTGCCCCGAAACGCCAAACCAGGCAGGCCCCCAGTTTGCGACAATGGCCGGAAGAGGCGCTGCAACAAGACCCCCTCCACCACCGTTGGAGCGGGGACACGGTGAGTTTATAACTGATGAGGTTCTTTTTAATTTAAGTGCATGACTCGATTCTGAACCTTCTTGCTTACGAGCGAATTTGAATCGACACGAATCCGCCGCTGACGATTCGATCTGATTCAAAGGTCTGTTGGTTTGTACTCATGCTTGATTCGAGTTTGAAACCAGCGCAGTGTACTAATCGCTGCTGACAGTTCAGAATTTATATTCCCACAAAAACAGTTGTAGGCCAACACAGGTGCGCACAGCATTCGAAACAACATCAATCTTTAGTCCGCAGCATCTGGCGATAAATTTACTTTTACGGGTGATAGTTTCTTTTTCACTGGAGATTGTTTTGATGTTTTCGAAGGTCTGCTTCTAAATATGGCGCAGGCCTTCACAGAAAAACGCCTCTGGGAAAAGTACCAGTTACTATCCGAAGAACATCTCCTTCTATTCGGGGTAAACGCGATCCTCGTGGTTCGTCAATTGATGGAGGTTTGTTCCAATCATCTCCTTAGATGTGTTGTGTTGTCGACGTAAAAATACATTATTAAGTTGCAATTCATCTTCTTTTGTGTTGCAGTGATAGTGTACTTGTCATTATCAGTTAATTTCAGTTTCGTTTCGTGTGTTTCGGTTTTCTGTTTTCTACAGCTAACTGACACGAGTTGCTGTGGGTAACAAAATCATGCAACAATGGTAAAGATCAATGCGTGTAGTTGAATTTATTTCGCCACAAAACGACAAGCAGGCAATACATGTTTTGCAGCGAAGTATCTTTCCATCGCCATGGGAACGCACACGGTCACGTCGCCTTACCACCGTAATAGGATGAAGTCAAAGGAAGATTCGTATTCTGTTCTGTAGCGCCAACTGTCTCACATCACCTATGGCCAAGGATGACCTGAGCGACAGACTAAATACAGAGAAGCTTTACTGGGTTCAGATGAGCATGGATCCGCCCGGAACGGTCTCCATCTGACGACCTCTGCTTCACGGATCAGCGATTTCAAAAAAGTTGCATTGTCGCACAGAAAACGTGCAATGTTGACTTGATTTAGGCCCGTGGCCAAGCTTTCAGGTTTGGGAGGCAAAATACATTTTTAAGGGGAAAGTTTTTTGTTTTTATTATATATTCTAAACAAATTTTTCTGGGCACAACACAATTGGGAGTGTCGCAAAATATTTGGGGGGGGCACTGCCCCGAATGCCTCCTCGTGGCTATGGGCCTGACTTGATTCAACCTCTGGTTCATGAATTGGAAGATTGAAGGACATTAAAAGTTAATGACTTGCATTGTAGCTCATTTTATTTCAGAACTTGCAATGAAATGTTCCCCATTTTGGCTGTGACGCCTGCTACTACCACTAGCTCCTGTTGCTGAGATATGCCGCATGCATGATTATGTATGTACGCCACAGTTGTGCATTTCTCAAGGTTGTGCAAGTTTTTTTATTTGTTCGGACCGAAATTTCTTAGATTTATTCACTTTTATTGGAAACTTCATTGGATTTCTGTGTTAGTAAAATATTTGCTTTTAATCAATCAGCACAACCTAAAACACAGCCAGCTACCGGGACGACGAGCGAAGTATTTTTGCGTTTGTAGTTCATTTTCTGACAGAGCTTACACGTTTCTTGGAGAAAGATGCTATATCATTATATCCGACTGACAGCTTTGTATTGCGAAACGGTATTGACATTGCCTCATACTGGAAGTCAATGCTAGCGTAACGTCAGAAGGGCATAAAGGTCTTTGACCAATGCCACGGCCCCAGTCTCAGCTCGAAACCTGTCCCGAGTCAGAAATGCTTTGTGTGCATGTAGTTTTGGCGCCCCTGAGAAATGCCGAAATGGTTGCACGAACTTTGAAGCCTTTCAACTGCTTTTGTAGCTGAACCCAATCCAGACGTATAGATGACTTCCGTACTTCACAATCTATAATATTTCTGTTAGGCTACTCTGTGTCAGCACAAATACTGTCAACAGCCGAGACATGACGGCTCTGTTCAGCAGGGGTGTGGTGGTGTTGGGGGACCTGAAGCTTGAGACCGAGACCCGACACTTTGACACCCAGGTTCGAAACCCCACAGCCACAGATTTTACATGTTTTACAGAACCGGTATTGGTCTCGTCTTGCAAATCTGCAAAATAATTTTGAGAAGCCCTAGTCTGTGGATGATTTTCGTGTACTGGAAGATTATAATCTAATCCCAGTTGCAATTTCTTTTTTTCCTGTAAAGTTCGTTGAGTCGTCTGGTGGCAGTGGGAGATAGTGCAAATAACCCCAATTTTTGAGCAGTTCTCGCGGAATAAGACTCCACAAGAATTGTTCGAAAGCATTTTAAGGAATGCTTTCATCTGAAATGTTTTCCGGCTTTACTATATTTTCTAGCTTGCGTACAGAGTTTATCAAACTGCAGATATAATTTTAGTCCTGCCAGTCGTAGTGGCAACACAGATTGAAATCGATGAGTAATGTTGCAAACGGATTATACGCGCTGGTTACGTGCTGATTTTGGGTAAATTCTTAAGAGCACTGTAGTAGAAATTACCCCCGACGAGTCTACACTTTGGCCAAATGTAAAACGTAAGCTCAGTAAATCCGACTACTTCTGATGGCAAACACGCCCAAGTTCACATGTTAATATTTTTACATAAAACAGATGGATGACACTCTTTTAAACGTTAGAGATAATTCAGTATACTTTAAACATTTTAATAAAATATGCCAGGGGTAGTAACACGATTTCATTAAATGATATTCCAGGGTAAATTTAATTTACCAGAGCCACTCTGAATTTTGATAGAGCTTCATTTTGACAGGTTTTAAATCATATAATATTTTGGCAGCATGCCATTATAGCTAAAAACCTAACGGGTTAGTGAGGGACGCCGGTGCAAGACGAGGCATTACCTCCCTGCCCTTGCATAAGAGAGACAACAGCGGCGGAAGCAGGCGCGTAGCCAGGGGGGGCAATGGGGACAATTGCCCCCCAATTCCGAAAATTGCATACAAAATTTTCAGGTTAATAAAGCTATTGATGTGAAAGCAAAAAAAATACTACAGTACAATATGTCTAAAAGCTCAACTGGTGTATGAAACAAAACGTAAAAACAGATAAAACGAATACTGCCAACGTTTCGTTGACGGTGCAGTCAACTTCATCTTGTTCTCGCCCTTGAAAACCGGGGTGTGTGCCAGCCAGTGCAGTCGCACACTTTCTATGCTCGAGTGCTCGTATTCGACAAGACATTAGCCCAGCCTCATTTGCAGTTGTAAATTAGTATGACGCAATGATGAGTGTGTTTTACTCCCCTGTTTCAACGCGCAACCTGATATTTTTGCATTTATGAACTGCTTTGTCGTAGTGTTGAGTGTATTTTCCTCCGATAGCCTAACTTGGAGCGCTAATGTTTTATATTCAGTGCAATGACACATAAAATAAGGGAGTGCATGTAGAAGAATATGCATATTAAGTCAACAAACTTCGCCAAAACATTGATTTGAAAACATGAATATGACGTCAAATTGCGACGTCACAAACAGCGCACACCAAATACAAATGACCACCATATGCCACTGAATGAACCCCCCCCATGAAAATGTTCTGCGTACGCCACTGATGTCACGCGTCGATGAATTGCAATAAAGCCGTAGATGAGGACTTTGTTGTAAAGTCCAACGCAGTATGCACCAGAGGTGAGCATGGCCAGGAAAAGGATTGGATATCCCGCAAGATACTTGCGATTTTTTGGGATCAGGATTGGATTTGGATATTTATTTTTGAAAAAAATTGGATCAGGATCAGGATATTTGTTTGATTTCTATAACGAAATTTTCCTGAGAGTCATTCAAGATGTCACAAATGATGGTGCTGTTGCTTTCTTTGCAATGATTTTTACATTCACAAAAAATCAAAATGATTTTGTCAGTATGTGCTGCACTCATCACAATCGATGATAACTCGTGTTACTTCATCGTACATAATTTCCGGCGAGGTGGAAGTAGTAAGCTGCTCTTATATTGCTGGTATGTTACTTTGTTTTGTTGTGCTGAGTGGCATAGAGTATGCGTGTGTTGTGTAGGCTAATATAGTCTGTTTCATGGGTGGACAACTTGTCTTCGACTGGGATCGACTAGAAAATTTCTTGATAACTCGCGATCGACCAGTTGGTAATATTGTCACAAATACAATATGCCGAAGTTGAGTATCACATGTGTATATGCAGTGTACCATCACCTTAAGTGATACACAGACAGAAGGCAAAGTGTCTGTTGCACCTAAATCATGATTGCCACGCAATAATAGAAAAACGTATTACAGAATACCTTCGCGGCATCTGCCGAGCTAGCCTATGGTCAGCCATCACAAGAGGCACCAAAGAATATACGTGACCAAACAATGGATGGATAATTTTTATGTACTTTCTGGAATATTGATTGAAACATGTTCTTTTCGGCAGCTTGTCAATTCAATGCAAAATCAGGCAGGGCCGGATTAAGGGGGGGGGCAACGGGGGCAATTGCCCCGGGCCCCCCGACGCAAGGGAGTCCCCCGTCATGAAATTTATATGTTTCAAATAAAATACTCGTTTGAAAAATTTTCGTGATTCACAAGCGACACAGGAATACAGCTCGATATTATATTCNTCTGTTTCGTTGACTAACAAGGGCCCCCAACAGCAACTGACTTCTCTACAAGTTTGACTGTCTGCCAGTTTTAGTAATCGCTACTGAAAAACCTGTAAGTATTTTCGGTTT
>JGI24159J19872_10013144_pt1 | contig 10775 bp, 3 predicted proteins | sample Ectturendosymbi4_FD_19872 | JGI IMG/M metagenome (IMG submission 19872)
CGTGAAGTAGGAGATTCATCCCAAAGCTTTTCGTCTGACACTCTTCAGGGGATATCGTCAGAATGAAGTGGAGATACTACCGAACTGGTTTATATACAGTAAAGAAGAGATCTCATTGGTTAAAGCAGTGGCCAATACGAAAGGGTTTAGGAGATAAGAAAGGCGAGTTGTCATCTCCACTTCATTCTGACGATATCCCCTGAAGAGTGTCAGAAGAAAAGCTTTGGGATGAATCTCCTACTTCACGCCATCTTCAAGTTCTGTACCACCAAACGTCTTTTCAAATTATATGGTAACCTTAAAATTGAAAAATTAAACCAAGATTCACGATAAAAATGAACGATGTAACTTTTTGACCTGAATCATCGCCAGTGGGAGGCACGTGTTGCCGTGCTTCCCCAATTGCAACCTGTGCACCCAGGGATGTAATGCTATCAAAAAAGGTGTGGGAACGCACCCAAAACAACTAGCCATTTTAAAACAGCTTCAAACTCATTTTAAAGAAAAACTTCAAAAAGGTGTGGGAAGGCCGTTCCCACGCGTTCCCCCTCACTACACCCCTTAGCGCACCCAGTAAAATGATGATCTTTTCCAGTCTTTCTGTGAAATTGACCTCCCGTTTTTCATTGGCCTCTTGTCATCGAAAGGCTTGTGACATACCTGTTCATGACACTTCTTTAAAAGTAAGTGCATTGCAGTGTCAAAACACCTCTGTGTGTTTTTGTGTTATATACATACCGTCTGCCAGGTTATTCGTCATACCATGATGATGAAGACCTGCACAAGCCATCTTTTTACAGTCTTTCTGGCCCATCGTGATTCAGGCATAGGCCTGCCCATGGTCTGCTCAGTTTAAGCCAGAGGCGGATCAAGCCAGTTAGTTTAGGAGGGGGGGGGCGATCTCAGTAAAATTTAGCAGTCAGGTATCATTACGGGTTCACTATTGCAAGAGAGATGAAGTATACTTCACAACACTGCTGTGACAAAACAATAGACGGCAAAATGGCTTTATATCGCGAATGCTGTTTTCTGAGTTGTGCAAAATCATGGTGAATAAAGTTACTTTCGTAGGTTTTAGGGCAATCGCCCCCTCTGGATCCGCCCCTGGTCCAAGCTTTAATTATTCATGGTCCGTTCAACAAAGCTCGTTTCTCACGTAACTCGCATAGTAGCACATAAGCTTGATTTTTATTCAAAAGCTTACGTGTGGAATAAAAGGTGCGCCATTTAAAAAAGTCCTGTTAGACTCATTCATTGGCCGACTTTATGCATTGGTCACGGCCCAAGGCCCACATTTATATAAAATTTCCGGCTCATTTTAAGCCTAGAATTATTTTGTGGACCGACCCTCAATAAAATAACAAATGTTTGTTGATGGAAATTTATGACAGCTCATGAATTATTAGAAATCCACGGCCCGGTAACAAATTCCTTACGGAACGGCGCCGGTCCGTTTTGCCAACCACTGTTTTACATGATAATAAGGGTATATCAATTTTTTTACCCGTTGCTGTTACATAAAACTCACAATTTTACGAAGTTTAGACATCGTTGCAATTGTAGGAAAATACGCAAACATGCGTGGACTATAATACACGTTGAAAATGTTGTTACCAACGTACCTTCACACTGACACATCGGGCATCCACCGACGTATTTCAACTTTGAACAACCAAGAATCTCTGCTGTGCAAGCGTGGAAAGGACAGGCAAGATCTTCTGTGTTCTGCCGAAGAAAAGCATAGTTGATCTATAACTACCAATTTTCCTGTTGGTATAGGTTATCGGTATGCATCAATGCTACTTACATCACTAGTACCATTGCAGCGCCTGCGTGGCGTTCGGACGTCTTTCCGAAAGTAGAAAAGCAAGCATGGAATCTATTTAATTTCAAGTTCTGCTCGAACAGAACATTAGTGCCTGATTAACGCGTATACACGGGAAACCTTGGTTACACTGCAGATTAAGATATTGTTTCTAAAAGATACGTGTTAAAAGTTCCGCCGGAAAGTACCGATAACTTCCGCAATGGCCTTCTCCAAACAAGTATCCCAAAGTTTACTCACATTTTTCATTAACGCAAGTCATTTCACAAACTCTTTGTTCACTCTCGATTTAAAAAAATATGTACGTTTTTGGGATTACATAATTTTAACAAGGATCGCATAACCTTAAATTTACTTCCGCTACAAACTTAAGTATAAATAAAGTTCTCTTAGTCACATTTCCGAAAATGACAACTTTTCAGTTTTAATCAAGATGCAGATCGAACGATCAGGACAGAGTCAAAATTAGTAGCCTAATACAAACACCTGGTTCCGTACTCAACTAATGCAGTCATAACTTTAGTGTGGCAGACGTATAGGCTACTAGTAAACCGGCAGTCTTGTTTTAGTAGATTCATCAAATCCTTTATCTAGATTTTTGAAATTGCAGTTGAATATATTTGCTGTGAGATAATTTCTGCAGACGATCTTGCGAGTGGTGAAGTTGCCAGTTACAAGAGACTGGTATGGATGTTAAGATATATTTAATCACTGATGCTATTGTTTTAATCGTACAGTAGATATGAGACTTCGTCTGCCAACTGAAACGCTCTTGGAAGGAATGCAACTTTAACTTTATTACGAATGGTTGGGCCAGGCTCGCCACTAGATGTAGGTAGGCCTTGCCACTTTTGCCAGGACTACCTAAACAACATCTAATAACTTTGAGGCCCTTGTGAAATTCGAATTTCTCTTGCAACGTTAGAGCTTGGCTGTGAAACCCTAGCAGCGGTTAAGCACTGGACATAAAATGCAAAAATTCTTCCACGCACAATGTGAACATATTATGTAAAGCTGACACAATGTGAACATATTATGCTGTTTCTGTCATCAGGCATAGTCTACCTGGTTGCAAACTTTGCTCCATCGGTGTCATAACAATGCAATATTTATTGTTGACATTTCGAGAGTGTATGCAAACTCTTTTCCTCAGAAGATAGGCAAGAAACAAAATCAAAGCGTAAACACACACTGCACTTCTGAAAAATTTCCAGAGTGATGCACGAACAAAAGGACAAAAAATGCCTTAGAAACACCAACATTTTAAACGATCTCCCACGTTTTGACAATTCCAGCACATGTGTGGTTAAATACCAATCATTTACGAAATTTTCGATCAGATGGCCTGTCTCAAGATAAATATTGTGAAGAGATAATTAACCAGTAGGACAAAGAAACATTAGAATAAGACTTTTCTTAAAAATAAGAGAATACAAAATTTCATCTTTATTGTTTGAAAGTTTCTGCAAATGTCAAAATTGCTATGCAATGTTTTGAAATTTTCGGGGGGAATATGCCTCAAATGCTCCCCTGGTTGCGCGCCTGCATGTATCACTTCCAGCGTATACAATAGAGCGAAAACTTGCTACAGTTGCTGTTACCTGCTCTCGGTCGTTTTCGTCCAGGATTGAGTTGAGCTAGAAAATACGAAAACATTTTAAATGTAACTTTGAAATCTAAATGTGCAAGGAAAATAGAATCCGTTTTTCTTTCGTGTTATAACAGTGCTCAGCCAAGAAAATATGATAAACTAACTGCAAAGTAAAAAAACACGAAGCAAGTTTTTAAAAAACAAGGTATTGGGCGAATTATTATGTGCGTAAACTCACAAAACATGAAAGTAAACTTCCCACGCTATAGCAATTCGAACCCTTGTATACACTTGACAAAAGAGACAGCTTAATTGCATCAAGTTTAATTACGTTATCTATCACAGTGAACTGCAGATAAGACAAAATGCCAGTTTGTTCTCTAAACAAACTGCGTAATAAAATATATGCACCAATTAAACTTTTGCCAATTTAACAATATTACAGCACTTTTTAAGTTAATTCTCAAAAAAACAACTTTTCAAAGACTTTGTGAACAAAAACAAGGGATGGTTTTGCAGAGTAGCCTAGTACGCATCTTTATTACAACAGGGAAATAGGTTATTTGTATTATTACATCCAAAGTAAACGGCTTAAAAATGCCAAATAAGACTATATAGTTTAACTTTTAAAATGTTCAAGGAAACCCCTAATCATGCAAGGCATAAGTTGTGTCTTTAAAATATCATAGAAATGCTCCCAGCATAGCTTGCTAAATCAGTTGTGTCAAACTTGGCCTTATGAAGCTGGATTCAACATTTTTGTCTTCTCCCCATTTTGTTTCTGTGGTAGGTATTTGCAAGTCGCATTTACAGTTCTTTAGGATACAAGCAACCTGTGCTTCTGTTAAACCACAAATCAAAATGCCACATTAACTTCTTGTTATTTAGCTTCGTTTAACAAAGTGACGTACATTTTATCCAGTTCTTTAATTTGTTCTTTACATAAAACATATTTGGTGTAAATCGAGCAGAAACTAATTAAAGTGCTATTCAACAGTGCTTCTGAAAACGTTCCTTGTTCATATCGGATTTAAAATAGATTTAGGATCGGAACAGCTGATAGTTAAGTTTCTTTATCGTGCCTTTGATATTTTCCCAGTAGTTGATGAGTTTAAAGTTAGAAATGTGGTGGTTTGAATAAAACGCCGAATGGTGCATATGGTTGTTGTTGCTCGTAAGTAAGTGTTGTCTCAAACTGACGCTGGCCAAAATATGTTTTTTTCAAGATCAGATTTTGGTTAATTGGGTTTCAGAAAGTATTCGATCTGAGTCGCAAGTTTATCTACAGACCCAAACTACGAACTAGGCTACAAGAAAACTTGTGTTTACCACACAAAAAATGTTTAAAGTTGTTGCAGCAATGGCCGTTTGTAGCTAGTTTGATCGTATTGGTTGACGTTTTGACCTACAGAGAACTGAAAATTTTACATTTCATACCCAGGATCAAACGGAAGAGTCGGCTATCATTCGAACTGATGGGGCGCACTAACAAGTACGACAGTCCACTTCTTGACCAGCTGAATGGCAGAGCGCTTACGTACAGGGGTGTGCAGAGGGGGAAAACGGGGCGGCGACCCTAGGTATCCAAGGCACAGGGGCATCCAAAGAGTGAAATTTAAAAAATTACATATTAATCAAATGCTGTAATTATATGCTTCTTCGTATTGTAAGGTTACTAACCCAGGCTGCATAAATCTGATGGGAACTTGCCTAAAGTGAGGTATGCAAATGCATGTCAAGTGACCTTACGAGAGATGAAGCACTATACCATCATCTTAAGACGGCCGAAGGCCTTACACCTTATTCTGCTTCCCCCTTGTAGACTGGCCTATTTCTGATAACCTATAGTTCAGGGGTCACCAACCTTTTTGAAACTGCGAGCTACTTCTTGCGTACCGATTAATGCGAAGGGCTACTAGTTTGATACACACTTCTGAAATAAATATTTTGCTCAATTAACTTCAACTACTTTAGTATTGATATTCGTTAATGTGAAGACATTGATCATGCTAATGTTACTTTTAGAACAGGACCGCGGGCGATCTACTTGGTCCTTGCGGGCGACCTGGTGCCCGCGGGCACCACGTTGATGACCCCTGCTATAGTCAATCTACGACGTGCAGTGTTCAAAATATCTCTCAATTCTCTCTGGAGCCTGGGTTCTTAAACTGGGAGGCGTGAAAGTTTCGCAAGGGGGGCGCGTGGCAACGACATCGTTGAAGACATTGGGTGCATTGTGCTTATAATTCGTAAATTTATTATTGTTGTGATCCCAGTTTAAGTTGACATCAGCCAGATTGCAGCTCTTGGTTAAAGGGGATAAAAAATCTGACAGGGCATGTAGACACACACGATCGAACGCACCAAGAACTGATATCACCTTTCAACATTCATATTTATCAAATACGTCGAAGAAATTGATCTTCCCACGACCGATAGGTTCCTGTTATCTAAGCGAACCACTGCGTAATGCATTATAGCTTCTTTGTCAGTATTTGCCTTGGTAAGCTAGCAGTTGTGAAGGTGACGTTGCTGAATTCATGTTGATTGTAAGAATTTTGAATATAATCTAGTAAGAAATTACTCAGGAAAATTACGCTGTACACCAGTGGCGTAACTAGAGGTTTCCGGCAGTGTGGGAAACGTAGCTGAAGGAGGCCCAGTGGCCACCCCAGAGGGCCCACTCCTCAACACTCAGAAAAAATGAGAAATGACAGTGTATACGGATGTGGACATCTATACTAACACCAGAAATCACTGTAAAACAGTCCAAAAATCTTCCGAAAAACGCAAAAAAAGACAACCTACTGAAAACCAAAAGAATAGTGAAAACCGAAATATATGCTAAATGGGGGCCCAGATTTTACATTAAGCTTGGCTAGGATGAGGTTCTCATCATTGCACCCCCGTCAGTTACGCCACTGTTGTAGACCTGTGTTGTATCCTATCACTGTACAAGAATAAAATATCAGGATTTCCAAGGTGCAATGATGTAAAATCGCATTCGCAGCCCTTCAGCAAGTAGAGGTTAATCAATAAGTTTCACAAATCACCTATGATTGATGAAAGGCTAGCAAATCTGGCAATGATATCTACTGAAAGTGAAACTGCAAAAACATTAGATATGACTGAGTTGACAAAAACAACTGCATCTTTGAAACCTTGGAAAAAGTCATTTTCCTAGCTTGAAATACAGCAAATGCGGAAGTCAATCTGCTTTGTATGTTGTGCTGATGCTGTAGAAACATGTTTTTATGAACATTTGTTAAGATAAATAGACTTTTTGTATCTATAAATATTATGTGTTAAATGCAATATATTGTATATTGGGGACCCAAAGTCCAGGCTTGGAGGGGCCCCCAGCCACGTAGCATCGGCCCTTAGTATAGGACTGATAGCTCATAGCTACATTTGCCACTGAGGCATCAGCGCCGCATATTATACACTTTATGAATCACCGCATATTTAACCATGGCGCAGTGTCTTTTGGGTGGAGGAATTTAAACGATTGCCGTAGCTCGATCGATACTAGTACTTGCGCAATTACGTATGTGCCAATAGTGGGCGAACTGCAGCTCGCGAGCCACATGTGGCTCGCCGACATGCAGTAGCGATTCTAAAATTAAAAAAGTGGGGGACGACTGTGGGGCCAATATAAAGGTCTATCTTGCTTGGTGTTTTTCGTAGTTTTGGAGATTACGTTGCTATGATTAACCCTAGCAAATCCAACACAGACTTGTGAATATCGTTAAATATCAACTATCGTTATTATTCACTAGAGACACCTAAACGCCACTGTAGATGCACTCACACACGTGTATGGGCGTCGGAAGTATTTTTTCCAGGGGGGGCCACCAGGGGATTTTTCCAAAATTTTTCCAGGGGGGGGCCAAAAGTGGTGAAATTTGTTTTTTCCCACTCAAAACTAAGAAAACAACCTATTTTGCTAATATTTTCAAAATCCAGGGGGGAAGCCCCCCCCTTCCGACGCCCATGCACACGTGTAGGCCTACTGCTTTGTCGAATATTCTGTGCTAACCATGCAACTTCCACAGCACTGCACGTGTAACACGAAACACAATTTTCCGTATACAATATACCGACCCCACATGAACGAAAACAGCTCCACGAAAGTGAATACATTTCACATGATAGCACAATGGTTCCAACCACGAATTCCATCTTGACTCAGAGACAAGTAGGCTGTTGATAGCCACCTAGTTTCGTCAAAAATTCTTACCACAAAGCACAAAAAATAAAACAGATTGTTGACTACTGACTAATCCGTTTTTGTGGTAGCTTATGGACATTTTGTGATTGTGGTGTCACCATAACAATGTTATGCAACTACTATTACGAGTGTAATGCCCATCTGCAGCGTGGATAGGGTTAGGATTATTCAATGCAGTATGCAGATAACAGCAGCAAAGTTTCGGCATCAGCTGCACCTAAAGTAGCATAGCAGCTCCACAGATAGGTGTGCGTCGGCGTTTAGGGCGTGTACCTGATAGTAAGATGTAACAGCAGGCGTAAAACTTGTTTTGCAGAATATTCCCAAAAAAGTCGTTCATTTTAATATTCACACTGAATTTTCCTCTGACTGATTCTCAAAAGCTGACTGTTCAACCCTTCGTTGATATATGACTACCTTGTCATAAGCGAAACACGCACTAACTCTAAACCTAAAGAGATTCGGACAAATAGACAATGAGCAATATAATTCTCACACAGATCCCTGCACAGTTGCACAGTCTACATTAGAATTTTATATCATCATCTCCTGAACGTAACTTAATCCTTCGATTATCATGTCGACTGTCAAATTCATCAACGAAATCATCTAAATCTTTTTTTCAGTTCATACCTTCCAACTGAAAGTACATACAGTAGATCAATAATAGCAATGTTTGACCTACGGGGCAAAGAGCTCAAATAAGCGAAAGAATTGCTTCTGAATCATTACAGAATATCCGTACAAAATTCTATGAGGTTTTTGTTCCCCAAGCCCCCCTTAGAACCGCCACTGCCGACATGTTTTGTGTGGCTCTTCCAGCTGAATAGCAATATCTCAAATTGATAGCGAGTTGTCGCCTCATATTTAATGTTTGTTTCATTTTTTATCAATGTATTCACCTGAAGTTACAAAGTTAGTTGTGAAGTAGATCATAATGATGTAGATCATAACTTGCATTCTTTACCCAACTTGTATTGACACTATCAACCGGTTTTGCGGCTCGCTGTCGTTTTTGAATTTTTGCAAATGACTCTTCTAATAAACAAGTTTACCCACTCCTGCATGGGCGTCGGCTCCTCCCCAGGTTGAGAACTGCCTTACTGTAAGTTATGGTTACAGCAATTGCGCGATCGTGCGGTTTCTGACTTTAACATGAATTCTACTGTAACTGCAGTCGGTCTAACTGTCGCATTGTTATCACACAAAGACATGAATATGCTGATGAAAACTTGATTATATCATCTTTATTTTCCAGACATTAGGCGCTAAGCATTTTCGTAAGTTATTCAAAATTAGATAAATACATGCTTTCTATCTTAAGTTGTATGACTGCGGAATGGTTAAATTTATATTGATATATAGTCAACCCAAAAATGTTTGTAATGAAATTTCATGTGAATCTTGTACGTCGGTTTTATAAGTGGATTAAGTTGAACAAAACTTTACAAGTGGTGTACCTTTTCGAAGACATTCTTTCTTTTTTTAATACAAGTCTGTCATAACTCAGTACAATTCATTCATAGATTCGAAAAATGCCAAAGTTCACTGAACTTTGCATTTTATGACTCACCGCATCTCGCAAAGCCACGACCTGAAACAGAAGCAGTTTTATGCGTGATTCGATGATTCACAAATGTGAACATGATTTAATCATGGCAGAATATAGAAGTTCTACTTCATGAAAAAACTTTCGTTTTTGACAGTATAGAAAATACTTCTCTGGCTTGGTTTCATAAACATTTGAAGAAGAAAAGCAGTTAGCCAGATTTAACGGTTTCAACGTTTACAGCAAAACATTTCATCGCGAGTCTATTTCATCGTTCAAACGTTGTGACCTAGTGCTGGCAAAACACGGTATAGGCTTCGCAGTCGAGGTAGAAGAGGTAACTGATGAGCGACGACCCAAAGCCCTGTTGTAATGTTGGGCCTTCGAGTGTGTTTTCAAGTAAGTACCACATACGCTTAAAACTAGGGTTCTCGTTGCACCATCATTGTTGCTTCAGAGCTAAGCTTCGGATTGAGGAATTCACCCAGTTAAGTAAAACATATAAAATTCGACCTTCACGCTTCAGACTCGTGGTTATATTTCAAAAATCTTTTTGACAAATAATTGTATATCTTACCTTGGTTTTCGTGTTCCAAGCGGATACTGATTCTAGAAGTAAAAAGGCATTGATATTTTTATTTTTCTGATAGCGTTGTAGCAACAGGGCCAAGCATTTAAACAAACATAAACAAAAATGCTGCTCTGGCTTCCGAATGACTTTTCGATGATACTCAAGAAACAATTCGGCTTAAAGCAAGTACCAGAACTTACTTGAAAGTCCTATACTCAATGCAAAGAACCAAAGTAACTTCATTTTCTGCGATGCTCCGGCTTACAGGTAGTTTTCAACAGAGTCGAACTAATGCACGAGTCTGGTCGTTGCAAGTAGGAAGAGCCATTTATAGAAAAGCAAAAGTAAACACAGTGAAACAAACTACTGATAGTTGTTATTTGACAAGAGGTAATAAGCCACAATTTATGTAGTGCTTTCGAGAAAATTTATTGCGAAAGAATTGTAAGATAGCTTATTACTGTTTACAATTTCATGGCTGTGTTGTTTAACAGGGCGGGGCTGAACTGATGAAAGACGTGACATAATAGCCATAGGCACTGCGAGCTGTGTTTACGACCTTCTTTATCGCGACTTAACGACTGAATCAGCGGAATTTTTAGATAAGACATGCTTTACCAGCAAACAGTTCTGATTGCACACGACGTGCCGAACGGCAGTTCCGGTCCTCCTAATACAGGGGTCACCAACCTTTTTGAAACTGCGAGCTACTTCTTGTGTACCGATTGATGTGAAGGGCTACTAATTTGATACAAATTTATGAAATAAGAATTTTGCTCAATTTACCTTCAGTTATTTTAGTATTGATATTCTTTAATGTGAAGACGCTGATCATGCTAATGTTATTTTGAACAGGCCTGCGGGCGACTTACGTGGTCCTTGCGGGCGACTTCGTGCCCGCGGGCACCACGTTGGCGACCCCTGTCCTGGTGACCCAAAAAGATGCGTACCCATATTTTGTTCGATAAAAAACCCATTTTTTAACGAATGTCTTTTCTGTTGCAGGAC
>JGI24159J19872_10013145_pt1 | contig 10774 bp, 7 predicted proteins | sample Ectturendosymbi4_FD_19872 | JGI IMG/M metagenome (IMG submission 19872)
TTGTAACCAGGCCTGCAACCAGGGGGGGGGACCGCCACCAACCGGGCAGTAGCTCCCCTCCGAAATTTTCAAGAACACATTTAATTGTTAGGTACAACAACGAGTTACAATCACTTTGCCCCCGAAAAGAGTACAACAACAAGTTACAATCATTTTCCCCCCCGAAAGTAGTACATCAACAAGTTACCGTCATTTTGTACGCCCCCGAAAATACCAGCTGGTTGCGGGCCTGCTCGTGACTGTTACAAACACGCCATGTTCAGGCGTTTCATCGCTTTACTCTTGACATTTACTTTGTTGCACCGTCTGAAAACGTCTTAGTGTTCAGTTGGTTGCCACAGCAATGAATCACGTGCATGGATATGAACCGACCTGACCTCGCCTTTGTTTCCAGGACATCATAGACGAGATCATGCGAGGAGGTCCACAGAGCCGACCAACCAAGGTGGGACCCAACAAACACAGGATTCTAATGGTTGCATATGTGCTGGTTGTGTATCGAATCCTTCGCTATCAATGAATATTACTTGCTGACGCATTCGTGTATGTGTCAGTTAGCTTTCGCATGTCTGTTGTCTGTGCCCCTCTGACCCTTGAGAATCCGCGACTGTCAATTACGATGGCAGTGCAGTCGCCATTTACGACTTGCCATGGTGCAGTATTATTGACTTCCGGCATGAAATATAAATGGACCTTATCAATAATGTTAGATAAAATTTTGCGTTGTGGTTTTATTTATCGTGTACACTTTTTAATCAGCGTCTTGTACTAATGTAGAAAAAATGCAGAACAAATGAGATTTACTTGCACTGCAGATAATTGATATATCCGTTGCCATGTCCTGTTGGATTTAACAGCAGCTTAAATTGGACCATTACGTGCTGGTCGAATAAACACACAAAACTTTTCCAGCATGACTTCTTCAACAACTTGAAGAGATTTCTCAGCACATCGATTCCTCGGCAAACCCAGGAAAACTGTGTGGAATCCTTGATCCGTCTTCTCAAAGCCGCCACTTGCGTTGCTCCTAATGACGCCGGCTGTGGGAAAGTCCCGTTACATCAACTGGCCGACACTGTGTCACTCGAGTTGCAGGTGACGTCACAATGCTGGTTTGTTGCAGTCGCTTTGTAGTTAACCGCTGCTTTTGCGCACTAAGCTTTGTTCGATTGAATGCGAACAGGGCCTCAGAAAGAAATTTTAAAAGGTGGAGTGAAGATCCACGCCGGGTCCCCCTAGCTTCTGGGGCTTTCGTCAAAACTTGTATTGCATGTTTGTATATTAATCAAAAACATCCGCCATGTTAAAATTTAGAAATATATTAATTGATAATATTTGGAAATAGATTAATTTTTGTACAGACAACTGGCTTACACTTGTAATTTTGGGCTCGATTACAGAAAGACTCCGCTTGCGTGCTTCCATCCTCCCGGGCCCCAGTACAGCCCGGGTAAAATGTACCTCTCATACCCCCCCTCTCGCAGGCCCTGGTTCCGAACAAATAAGTTCGCTCACTTGACAAGCCAAGAAAACTTGCATTGCAACCTTGTATGGTCGATCCGCTGTTACGAGTCTTCTGTTTCATCCGCTTTTGACCGGACGTGGATTCTTCCAGTAACTTGGATGTGTATCTATAGCACTTTCCACAAAAAAGTTTTACTTTTTATTTGCCGCAGACATTCCTTTTCAAGAACGGACCAAAACACTTCGCAAAATCATCCGACCGTGAAGCGCTTATCGATTGTTTCGTCACAAATTTTCGACTTCATCCAGACGATGGCGCTCTAGCGCGGCTTTGCGCCTCAAGTTCATCGACCATCAACCACAAGATGGTGCTCGTGCAGGCACTTTGTTTCATATCTACGCAGGTTGGGCTTATTTTGCGTCTTTCATCAGCTCTTCCCAACTTGGTTTTGAAAAGTTTGAATAAATTTTTATTATTGTTTATTTCTTAGTTCTTGTGTAGCTTTTCTTAGCCTTGTTATGTTTCATTTTTTTGTAATAACATTGTTATGTTATATTTTTATTTATTATGTTTTATTTCTTAGTTTTTGTGTAGCTTTTCTTAACATTGTTATGTTTTAATTTTTGGTTATAACATTGTTGTTTTGTTTCTTAGTTCTTGTGTAGCTTTCAACATTGTTTTTGAAAAGTTTGAATAAAGTTTTATTATGTTTTATTTCTTGTGTTTGTTTCCGAAGCTTCTTGAAAAAACAAACAGCGAAAAATAAATCTGGAGACTGTGCTGAAAAAAAAACTCAAAGAACTTAATTGAAAAATCGTTTCAAAAACTTTTCATCTCCTTTGAAAAAAGTCCAACAACGTTTTTTTGTCTGATCCATTGCTGTGAAAGTTTTGCTGCCGATCAAGTATTCGCTTCACATTCCAAGCTTCCCGCAAAACCTGTGCATGTTTTCATTGTCACAGCCCTGCTTGGCCTGGTGGCCCCGCGTTGACGCCTTGTACAGTTACGGGTCAGACGTGAGGACCATTTTCAAGGACTGCGCCGAGAAGCTCCCCGCGCATCTGCAGACCTCCCCCAGGAGTGGCCAGGTACCGCAATGTGGGGCGATGATGTGGGGGGTGGAGGAGTGGCTCCTATCCTCGTCAGACGCACTTGGAAATTCACAAGCATTGTCTCTGCATTAAACAAAGTCTTTGTAATTGGAAAAATAAACCATAGTTGCAAATTTTATTAGCGCACATAATGAACGATGCATCAGACTTACTGCCCCCCGAAAACAAAGAGTAGTTTTGCTTTTAGTGAAAGTGTCCCAGCTCAAAAAAATGCTATTCCGATGTCGCTATGACAACCCAGCTGCGAGCTTTGGCGCTGGGGAAAAGTGCACGAGACTAATATCTGCGTAATTGTTTGTTGGACGTCATCAGCTCTGACGAGTGTGTTTGCGTCATGTCGCCGTTTCCATTGTTCTTTTCGTTCTCGCTCAGAGCCTGAGAGAAAAAATGGAGCGAATGAACGTTGGTCTGAAGCGTTCCCAAGACGACAGCCCAACCATTCGTGACCTGCTCTGCGTCATACTGCAGCTCGTGCAGGGGGATCCCCAAGTGTTTCTACACGTACGTTTTTTCTTTAATTGATTGACGGTGGTTGGAATGCAGACCGAAGCCTGAAATGTGTTTGTTTCCTGGGATGTTGAGGTGGCCTTGTATAGCTTGTTAGTATATTAATCAGAGTATATGTAGATAAAACAGCTACCATGCTAAGATCTAGTAACAGGCAACAAACTAACTTTAGCCTTGCGGCAAGCTTCTGAGGAATCTGCCTGCTTTCTGCTTTCGTACTTCTGCGATGATTAAAACTTGCAAACGTATTGTCTGTTTTCCATAGTTTTGATCGGCAAAGATGGCGGCAAGTAAATCGATCACAGTTTATGTCACAGGAAAACTAGTTTCGCGTTTTTTAAACGCATCATCAGTCCTTTAACCGTGAGACAGACCTTACAGGCGAAATGTTGGCACTTACGCTTAACCGCATGGTTTGTTTCTGACACCCGTCATCGCGCACTGGGCGTTATCCCCAGAGCAAAAGTGCTTTTGTTAAGTCGCTACCAAAAAATGCAGGTTTTCGTAACAATGACTGGTTTGTGATGCTCTAGGAAGGCCAGCCTTTTAACTTCTCAAATTTAGTGCTCATTGCAACTAGCCACAGTTCGTGTGTGCTTCTTTCTGTATTTGTTTTCAAGTGCCAACATTTCTCCTGCAAGGTCTGTCTTGCGGTTACAGTACTGAAGATGAGTAGGAAAACGCGAAACTGGTTTCCCTGTGAAATAAACTGTGATTGATTTACTTGCCGCCATCTTTCTGGCGTATAACTGCGATTTGGAAATAGATCAATTGTTATACTGGCAATTGGCTTACACTGGTAATTTGTGGCTTGATTACAGAGGAAGTTATGGTGCGCGCTTTCACCCTCCCCGGCCCCAGTACCCACCGGGACAGAGNACATTGCACCTGTTGTTTGTGTGCGCGTTACGTCAGTGTGACGTTTTGCGTGCGGGTTACGTCACTGTGTTGCTTGATGATTTGTTTTAACGTCATCTACCGCTTGTGCAGAATCTCGCTTCTACCCCCCAAGAAATCCATTCGAGTATGATCGAACTGGTTCACTACTTGGTGGCGCTGTTTTCTGTGCAAAGCACCCCCAACTTGCACTTGTCCTTCGAGAGCCTCGGAGCCCTTTTGCGCCTCCATGACCCTCGAGTGATCCCGCGATGGAACCCGGAAGCGGGGATTGCAACCTTCTGGGAAGTCAGGTGGGCTCCTTGCAAATATAATTCCACCCCTTGTTTGGGCGCAACCCAAGCGCCTTCCAACATGCTTGGCCTGCGCTTTGCAACTTTCCTTTAAATGTAAATAATTGCATGGTTCACGGTTCCCACGCGGTACTGAAAGTATTGAAAAAGGATTGAATTTGGCCAAAATGTACATTAAGTATTGAAAAAATATGGAAATTCTAAATGGAANATAAATCTCTAAGTTTCTGAGCAGAATTTTACTNAAGNCAAAGTNCTTCACAATTAATGCTGTGTTATGCAATGTGCAAAATTGAGTTTCATGATTAAGAAATTTCAAAAAATTAAGAGAAGCAATGGTATTGAACTTTTTGAATTTAGTATGGAAAAGGTGCTGAAGAAGTATGGAAAATTGCCTTTAAAATGTGTGGAACCTTGATGGTTGTGCGTTTCGCACTCCTTTGAAGGTTTTATTCCCCGAAGTCACTACTTCACTTAAATTAGCGTTTGACGCAGCAACTACTCGATTTCAACTGCTGCTAAAACTTTCTTGTCTTGTCGCAGTTCGAACATGGTGACGTCGGTTTGTGACAAGTTGCTGACGCATCAGATGGTGACGTCACACGAGGTGACGTTGCACGCCCTGAAGTGGCTACGTCAGATCCTGGCCTGCCGCATCGAGTACCTCGTGCAGAATCAAGACAAAGGAAGCAGCCACAGGAGCGATGGAGTGAAACGGGCGACGGTCAGTCTCGGCCTCTGATTGGTGCCTTGCTCGGTTGTGATTGGTGATGCGTGACTGTCTGGTGATGCGTCTTGTGTTTCTTGCGTCGCTGTGTGGCCTCCAAGTGGGAGTGAATGCTCAGTTCTCACGGATTTTCGCCCCGCAGTCGGACAATTACTTTATTGAGCGCGTTTTTGTTTTTGGTCGAGTTTCTGGTTACGTCGGAAAAAAATGTAGCTGGAAAACTGCAATTTTTGGCAAAACAAACCCGAAATTTCCAGAAAGTTTCATTTGACGCCGTAAGAGTTTCGCTGATGAACCAACTTCACTTTTGAGACTGTTCAAGTTTTTAAGTTTTTAAAGAAAGCTGATGTGACGTTGCTTGTTGTTTAGTTCAAACTGGAAATGACGTTGCTCGAGCATCTGTGGCATCCAAGCGTAGAGGTTGTCATGGTAGCGCTCTCCTGCTTCCGCGGAATGTTCGAGGAGGCCGAACTCAGGTGAGGCTGCTGGTTCCGGTTGACCGACTGCTGGTTCCTGTTGACTGCTGGTGGTTCCAGTTGACTGGCGCTTAATGTGGCTGTTCGTCAAGATATTCTAACTCTGACTTGTGGTTAAGTGTTGGTCGAGTCTATGGCCAATCGTCGGTTCGTGAGCCCTTGACTTACGGCTGTCATTGTGACGATAGGCGTAGTCAGGGGGGCCAAAGGGGCCATGACCCCCAAATTTGCAGGATATTTCAACGTTTTGTGCTACGAAACGCGGTGTCCCAAACCAAATATTCTGTTGCTCGCTTAAATTGAAAATATATGCCCCCCTAAAATCTTGTGCTGGCTACGCCACTGATTGTGACGTACATGGGTCGTCGCGAACGACCAGGGAATGTTTCGAGAAGAAAACATCGCCGCCCCAATGCAGCAACCATTGGCTTAGGAGGGCACTTATTTTCAGAAACGGAGGAAAAGATATTTTTGTGAAAACGCAATTCGATAATGTCGTTCTTCGGCCTGTTTCTCACTTGCTGCGACAGACAAACCTTGAACACAAATAAGCTCGTCCTTTGAAACGTTCGTCGCGGAGGAAATCGTAATTATTCAATAGTGGCCACCTGCCATTGTCACAGATCCAATAATCACGATGGTGGAACGAAGGAAAAACTGGATTTGGCGCCTGGAGCAAAAATACGCTTGCTGAGCTGTTTGTGACCAAGCCATGCTGTCCAACGCTCACCACGCCTCGCATAGAACTACGCTCCGGAAANCTTGGTTATATAATCCGCGGTGCCTTGATGAACCACGCTTTTTATTCGAAGATGGTCTTTTGACGACTTCGGCGTGGATCGCACGTACGTCGGTCGTCATGACAACTACCAGGAGCTGGCAACGGCCGCCATCTTGGAAGGAGACGAGAGCATGCATGAGAAGGTTCGGGCTGTTTTGAGGAGACTCACGAAATTTCCCAGTGCCAGTGTTGAGGTGAGTGTCGCTTGTTGTGAAAACGTACGACCTGTCAGTTCCAAGGGTTTGTGAAACATTGATTGTACATTTTTTCTGACTAGAAAATGGGAAAGGTCGTTTCGTAGCTCGCTTCTAGTCTTATCTTTTCATTTTATGCTGCCAACAAAATAGTGCTTAAGGTTTAAACTCGCAATTAAAAAGAAAAGGGGGTTGTTGGCGCAAAAAGTTTGGGATTAAAATGCTTGCCTTCTACTTCCTCAAACAGAAAGCTTGAATACTGGATTTAAATACGAAAACTGCAACTGACAATTGTCAAAATATCATCATTGTTATTGTCATCGCAATAATAATTGGCAACTCATTTCAACTGATCTTATGCGTTACGGCAGGTGAGGATAACGCATGTCACTGATCTGCTAGGGTTGTGCAGGCAAGTGGTTAGAACAGCGCAGAAAGGGTTTGTGTAGGTAAGTGGTTAGAACAGCTCAAGAAGTGTTTGTGTTGTAGATTGTGAACTAACTGGCTGCACAAGCTTTTTGTATTGGACACAGCTTTACTCCACCCAGGGTAAGTTTAAGTGCCGTGCAAAACTTTTCCCACCTCGACCACTGACACAAATGTTTAGAAACCGGTTCAAAGCGTTAAATAATAGGAATACGTAACAAACAAACTGGTATTTTGCACTGGGTTAAAATTGGGAAAGGTTCAAAAATTTCTTGCGTGATTACAATCTCAATCAAGCTGAACTGAAGCTTTCATCTGTTTTTATCAACATTTGGTGCTTCTTACGCAAACTCAATGTCACTCACTTGCAACCTGCCCAAGCAAGCAGCGTCGACAGTCGTTGACTAAGAACTATACGTACAGATCAAAGTTCAGGCCTATTTTTAGGGAAAGCACCTGGACCGATAAATCAAACCGGGCCCGTTGTGAAAGCAGGAACGCTAACTGTTTTGCCGGGACTTCCTCGGTCGCGGATAATCATCCGTTTCTTTTTCTTGTCAAGGCGTGGGAGGACGCGTTAGCGAAATGGGAGGCGCGGACTCACTCCCTCAGCTACAAACAAACCAAGGACGAGACCGGTGCGTTGGCCGGCGCCGGGGAGGGCGCCTCGCACACGAAGGCGCACGCGAAGCGCCCCACCCCCACCAAGGTAAGCAGAGCGATGCAGCAAAACTGGGGCCGACATGATGTCATCGATATTGCGCTCTCGCTGGAGGAGAGTTTGAAAAGCGCTGGTATGCAAGACCGGCCATGTAGAGCTGCTGCTTGGAGGCGGATAAAGTAGTGAATCGTTTCTTACTGATAACAATATGGCGGGTGTTTGTGAAGATGTTAGGTGGGAAGTATACGAACCTTTGGCGTGATGAAGTCCTTTCCTGTACTGCTCTTTTTGTGGTATTTTGGGAACGGTAACATTCATGATTGTGGCGAAATAATTGGGAGTAGTTGCACTATGACGTAACGTGCTTTGTCAACCTACTATGCTGACTCGCGGGAATTTGCTTCGTCATTCAGTTTCGTTTGCGGAGAGAGCCAGGATGACTGGGACATGGGGCCCTTGTATGGTTATGGACTGCGGGCGTGTCTTTATGTGAAGTATTCATATGTTTGCGTTTTCATACGTCCACCAGTTGAATGGTCAGCAAGCGTGGCTTGGAAACGACACTTAGTGACGTAACAATGCATAAACTGCGACAATGCGTTATTCAAATAAAATGACCCATCAGCCCCAAGTGCACTGCAGCGTGTGCGCTCAAGCTTCCCCGCGCCTTCAGTTTTAGCAAAAAAATTAGACAAAGCGCTGAGCAACTCGTGCCGCCAGCAAAATACTTCGGTGTAATTGTTTTTCCTCCCCACACATTACCCCTCACTTTCTTTCACAGGAGGACGTCGCGGAATGGACACTGATGACTGGCTTCCTGTGCTCGCTAGGTGGCGTATGCTCGAAGACTGTTGACGCTGTGTGAGTCGCGCTGTTGCTGGTTTAGACTTCGCATCGGTGTTAGTGAAGAAATCGCGTGGTTTCAACCTGTCCATCAGTGTATGAGTATAAGTAACCAATTCTCATGCAATGAGAGCGCGCAGAAAGAAATCCTGCTCGCGACTTTGATATTCTTTTAAAGCTTGTCGAGTGATTCATAATTTTATTACGCTTGTCGAATCGTACCAAGTATATTGAAACATTTGCCCCTTAACAATTCTGTTTTAAATCTTTTCTGTCACTATTCATGCGTATCAATTGACCTTTGACGTCACAGTGATGACGAAATATGTACTTTTAAGTTCCAGCAGTCTGTCGAGTCTGGCCTGGGACCGGCGGACGAGCAACAGTTCGGTCTGTTCGGCCAGCACTGTCCCTTGCAGTCCAACTGATCCCCTGGCCAGTGGCAGGACGCCGAATGGGGGCAAAAACATCCTGTCGGTCGCTCATGCGAGTCGGTTCATTGGTCACTTGACCAACATGCTGGCCAATCAGAGCACGAGAATCGCTGACATCACAGTGGCCGTGAGGTAATGATCAGAAGAAATTTCATGTGAAAAAAAGACTAAGTGAAGAAAGAAATTATCTTTTATCAGCTTCGTCAGGAATAGAGACAGCAGACATTGGTAGCAATGTCCAACTGTGTTAAATGTTTAACTTGGAAAGAAAAACCATTTTACCCCAGAGGCACTAAATCAGGGGTGTAAAACTTTATGCTATTGCCGGCCGCATTACTTTCATTTATATGAAGTACGGCCGCCAATGAGTTCGAGTTATATTTATGAGATACGTTTAATCAAAGAACAGGTATTATCCGGTATATGTCATTTATTTGTACCTGAAAGTATGATGAAATATCAAACATTTTAGCGAATTAATTAAAAGAAACATCACCATCCCGATTATTACGCATCGTGTCGACTGATTTTCTTGCCTTGCGTTTGTTTTGCTTCAATATACGCCAGCACGGCCGCCAAATCTTATATTTTATATTACTACATGTGGACGGCCGCAATCTTCATTAACGAAGGCCGCATGGGGTCGCACGCCGCAGTTTGCGCACCGTTAAAATAAATTATTCAATCTAGAGGCTGATTTATTTGTCCCTGCTCTGCAATAATCACTGACCTGATAAATTTTTTACTTCGGTTTCTGTTGTAAAAAAACAAAAAATTCAAACGCTTGAATTACGCTCCTGGTGCTTTTTGACAGGTTGGAATGTGGACAAGTTACATTTCATAGACGTGCTAAGAATTGAACGAGTGTCATGTTTCATATGTTGGTCCAGCAGTCAACTGTAGGAAGTATTCTGATAACAGATAGCCACTTGTTCAGCGCAAGCATGTTGTTTGCAGAGACCAGTTGGCGACGTCACTCCACCCAGCTTTGTATCCTACGTTGTTTCAACAAATCAGCATTGTCCTCAAAACCAACCTTTTCGACGATTCGGGAAAGGTAGGATTTGTTTCGCGCTTTTTCCTTTTGTAACTTGACAGCAAAGTCCGCCTCATATGAACATGGTCGCCACAACAGACCTGGTCGATTGTCTTCAAAGGCTGTGGGGCGAGGAAGCTCGCGTTTTTCGATGGAAGAGTTGTGATGTTGCTATGACAACCTTCTAAATTTCAGTTCTGTTCTTTCCTTGTATATATTGATTTTCCAATCGTTCGAATGTGACGCGATTGCGAACGGTCCTATGTCGTGATAGCAGTCTGGAGAGAACAAAAATGTTTGCTTCTGTTGAAATGATTTCTTTCAACTGCAGTTTTTTTGGAGAAGGCCTTTTTCAAACAACGGAAAAAATTTTTTCAGGCATCAATATAATTTTTTTTCCACGGCCAATTTTATCTTCAAGTTTTTTTCACACACAAGATCCAAGTTCCCAATGCCCCGATTTTCCGTCTGGATTTGTGCAAAGAAAGGTGTTCACGACTTTTATGTTTGACAATCATCTTCGACGGAGTTTGCGTAACAGCTTGGCCTGTATCTCACCGGGAAAAACTATTGTGAATAAAGTTTGACTCCCGCAATCTTATGACGATTCTGTTGTAAGTATTCAAAAAATGATCCGTTTTTTTGGGGGAGGTGATGACGCTATCACTTCCGGTCACGTGATGTTTCATTTAAGGAACGGTGGAAGGTTCTCAGGCAAACAATTACTTCAGTGTTTCATGTAAAAAACTGAGCTTTACTTCAGTGTTTCATGTGAAAAAACTCGTACCCAACAAACATGGTGGAAGTAGCTGAAGGTACATTGTTGAGGATTGTCATAGTTAAAGGCCACAAAGATGGCGGCAAGTAAATCAGTCACAGTTTATTGACGGGGAAAGTAGTTTCGCGTTTTCCAACGCATCAT
>JGI24159J19872_10013148_pt1 | contig 10773 bp, 10 predicted proteins | sample Ectturendosymbi4_FD_19872 | JGI IMG/M metagenome (IMG submission 19872)
CGACCTCGCCATTCAAGCGTGTTACTGTGAATCCACCCGTGACCAAGCCAAACAAGAGAAGATACGTTGAAGGTAACACGGTCAAAGGTCATGGCAAAGGAAAAAGGTCATGACAAAGAGCAACGTTACGAACTGCCGCGACCATGGGCGTCGGGACGGGGGGCGGNGGGTTGGCCGGCCCTGGATTTTGAAAATTGNAGTGTTGCGGCCAGTGGCCCNACTATATGGACAAGTACGTACGGACTGGAATCAGTGCTTTGTATTGGACTGCTCGTTGAGCCATCCGGCTGGGCACAAACCGTTCACATGTTCACACAGCCTTTAGTCGGGCCACTGGCCGCAACAGTAGCAAACAAAGGTTGTTTTCTTACTTTCGAGTGGGAAAAAACGAATTTCACCACTTTTGGCCCCCCTANAAAATTTTTGGAAAAATCCTCTCGTGGCACCCTCTGGCAAAAATCCTTCCGACGCCCATAGCCATGGCCATTGTGTTTGTTATGAGCGAAAAGGTAAAAGTAAAACGCCAAAATAAAGTAAAGCATCAAAAAAAGATGTTGGTAATCACCATAACAAATGTACTACATAAAAAATCTTTCTGTTGTAACAGAAGCAATTCCTAAGCTTTGTAGTTTTACTTTTGCGAAACCTAATTTAAAATGTAGACCAGAAAGCTGCAATTTTTTTTGTTTTGCAAAAATTATGCTGCAAATTTAGAACAATTTAACGCGAAAATTTGAGCAATATGTAATAGTACACATTATACAAAACAGGGTTTCAGTTGAATTGTTGAAAAGAAACCTCAATGTACATTATTTGTTTGGTATCTAAAAAACGTCTAAAAATCAGCTGAAAAGACGTGCAAAGTAAAGTCGTCTTGCATGTGATAATTAAACTGTGATTCATACGTCGAGTTGTCTTGTTTTGTTGCTAGTTTAATAAATAAAACAACACGTAGCAGAATGAAAGCAATTTTTGATTGAAACTCGTCACGGTTTGCAAAAAAACGATCTTATCCGGAAAGTAGAACTCTTTCTCTAGGACTTTTTTTTAGGACATGCTACTTTTAAACTTGCAGTGTAAAATCAAGACTTCGCAGCTAAACAATTATGTCACTCGTGAGCATGGGTGCAATTAGGTTGAGGCCACGGGGAACGCATCCCCCCACTTTTTCAGACGGTGTGGATATAATATGCCATGTCGCCCCACATTTTTCTCTTTAGTTTTCGTAAAATATTGGTTTCACACCAAGCTGTATTCCTCATATTTTACAAAANAATTGCGTTCATGCTCATGAGNCCCTGTACATTTGCGNCGTAACACATTGCAACTTGCAGGGAAGCAGACAATNGTTTTTTCATCACTTTTTTTTACATATTTCGTGAAATGAAAGAACCNGTAGGTCAGTCACACTGCCGTTTTTACACATTTGTGTCCGGCATCGAAAGTCAGTTGCTTTTTTNACCTGTTAACCCTACGGACCACTACGATCTTGGCGTTTGCCTAAGGTGCTTTCTGTGTTATATGTTCTGTTGCGAAGATAATCGTATTTTCTGTAGCTTCTGCACCCAAGTCATGGACGAAAAAGCCTGATATACATAACAAGGCTGGACAACCCTTTGCTGGGTACAGACAAAAATTTGAGACGCTCTTGCGCCACCCACCGTCTACTGCTTCAGGTTTGTGTTTGGGTCAAAACGCTTTACGCAGCAACTCAACATTTACTTACATCATTTTTATTTTGCAACTGGGTACAACCATAAATCCGACAAAACCCTGAGCGTAAATGCCCGAAAACTTTGTCACTGCTGTTTGTCAAAGTTTTCAGCAATTATTTGGCTAATTATTCGTGTGTTTGTTTATTATTTCGAAAACGCCAATGATTGCAGGCCAGCCACTCACATTAACACGACATTAAATTTAAATATTAAATATTAATTGTATTTCCCCAGCAATAGATTAATTGTTTACATCAGACATCTACCATTTGGCTAATCGCCTATATTTCCACAGATTCTGTTGTAAATATATCATCTCAGCAATGCCCATAAGTTGTTGCACTGATCTTGATATACTCTAAAATCATTCACGATGAGTAGCAGTATGATAAGCAGTAGAGTTTATTTTAAAACTATGTATAAATCAAAACTACCAATATATTCAAAATTAGCATCTTCCTCGGGCTATTTTTGCAAAAAAATGTCCTTACTTTTAGTTTTTCAATAACAGTGAGATCCTTTTTTACATTTTCAGCCAACAGTGGGCTTGAAAATGTATTCACCCCACCACAAGTGGATTCGAAAAACCTCCCCTCTCTGGGACGCGCCTTTCGCAAAGAAGACGTGCAAGACCGCGGAAGAATATCGGTAGACGCTTTCCGCAAGATTCTCTCCGCGTACGGCATAACTTTCCGCGATCCGAACGAGATTTACAAGATGTTGAGCAAATACGACAGAAAGATGCGTGGTCACGTGAACTATGAAAAGTTTCTTCGAGCAGTGGTTTGAGATATAATCTACTTTCAGAAAAAAAGCCATCAATTGTTACAAGGAAACTATCAATTATAAAAGAAATTCATGTTGCTTTGCAGCTAATACGTTTCCCTCAGTTGTTGCCTCTAGAGTCGAATTAGAATCGAATGGAGATTTCATTAACGTCAGTCTCATTTGTGCAGGAGCTTAGTTTTTCGAGAGTTATTAGTTTTGTTTGTCAAATCAGTTGTTTCTAATACGTGACGAACTAACTTGCATTTATCCTTCAATGTCCAGTTTAAAACTTTTTGTAGACCAAAAAAGTTTGGGCTTTTGTTTGTGCACCCAATGTAAATTATATGCATGTAATGGTGCAGAAAGAGTGTTTGAGAAACAGACACAAGCCGCTACTGCCACTGAAGTAAACACATTGTTGTTTTGTTTGGTGCGGTAACCCGCATACGCATAACCGATGCAGCAAACTATTCTGATGAGTAATTTCCATAGGTGATTTTTCAGCACAGCACTTATCATAAAAAGAAAACTATTTGAAAGAGTTTGACGTGCTTTGCCTGGAGATCTGAACTGATAGCATGTTTTTGTTAGCAAAGACATGATAGCTGAAAAGAAATGCAAAAAACAAATACTACTTTCTTCATCAAACANAGCACTATATGCTCTATTGCCGTCCGCGGTTTGGCTCAGCGTACTTGTTGGTGTAAGAAAACTAGGAAGATCGAAGCCCATAGCGCTGGCAGNTGACCTTTCTTACCGCAACTATAATCCAAATCATGCAGTTAATGCAAGGCATTGAGTTCAGCAAATATATTGGTACCTTTTTCACCGCGGTAAATATGTTTTCTAAATGAAAACTAACTTCCGCCATCAAAAGTTTCTGCTTCTTCAATCTCGTCTTATTTTTCACATTTGCGAGAGATTGTACACTTTGTCCTCGTTTCTAGTTCACAGCTTTCCAAAAAGTTTTACAGTGATGTTCGTTTAAAGGTTGTAACCTCTAACCAGAGTAAACATTCGTTTTTTATTGAATAGCCAAATTTCACGTTTGATGAACTCTTTCATTGTACGCCATATTCAGATTCAGTTAATATTGTATTGTGTAACGTCTTCAATATAAAAGAATAATTACCGTAAATCTTATTTTGTGCTTTAATTCAAAGAAGACAAGTGAGAAGTCGTATGATGGCTTCTTTCGTGAACAGCAATGTTTTATAACGTCAACGCAAAGTTGCAAATATAGATATGCGACTATTTTTAGGATTGCCAGCAGTATTTTTTGTTACTTTTGTTTGGCTTCAATTCAGACGATTTAACACCCAAAGACTAACTGACATTGCGACGAGACTGCTTTCAACTTGCATCTTCATACGACACTTTTTCAACATAATTTGAATAATCCAGAATCGCTTTAAAACCGAAGCCAAAATACAAAACGTGATGAAAGTGGTGGGGGGGACCGTGGCAAGTCTGCACAAGCCAATCGTTCAGGTATGTGATACTAACATGCTGAGACAGACATGCACCTAATGTCAAACTTTGGCATAAAGTTCATTTGAAGCTGTGCTTGATACACTATTCTCTGCAGTGAAGCAAACGTTTCTTGAGTAGCAAATACAAACGTTGCTAAGCAATGTATGAGGATTGTTTTAATTTACCTTTTCGGACCTCAGGATGTTTGCAGTTTTATGCAGTCCAAAACTTTTTGTTTCTGCTTTTGCATCAGACCACAAGATTGACAGAAAAAAGTACGACTTACCATTTCCAACTTAACACATAAAAGAAGATTTTCTAGCACCTACAGTATTGTATAAATGAGTTCTGCGACACAAGTTCCTATAAACCATCTTTCCACAAATACGTTTCTCGAAAAAGTTTGCAAATCAAAGATAGGCCTCACATGAAGCCATATCATTGTCAAGAAAAGTCAAAACGTTATGTAGTTGTAGCAAATGAACTTATTTTTTACTCAGTTCCAGCAGTTTCAACTGCTGTTTTTCCAGAATCGTGACTCTTGATGTCTTTAAGTGTTTGGGTCTTTGCGATGTGAGAAAGACTGGAACGATTTCCTGAAAAATGACAAAACAGTAATATGCTCTGGAGTATGTGAACGCCAAGGTATAGAGTGTTGCACTGATTTGGATAAAAGACTTAATTCTATCTTGGCATGTTGACTTAAATTTGGTCGCTTGCTTCTTGTTAAACCAAAACCTAGCCCTTGAACTGCACAGCAACTGCAAATCACAGGAAGTAAATATTTTGGTGGAGATTTCCGTCCGTGCCAAAGTTGGTTGAAAAACACGGAAAAACGGTTGGACCACATTGATTGGGAATGCGTGTCGAAAGGAGAGTATGACTTCATAATGAACACATATGGTTTGCACCTCGCCCGTGACGTCGATACAAAATGAATCTATCAGCTGTAACCGAGATCTCGAATCAGACGACTCGTTTGGCTTTTGAAATTGAACACCCCTATAGACGTTGCACATCTTAATGTAGTTTACACTACATTTTCTTCATCATTCAGCGCTGTTTGCAATGAAGGGTGGCGTACAGTCGAATAAATACACCATCGCATGTCTTTTTTCGGCAAAAGCAGTTTTTGTGCTAGCACGTTTACTTCGACGGTTACAAGTGATAACACTAACAAACACATGCACTTGGCAAAACTTTATCTCTGGATTCAAAATCTGCACAACTTCGAGTGTTGGATCCGTGTAATTGTGTGACTTTTGTTTTTAATTATTTTCATACGCTGTGCTCGTTTGCTGAATCACTCCAGTTGATTCACAGCAGTGATTCTCAAGGTGTTAGTCCACCTAGAATTTCTAGTGGTCCGCAGAGGGTTTCATAAATTCATGACAGCTGTAACTTTTACTGTACAATAAATTATGTAAGACCATTTTTAGGTTCTTGGGTTTGACTAGTTGTTCATGAGGCGCCAACAAAGAAACTTGGTCTTGTTTAAAAAATGGACCATGGGCCAAAAACGGTTGCGAACCACTGATTTATAGTATGAAGTATATACTGAAAAACTGGTTGAAAGTTGTTTGGTTTAACAAATATGAAATCGCCGATTAGGCAAGTACCCTAATACCAAATTGTTGGCCGAACAGGTGATAACCTTCAGAACGCAAGTGTAGTTACAAAATTATTGCTTTTCCGTTGGTAGTCAGGGCCGGAAGTAGACATGTCGAGGCCGAGGGCAGCCTTTGTGTGGAGACCCTCAGTACTTCAAGGAAATATTGTTCAAGGTCAAGGAAATACTATTATCAGTTTGCTGTAAATATGTAATCAGAAGTTCATTAGGGACCCGTAAAGTACTCTTTCGCCCAAATAATGCTTTCATTTCGTTGGTGGTAGTTTTCCGTCTGCAAAAAATGATAATAAGTTCAATAAATATAAACTTTTCTTTGTTTCCTGATACTGTTGCTGTTAAATATTGTTATGATTATTCACATAAAATATGTCAAACCAGCCTTAACCAAGAGGCTTACGGCTCAAGACTGTGGAGGCCCCCAGTTTGTGGAGGCTCCTGTCATGGGCGTGCATTTTTCCACTTGGAAATTGAGACTAAGAACCAAAAATTTCAAGAAAACCTGAAGTTAGCATCTAAGTTCCGATTAATTTATTCACAGTTATTGTTGCAATGACGGTTTATTTGCCGGTATGACACTGATATTGCACAAGGGCTAGATTCACTGTTCTGGTGTCATACAATGATAAGATTGCAATTCAGTCATACCCGCTCTTTTGCCTGCAGAGGCAGGTGGCAAAACTTGCTAGCGGATTGTTTTACCGTTGGTCTTTATCGCCTAACAATAACTGCAATAAATCATCAAACGTTCACTTCAAGTTGCGGTAGCAGACGTTTTTCCGCATGTGACCAAGGCTCCCACTGCGGGGTTTATCCACCCAGATCTGCTTTTTTTAGTCGACTTGGGTGTATATAGGTTTAATTATGAAAAATGGCGTTAAATCCGGGTTTATTGAAGTTATAAATTCATCAGCAACTTCAATGTGTTCAATAATATCAAGGTGACTTTATGTTACAGTGTGTGCATGTGCACATCATATGAGAAAATACACATCGGATGAAGCAGAATGTGTTCAATCGGTTTCATATCCTCATATAAGATCGTTGTTGGGGTTATATATATAATGTTATTGTCGCTAATGCCAATTAAAGAAACTGGTGAAACAAGGGTTATGGCCTGTTATATAAATTTCGATGTTTCCCTATGCATACAACAAAAAACAAATTTCAGTTAAGTGGAAGAAGGCATTGGGATTATATTCTTATGGGATTCTTTATCCNGCTGCAGTGCAAGATTGCACAAAATTTCCTAGTTTAATAACAAATGTACTGCAATCAGTGGGAGATATCATCAACGGAGAATGTTACCAGCGTTATGAAAAACGTTTGGAGCAACAAAAACGTCGTCCGAATGTTAATGTTTGCGCTGCAAAAGAAAGTTTGGAAGAGGAACTATAACTAAACCAGATGCGATGATCGTTTCCATTCAAACAAGCACACTCTTATGTTTTTGTTCGTAACACAAGCTTTCTGGGCTTTTATTGTAAAAATTTGGGTTTTTATGGTTTGCACACTGGGTGCATTTGAAATCACTGAATTGAAGCCTTGCATGTGACTTTGAATACAAACATCTTGACAGGTAGTGCAGCGAGATAGTGACTACACTGCTGACAGCGGTAAGCCACGTAGGCTACACTTTTAATTTTTGTAGGCTATTGTGTGAAACAAAGCATGAGTACATCTGTAGCAGTGCTTCCACAAGTTTGAAAAATCCATTTTTGGTGTAAGACTGTGATCAACGAGCCCGAGTGATAATTATTGTAATTAAACGACTCTTATACAGACTTCTTTTCACACAGTATAAAAATACGTGGCTTGTTAGAATATGTCTATACCGACTTGTGGGTATACGTCTATATCCTTAAGGTCTAATTCTGACTTCTTGCTGGCACTACGTGCAAAGCTATATTTGCTGTGGAGATTTTTTGTAATTGATCTGCTCAGTTTTTTAAACCTGCGTGGTGTTCTAACTTTAGTAAGTTGTGCAATAGTCTTGACAACATATAGTTCTGCTTCTCATTGTTGGAAACAGTGTTGCGAGAGTGTCTCACTCAAGGACGTACGCAAGGGGAATTGAGTTTAAAACCCCCCTTTAAGCTTCATATTTTACAAAAACTTTATTGCCTGCACAAAGGAGATTGATTGTTTTCGTATTTTTTTCTTGTTAATTTGAGACTTAATGCAAATACCGCGGAATAAATTTACATGCACATTTCAAGGAACATTGTAAATGGGCCAAAAGGAAATAATTAGGTTTTGGTGGGAATATGGGTTATCGTCTGTGTCCAAAACAGACATGGGGCGATTACATCATAAATGTAATCGATTACGATTACTTGCTACATGCTCGACTACAATTACGATTACGAATAAACAAAATAACAATGTATTCGATTACGATTACATTTGAAAGTAATCACGATTACAACCGCGATTACATTTATCTTGAAACATTCTCAGAAAAAAAAAACATTTGCGTGGTTTCAGGTAAATATAATTTCAGACAACGTACGATATGAATGAATGCAATAAAGGAAATTACCAATCTGTAAGGGTTAAGGTCCGGAGAAGAAAAATCACGTTAATATAGCCATCCACATCCGGATTCACTATCATTTCTCATGATTTTTTTTGAGTGTTGGCTATTGGGCCCCTCGCAGTGGTCAGTGGGTTTCTTTCAGCTACGTTTTGCCCCCTGGCTCAAACTTCTACTTACGCAACTGTGTTTGTTGTCTGCACAAACATCTCAATCAACAATTATAACCCCAAATCACAGAAAATACTGCGGAGTATTGCTCACTTTAAATCAGCTTAATATGGTGTTGAAATTGGAATTATTTTCCATTTTTTTCTGTTCAATGCTGTTGGTGAAGTAACTTGCTTAGGTAATTTTGTAGTAGAGCACTTCATCTTTGACCTGTCATCTGCATTGTGCTTCAGTAAAACATCGAGCCTTTAAAACCCGAAATTCATAAAGAAAACAATTTTTTTAAATGTTTTTCTTTTTTCCCACAAATTTACTTTTGCACAGGAAAACGTATTTTTCCCAACACAAGAAAGGTAGTTTTGTTAAAACATTCATGGGGACATTCGTGCCTTTTTCAAAAATAATTCAACTTTGTACTAGACGTGGGGCGATTACAACACAAATGTAATCGATTACAATTGCTTATCACATGCTCAATTACGATTACAAATAAGCAAAACCACAAATGTAGTCGATTACGATTACATTGAAAATAATCACGATTACAATCGCGATTACATTTGTCTTCAAACATCTTCAGAAAGAAACCATATCGATGTGCATGGTTTGATATAAGCGTATGCTCACACAACATACGATATGAATGAACGCAACAAACAAAATTACCAATCTGTAAGGATTACGCACCGGAAAAAACCGCATGCATTGCTCACTGAGAATTTATGCAGTCGACAAACCAGTGGCGTAATTAGCGTTTTGAGCCATGGGGGAAAACTTAGCTGAATGAGGCCCACTGGCAGGCGCGTAGCTAGAAATTTTGATAGGGGGGGGCAAACAACAACCAAGCCTCAACATTTAAATATTCAATGCCCCTTGTTTTTTAAAGATTCATCCCTGAAACACGCATTTTTCTGGATCTTTTTTCTTAATAATATAAGTTCAGATTTATGCCGGCAAATAAAAAGTATATTTTCATTGAGTTGACAAGTTTTAAAAGTTTGTTTTTAGTGACGTTCTTGGCTTCTACTCTGCATCAACGCCTCCATTTGTTCGTAAAATTTTCCTGATAAAGCGCATGTGAAAACCTCGATGCCACAAGTGCAAGAACTGCAGTATGCTTTTTCAAGTGCGACATTTTTTGAGCCGGACATTACAGTTTCCTGAAATTTTTGAAATTATTTAAACATTCTCCCCACACTACAATTACAATTAAGAAATGTAAGTCAGTTGAAAGATAATGTTCACGAGACACATTTATTTTGAAAATATCGGACTTACGTTGCTATTTTGAGTTTTTTTTAATTATTTCAACTTTCTGCCTATGTTAGAATGATTTAATTTAGATCTTTTGCTATTTCGTTTAATTTCTAGCAATGGTCAGTTGACAAAGCATAGCTCAAATGGAAGTTGTTTTATAATAGTCTTTATTCAGAAAAGGTGTTGTTTAAACATTTGCCTAGTAGGTAGGCTACTTTTCTTTGCTTTAATCGGCCAACACCTTGCTTTTGTGCTTTTTTTTGCACTTTCCCCAACTGGCGGTGCCAAGCGAAATGTCTGACTTGCGAAATTTCTGACTTCACGCCATGTGCAAATGCTCAGAATATTATTCTACATGTCGCAGAGAAATCTGATGATTAGGACTTAGGGTTTGGTGTTTAGTTAAATTGTTTCGGGTTAGAGTTTGCCTTAGAAAAAGAAAAATAATTGAGATCTAAATATAAGTCCAATATTTTTCTTTGGTTATAGTTATTCCCGTAGGCTACTGTAGCTTGTTGGGGGTATCTGGCATCTAAGCAAAAAGTTTTAATTTAATCTAGACACATCAAAAAGCATTCAACAAACTTTATTTCTTTAATCTGAGAAGCAAAATAACTGACAAACAATAACAGGTCAAAAATTTCGCTTGACACCGGCTACCTTCCCTGTGGCTTTGCTCACATCAGCCGGCACAGCCATAACACACCTTTCAGGTGTTCAACTTAGCTGACATTGTGCTTTTCGTATTGCTTTCGCCACCATGCACGTTTCCAGGCATTCAAATCATACGACACTTTGCATATCGTTTTTCTTGCACTTTCTTAGACTGCCGGCTACTTTCCGTGTGGGTTAAGTCAGTCGTCACACCCAGCCCGCATTTTTAGCGGTATCTTGCTGGATCCGTTTTATTTGCTGCCCGCTAGACGACTGCCGGCTCACGTAACTTCAGTCACTCGCGGAGCAGGGTAGAGTTGACATTCGTCGAACAACGGCGGTGGCGGTAGTGATGCTTAAGCAGGTGGAAAAGGATTGGAAGCCTGTCGTAGAAACTGTTCGGCAAACGATTGGTATAGGTAGCGTTACTTCAAGTGTTGCAGTTTTTTACTAGTACTTGTATAGTGCCAAATAATCTGTGTTTATGTTCGCCAACTCATGTCATGTGGCGGTGCCATCCATCAGTTGCACTAGTCGAGCTTGTACACAAGTGAGTGCTGTGTTAGTTCATT
>JGI24159J19872_10013150_pt1 | contig 10772 bp, 8 predicted proteins | sample Ectturendosymbi4_FD_19872 | JGI IMG/M metagenome (IMG submission 19872)
GGTGTGATGTATCTGTAAAGCAAATATTTCGCACTTGGATGAAAACATTGCTGCATTGTGGGTTTGGTTAAACTCAAGTAAATCAGATGACTTACGACTTACGAACCAATGCATTCAGCACAAGCACAAAGTGTACGACTCACGGAAAAAATATCTTTTGGATTTTTTGGTCACTATTGTCGCAACATTACAAAAAGTTAGGATAAATGTATATTTTATCTTTATTTCCGAGTCAAGTCCTTACGTTTTGAGCTATAGGTCACTTCGGGATTGCCAAATGAAAATTTCAATAAAAAGCCAAAAAATGCTAAAAAGAAGCCAGAAAAAGGCCAAAGCGCCTATTTAAAGGCCATAAAAAAGCCAAACTTTATTTGCGGTATTTCCATTCCTTTGTCACAAAAACATCTAAATTAAAAATATCAAAAAACACTTTCTTTGAAATTAAGATGAAATCTTGCTTGGCATTGTACTGGAGCACTGATCGTCCGTCTTTTCATGGTTTGTGAAATTGCACACTTTGGTTAAAATGGTGCCACAGTCTGTATACTGATCCATCAGCAGCTTTCTGCACAAAAGACTCTCCCATTCACTCCTGTACTTACGATCAAAATCATAAGAGCTATTCCACTTTGACGCAATTATCAAATTTCTATCGCAAAGACACAGACCTGTCTGCAAGCGTTGAGACTGTTTAATGCTTACAACACAATAGACACTACACAATGCAGCGAGTGCACACATTTCCAGTCATTACTCAAAAACTGAATTTCGAATCCAGTATTCCTCAAATATTACTAATATCAGAATGCGGGCGTCTGATACAGCATTTATTACAAAAATCTGCAAATTTGTTGCAGACAAAAATGGAATAGCAATAGTTTCTTCATAAGCACCTATTTCAGCTTAAAAGTAGCCATAAAAGAGCCAAAAGGCCAAACAAAATTTTTGAGGCCAGCTAACTTGAGATGCGGCCAAAAAAAGCCAAAAGGCCAACTAAATTTTTTTAAGCCAAACAACTCGAAACGAGGCCAAATTTCACAAATTTGGCTTGAAAAAGGCCAGTCTGGCAACCCTGGGTCAATATACAGCTAGGTAAACACTTTGGCAACTTTTCTAACGTTTTGGTTGAAATTCTGTTCACTAATGGTTGAAAACAGTCTTTTGCTAAACTCTGCATCCCAAAACTAAGTCTCCACAAAAGTGCTGGTTTTTGTTTTCGGCAAAAGCTTCGCAGAGATTTGCTTGAAAATCTAACTTTCTAACATTATATACACTAGCATTATCAAATTATATGCTGTCTGTTTCTGATTGCGCAACAACCAACGTTACAGCAAAGTCAGTCACATTTCTGCATGGAAAAAATCATGGCTGTACTGCGGTCTCTCACGTGTGCAATTGTAATACTCTCACTGTTACAAGAAAATAACGTTTCTAACAGTACACCACACACGGTAAAATGTTGGAAAGAAGCAGTTAAACATCTTTTACGGTATCTAGAAACTTGAAAAATACTAAAAATTATTTTATCGAAGCTAAAATTTATAAACTAACAGAATCAGTGATACCACATCAAACCTTGTTTCAACATCAACTTGGCTACGTGTGCCCTACCATCTAACATGAAATGCTCTTCACACAAAACGTGACAAACATCACTTATTTTTGAAGCCTCTCCAAATACAAAGCCTAAAGAGAAAAAGTGGCGGGACATGACATGTTATGTCCCCCCTTCTGGAAAAGTGGGGGGTACACATCCCCCGTGCCCCAACCAAATTGCGCCCATGACTGTTAGGGGGGCAACGAAGTTAGGTGGCGCCCGGTCCAAGAAGCACGTTTGGCGCTCCTATGTTCGAACCTGAGGTCTTTCGGAAGCAAATGTACTGCACTGAAGTTCTTGTGACATTGCTAGGACATTTCGGGGCCCCACAGTCAATCGGCGCCCGGGGAATTGTGCCCCTTGCTCCCCGTCCTTACGCCCCTGATTACTGCGCGCAGCGACGCCCCTCAACAAATCATGGTACACAGCTCTAACCAGGGGCATAAGTGAACCTAGGGTTTTAGGCGGGGCAAAATTTTCAATTCGCCCGAATTTTTGCGCCCCTGAGGAAAAACGAATAGGAGAGTATTGCAGGGCGATAGTTCTGTTTCAGAAACTTGCCCAAAAATATCGAGAAGTTTTTCCTGAAGTTTTCAAATCTTGTCCGAATCTCCCCCCCCCACTTCGTACGCCTATAGTTTTAACGCAGAAACTTTGGCAAAATACTAGCTATCTACAGTTTGGTGGATTGAATAAATGAATTTACGCGGTCATAGCAAGTTTTGCTCAACATTTGGATATTTGCAATCCAAAATTAGGGAAATGACGGAGCCTTCCGCCCCCACCTGGCTACGCATCAGGCAACAGTGACTGATGGCTGTGTGGTTTTGATCCTTTTATTGCAACTGCAAACCCGTAGACAAATGACGCTGGCCATAAAAAGATAAATTTGGCATGGTTAGCGAAATCTGCTACCGACAGAAAAATGCTTAGCTTAGGGGTTGTTAGATCATTCCGCTTGCATCATATAAATTTGAGCAAAAAAGTAATCTTCTTGTGATATCTTTTTTACTGGTGACCGTGATGTTGGCGAAGGTTCGTGGTTTTAAATTGGTGATGGGCTGATTCTCCTCTGTTTTCTGGCCTGGCTGGATGAAAGCAGATCCATCGCCAGATCAACAGCATTGGGGGTGGCTTTGAGCTTCTTAATAGTATACAATTAATTGAAAAATGACTTCATGAAGAAACAAGAGCTTGACTTTGGAGGTATTGATTGTGAATTTGGGGGGTCAGCCCGCTTGCTTCCACTTCTGTTGAAAAGTGTCCACAACTTTTTTTTAATAACCTGGTCCAGTGGGATTGATGTTTTTTTCTTCACATCAGCAATCCAATGTCGAAAAATGTGAAACGGTATTTAAAGGCTTGATTGAAAATCTACTTTTAAAAGTGGCGTTAAATGTATTTTAGAGCAATATGCTTTAAGGCCCAGTGTAAATCTATCATGCGATTAAAAGATCGTTTTTTACGATAGTCAGCAAAGCTGTCTAAAATGGGAGTAGTGTCCTGGCAAATGCCTTTCATTCACGTGTTGCTTTTGACAAGTCGCTTCAGCAATAAATAAGTCTTTCATGTGCATGTAAATGCACAAGCTTGGCTTGGAAACATGATTGTCATTCAGCTTTTTATTTAGTCCTATCGTGGGACATGAGTTGTCACTTCCAAGTCCAAGAACCATTCTGTTTCTAAACAGGTCGGGAATGCGTTTCAGACACTGTTCTTCATTGGTTTCGCTAGGGATTGCCAAAACAGTGGCAAGCGCTTGCGCGCAGCATGCTTTTATACCTTTAAGTACATTTTGCAGATATACGAGATCTATGTATAGCTTGTGAAAAACGAGGCCCACTGTTTGGGACCCGTTTCAAATGTTTCCTGAATCAATGATATAAAGCGCTTTCAAACTGTGGTTATTCCCTGAAATAGCATAGTTCGACCAACAAAAATATTAACTTCTTGACCTACAAAAGATAACCTCTTACGTGTGACACACGATTGTCACAGACAACCTTTGGTATTTAAGCAAGTGAAGACATTTTTGGCACCCCCAAATTGACTGCCCCCCCAAACGCCTGGTCTGGATCTGCCACTGCTGTGAAATGCAGTCAGATTTGAATATGTGCCGATAGAGACTTTACACAATTGTTTTGATGATATGGAAGGGTTCCCCAAGTCATTGCTTCTTAACCGGGTTAATGGTTCGCCCAAGGGTGAATGAAAGAAGAGGAGCGAATGAAGGGTGAATAAAATTTTCGTTCCTAATTTTTTGTATCCTCTGATATGCATTTGTCTTGCTTTTTTTTACCCAAACCATACCAGCAATCGTGAATAAAATGGCGAACTTCAAGCGTTCTAACTTTGCGTCTTCAGCAGTCAGCAACTTATCAATCACTTCAGAAAAACGGACATATGGTGCAATTAAATGCATCTCTTAAGTAATGCCGTTAATTTCACCGAGAGATGTCATGTTTTATTCAATCGAGTGGTGGAATCTATGCTATGCTCGTGTCAATATAAATTGACAAATGGTTGGATCCGAGTACGATACAGTGCAAAGAAACGTTCCACATAACGGCGGCCAAAATTGAATGCAAAGTGCGTATTGTCCAAACAGCGTGAATTTGATGGATATTACTAGAGAGCTACTGAAAGACAATCGGGAGATTGAACACTTGCGAGCAACTTGGCCCTAGCTATAAAACGCTGTTAGGAATAGGAATATAGTTGAAAAATTTTGGGGAGTTAAGACGGAGCTATTCCGCTTCTACTCCGACAACTTACTATTCTTCAATAGCGCTTTTTACAGATTTGGCTCGCACAATTTTCTGTCTGTGGTTGTTGCTAGGATCTGAATCGTTTTGGAGGGGATTTACGGCTGTTTGAGCGTGCCTGACATCTTTTTTGTCATACTGGCAAAACCAAAGTCACAAATGGCATGTGGAAGTAAAAATATCTACAATTGGTTTCTTCCAGTGTAAGTGGTAGTAACAATCTCCCCTTGATCCCGCTGCTTCCACTGTAACATTGACAATGAACTGCATGATCCCGAAACAAATCGATACCGGTCGTTATGGCAGTTCGCCTGAAACACATTTCTTTGCTTATCTATTACGTGATGCACCACGTTTAACATCATCATCGAAAGAAATCTGGCACTACCAGAATCGTCGATACGTATATTTACTACCTGGCGAAACCCGGCTCTCCCTTGGCATATGCCGAAGCCCTTTAGAATGCGAACTCAGCACAGTCTCCGATCAACCGTTTTTTTTTTATTGAAATCAAGCATTCACTTCTGTTTGCGAAAACCAACGACAGACGTTTCTTCAGTAACTCGTTCGATGTCGTGGTTTCACACAAAAACGCGAAGTGGTTGCCGTGGAAACCGCATCCGTAGCAGCGCGGGGCAAAACATAAGGCAATCAGGGCACAGTCGCGTTGCGTGATCACAGTCAACCGAGCAGAACAGACAGTCTTTATAAACGCACAGGACAGGAGATCAGCGGCGTCCAACACAGCAGCAACAATCCCAGTGCGGTTGGAGTCGAGCGATTGTCTTCGCGAAGCGCAACGGGCGACGGTGGCGGAGGATACTTACCAAGTTCGAAAACAAAAGCCCGAAATAAAACTTTGCAAGAAGCGTTAACGTACACTGCAGCTTATTCAGAGATCGGTACAATGCATAAGTGACAGGACAGAACTGCGGGCCATGTTGGGATACGAAGCTCGCCGTCGTTTTAGCGAGAACGATCCTACGGAAGGTCTGCGAAAGCATCTAGAAGATCGGCAGATTGCATTCCTTGGCGTGATACAAATTACTGCAGTAACGGATGCAAAGGTCATGCTGCACTGAGAGAAGGCGCTGCAATGGACTTGCAGCGGAAACAGCACAGGAGAGTAAAATATGAATTTTTCAGCTGGGGGTCACGTGAGGTCAAGTTCCGGATGTTTTAAGTTGCCAACGTAAAAATAGAAAGCATGAGTTGTTTTTCCCTTTATCGTATAGCATACCAAAGTCGGCGTAACTTTTCTACATAGCGAAAACAGAGAAAGAACGACAAAGCTGAAAGCAATTTGATTTTTGACTAACGATGCCCAACTCCTGAAATGAAGTCAGGAGATCAAAGCACCACAGACATTTTTGCATAATTCATGACAACAGGCAGGCAATGCAACCGTGACTGGAAACGACGGTTTCTCACTCTTGTTCAGTTTATTCCCAACTTGTAGTTACGACAACGGTTTGCCTTCCAAACTAGCTCTGAAACAGAGCCGCTTTGACTTCTTTTTTCTGGGCGTGGTGGCGTCCACTGCGCTTTCGCTCGCTGTTTGTGATGTCATCTCCGGCGTAGTGACGCTTGGAAGTCGACTTTCGCGAACTTTCCACGTCCATTCGCGCGCAGCTGAAAGAGCAGAAGGTTTCGGACCGGAACTACACGGGTGCTGTTGGTTCAGCGCAGACGATGTAAGGAACATTACAACAAAATACGGGGAACTGGTCGAGAGCGGAACGTGGCAGCGGCGACAGCACAGGCAACGCTACGATGAAACAAAAATCATTTGCAAAGTTGAAGCATGCGAGGGCACGGCAGTTCACAATGAGACGAAGCGAAACTCAGGCGCGAATGCATATTTTATGAGAAACGTTTGCAGGATTGTCGCAACAAAACGAGGGATTTGCTTTTTTGCATCGAGACTTACAGAAATGAGAGAATCGGCAATCAAGATGGAAGCACTTTTTTGAAGTACAACAACACCTTGTTTTTTTTCCATTATTTCAATTTCTAATGCCTGTTTACCTTGCCAATTCCATTTCGGCCTTGGGATTAACACTCTCGTGACAATCATTACTTTGCCGCTGACGACGTCAGTAGCGCTGAGGTCTAAACGTTGGCCATTTAGTTTGTCGTCCCTAAATAAAGCTCATAGTGATCGTGCAGAAGGAGTGGCCTTCAAGTGTAGTGTTGTGGGCTTCTACTGGACGAGTCCTTGTAACGCCCCGAAACCTATTTTTACCACATAACCAAAAATCTTTCAAAGCAGACGGTTAGCGAAGCGTCCTGTGATTTTAGCAAGCTTTCCAGCACGTTCGTTTAAAAACAAACCTATAAAATAAAATTTTTCGGATTACTCACTCATATCAATTAGTTTCGATGATTGCACTGCATGGGCATCAAAACTTGGCGCGTTGGACGTTACGTTCTAACGTGAGCAAGCACACAAGCACTAATGTCAAAAGCACTACAAGCAGTGAACAGCCAGCATGCATAGTGGAGCGTGCATTAAGGTCAGTAACTCAAAACAGTCGCTGATTCCGGTTAGGAACACGCGGCAAAGGTAACACTGCATAAAAGAAACTAATTCCGCCACTACGGCGGACAACGTACAGAGGACATTTAACATAAGCAAGGTCGGTCAAATACTAGTAGCAGCGAAACGCCATTTTAACTACAATTGCACCTTTTGGACGAAAACGAGTTCGATACGCAACGCACTTTCGGAAAAACTGCGCAAAACTTTTAAAGAAGCATAAAGCTGACCACTAGTGCTTAGCCAGCAGTGAGTTCGAAGCGGCAGGTTTGCGATGCATCGCTCGCTTGGCATGCCAACGTTCTAGCTCGTGGCAAGCTCCCAGCGGCGCGGGTCAATCACAGTACGATCCGTCGGGACTCCTGCGCGCCGTCACGCGGCAATCGCTGCTCTGGGATGAGCGCGGGTGTGGAGCGCGTGCAGCCGCGTCGTCCCTTCTCGACGACAGGTTATTTTCACTCATGCTCGAGCGTGGCAAGACACGAAGGAGATCGCGTCGTCCGCCGATCGGCGTGAAGACAGAGCTTGACAAACAACGAGCACGATGCATGGTTAGTAATAGGAAGCCTACGATTGCTTAGAAAACCAATTAGTTGAGCAGCAACTGCACTACAAACGGTAAGTGTTAAATTTTAACTGCCCCACAAGGCAATTGTAGCATGCGAGCCGTTAGGAAGATTTTTTGTACAGATATTTCCACTGCGTTTGTGTTACGTATTTTTTGTTTGTACTAACAATACCATTATATGTTCAGCGCACCTTCAGATTATTCAGAAGTCATTTGCAGCTGATGTACGTCGGCAGCGATTTATTTGCTGTACGTGCCGCTTGCACGCCAGTAAGAACGCCCAATCAACATCGTGGTCCAGACCTGTTTTTTTTCGCTGAGACATTTCGGTCATTTGTCTCACAGTTGTATTAAAACTCGCCGTAGCAGTATTCATTAGCCTGCATTTTCAGACATTCTGACCGAAATGACCCAATTTTTCGGTCATTTTAAAAACGTTTCGGTCTATGACCGAAAGAAAAACCCAGGTCCAGACCCAAAGCTAAAAGGTAAGATTTGTAGGTAAACCAAACAGGAAAGGGGGGGAAACTGGCAGGTGGTTTAACACAAAATTCCACTCGTTTTTTTCAATATCTCTTTAACCAAGTTTTGCTCAGGTTCGACTCAACTGATCCTACTTTGCAATTATGCAGCTAAGCCGGAAGAATTAAGATAAAATATGCCCTCAAACAACCCAGGATTTCACTGCGGTTGGTCTTCGTCATAGTTGCGTTCGATTTGTCAGCATATGACGGAGCAGAATCTATCGCAGGTGGGCCGCTGACCTCGGCATTAACGATTCAAGCTTGCTACAGACTACTGTTCGGATCATTACTGAGTCAGCTACACAACGACGATAGTTGTATCTGTGGTGCTGAGGTCGTGGATCGTGACAAAATTAAATGAAGATAGCTTTGCAAGAAACGATAAGGTCATTCGTGCAACTTTCCTTACTTTCCCAAACACCCTAAAAATAGTGTTTCTCCGGTCGTTGGAAAGTTCAGAATTACAAAAGCCTCGGGAGTAAGTTTGAAAACCGATGACGTTATCGAGAGGTTTCGCACAAAGTTCAGCGGAAACACTCCGTAAAATAATTCAAATCACCCTGGCAACAAGACTCCGTAAAATAATTCAAATCACCCTGGCAACAAGACTCCGTAAAATGATTCAAATCCCTTTGCAAAAAGTCGCAACAAGATGCTTACAAAACAAAACGCAACTGAATCGTGATCGTGGCAGACAGCGTGCAGGTGCAAAATGCGTTGTGCGGCATGCAAAGGGTGAAGAACCGCACGGTTAGTGGTGGTGAAGCAACGCACGCAAAGTGCCTTACTTGTCATCGGCGTTCTCCTTGTCCCGGTGCCGGATGCCAAGGACGCGGTAAAGGTCTACTGTTGAAGGGGAGGATGGCATCGACGTCGATGAGGAGGAACGCAGGGCCGCGGTTCTCCTCGTGGGAGGAGTCAAAGGACTGGAGCTTTCGCGCGAGGCCTGACTTGACCTGAAAGTGAACTTTTTGGTCAGCGAACGAAAAACAACAATATCTCCTTCCGTTGCGTGCTAGAACTAAGTGGACAGTGATGAACGAGGGTTTGCGACGTTTCTCACCGATTTCGAATCAGCTTAGGTTTGGTCAAAAACTGTCCGATTTCGACGGTGCGCAACATTGCAGGATAGAGGTTTGGTTACGAAAGACCACTGTGATTTCTTCAACGTTTCTTTGGTGGAAAGGAGATCAAAACAAGACGAAAATTACTGAAAGGCGATCACATCACCACTAATCTGATAAAACTGGTTGTTTTCTCTGCTTTTTCCACCACGGTTTGAGTAAGTATGCGATTAAATTGAAAAATCTTAAGTTGACAGTGTCTTCCAAAAACAACATATATATATATAATCAAACGCCCTCGATATAGCGGTTGGCGACCGTCCAAAGATTAACATTACCTTACCTCGCTTGCGTGTCTGATGAATGGGCATCGACCGGGATCGTGCGGGCCAAGTAAGTTTCGTTGAGTCCATGCGGCGTCATGCTGGGGGAGTCTGACTTGTCAATATCCCCTGACTCGCCGTCAGACCAGTTCAAGCACCGCTGTGCGAATAATCACATTTGATTTATTGCCATGAAATTGCGCAAGAACTGACTGTGCGCGAAGATACATGTCGCGTTTCGTATGATCTGTTTGAATGGTTTTCATCGGCTACACGTTGTGCTGTAAATTGATTTTCTGGTAATTCAAACAGTGCCATGTTTGCAGTATTGATGTGTAGGCAGATGCACCCGACAAGAAAATGTCTATTTGCCAAGACCGTAGCGTTACGTAAAATCGATTTCCTATTTAAAAAATTGCTGACGGNTTCAAACCCTTCACCGTTGTGGCGACTAGTTACTTGGACATAGACGTGTGCGAGTTTGAATCACCGCAAAAAGATGAAAGCAGAGCCCAATGAAAGCTTCCAGCAAACCTAGAAATGGTTGCCAAGACCAGTCAGGCATTTTCCATTGCACGTTTGGAGGAAAACACTCGAATTTTTAGCGATTGCATCAGCGCGTAAATGAGAAGGCACAACATTGGTGCTGCGCAAAAATGCAATTGTCAAGCTAAACAGCTAACCTTGCTTGGGCTGCCATTCCAACTCGACGATAAACATCCGTTCTTGGAAAGGTGCGCAGCGACTGGCGACGAGGATTTCTGTTTTCTTTCACCGCCTGTCGGAAAATTTACAATAAGTTTGAAATATCAGTCTTTGCAGAGAACTGTGTTGCAAGTGTTCTTTGCTCTTTTTGAGGCGCCGACTGCACTAAGTCGGTATCGCTATTCTCTTGCGCAGAACTGTTGAAAGAATAATGAAGGCAATCAAGCGTACTGGAGCATGTGTGTCCTTTAGCGGAGGGGGGCAGGGAGGGTGAGGGCGCGTTGAATTGAGGTTGGGATGCCGTGGACTTTGACGAAAACAAAGTTCGATTCCGAAATCATTAAATCCAGGGTCAGTCGTTTAAAGCGATTATTTATTATTTTGCTTGCATCGGTACAAAACAAACAACACAATCTTGATGAATAATCACATTCACTGCTGTTCGTTAAAACTTTAACATCGCGGGTAACATTCCGACATGACGTCGTCTGCTGCACTTGCTAAGCTGAAAACCCACACAAGAGCAAAAGTCCACCTACCAGTGGCGTGCAGAGGTCTGGTGATCCCCGGGGCGATTGCTTGATTGGATGCCCCCTACCAAATTCTAGTATTGAGCAGTGGTGTATGGTGGTCATTGTTACTGGATTATACGCTGTTTGTGACGTCACAATGTGACGTCATATTCAG
>JGI24159J19872_10013151_pt1 | contig 10772 bp, 8 predicted proteins | sample Ectturendosymbi4_FD_19872 | JGI IMG/M metagenome (IMG submission 19872)
GGCCAGGTGGGCCTCTTATCTGGAACCGGAGCCTTTTACCTGGTGCAGTTGGGGGTGGTGGACCGCAAAGCCGTTGTTATCAATCGCAGTCACGTACGAGTGCGCTCCATACTGTAACAAAACACAATGGAAATATAATAAACTGTCACAGAGAAATAACAACCGTAACAGTATAATCTAAACCAGTGGTTCTCAAACTGTGGTACGCTAAGCCCTTCGAGGTGTTACGCGAATATGTTCTCGACTGCTCTCGTATGCGAAGAGACATTTTGCGGAAACTGCTTTTGCAGTTGTGAGCTGCGCTGTTCCAGTGCTGAGTGAATTTTACTGCCATGTTGTTTCTGGCCGATAAACCAGGTTGTGCGACATTCGAGGCGCGCACCTGCAGGACTCGAAAACTCGTAATCGATAAGACAATCGCGCAGAGCTGCAGCCTGTTTTTGCAGTTGTGACCTGCGTTGTTCCAGGATTGGGTTATTTTGCTTTCTTGTTGTTTCAATCTCACAACGCTTGGTGCGCGCTTTTCCAGGCGTACACATTCTGGGCTTGACTGCTGCTAGCTAAGGCGACATTCGCAGAGACTGTTTTTGCAGTTGTGAACTGCGCTGTTGCAGGGCTGAGTGTGTTTTACTCCTTGGTTTTAGGCGCATTCTGATATTTTTGCAGTTATGATTGCTTGGTCTTAGCGTTAAGTGTATTTTGCACCTGCATTTTAAGTTTGAGCGCTGATCGTTTAAAGTCAAAACAATGACATGTTAAGTTATACAACAATGAATGAGGAGAGTGCGTATATAATGATAGGCAGTGTGTCAAAACCTTTGCCGAAACGTTGGATCTGAAAGGTGAATTTGACGTCACAGTGTGACATCACAAACAGCGCACACCCAGTAACAATGACCGCTTTACGCCACTGCTTTTCAGGCATATGTCAGGTAAACATTTCAAGTATAAAAGTTATGAACAAATTTTTGACGGCAATTATAGTCTCTGTTTGAGGCAAGCTGTTGAGGATTTGGACGACTGAGCACTGCTTTCACGACTTTACGATGATTCAGACTTGCTCTTTACAACCTGGAAAATTTGATCAATAAATTTACCAATAAATACGTTTGTTTCTAAACTTATTTAATGTCATGAGGCCTGAAACAAAGGTCAGTTACTTAAGGAAGGCGCGGTAGAGAAAAGGTGGCAGAAAACCACTGACATAGAATCTGTAACATCATAGCAGCTATGATTAATGAAACTTTCATTGCTTTTAATTTGTGTTATCATAAAAACTTTTTGCGCCTATACTGGTGTAAGTGAAAACCTATTAGAATGCTAATTAAATGTCATATAAATCACACAAAACTTTAAATCTACATATGATTTTTTGCTTGAGTTTTTTATTTTTATTTATTGTGTTTTTTGATTTTTATTTAGATCAATCAACCCTGCTCAGCCAGAGGTTTGCGAAGCTTAACCGGATCCACGAAATAATGCCCGATGAGATTTTCTTCGTTAGAACCTTTCTTGTGCTGTGGAAGACTGGCTTGATTGCCCGAGACAGATAATATGCTGTAGCCACATTGGAGAGATATGGGCATATGTCCTGGTTGACCGGTATTTCAAATGGCAAATTAAGGTGAAATTTAAATGGTCTGGGCCAAGCCAAATGCTCGTCTTTTCAGCTTCAATCACACGCACATTTTAGATTTGTTGCTTGTTCATCCTTTTTTCGGGTCATCTTTCTAGTTTTTGCAAAGACAATCCGAATGAGTCCTTGGAGACGATAAGGGAATACGGCATTGCGATCAGCAAACGATTTGAGGAAATGAAAACCTGCAAGTGTTTTTTGTGTCAGCATATCTTGTATTGTGCTGTCGGGTGAATATTTTTTGTATGTTTGCCACTTATCACAATAGCTTCAACCTTTCCTAAATAATATGACGTAAATTTATAACTTCATATGTAACTACATTATGCAAGATGTATAAAAATAATTTCAAAGACGAATGTTATTGTCCATTTTTGTAGTGATTTTCCATGCTCATTTTTTTGTTCAGGCATGTGCTGAACATATTTACGCAGGATAATTGGACCTAATTCGCATCACAAACGCACGGAGCTATGTTGCCGCTGGTATAGCGTCGGAATTCACCAAAATGAAAATTATTTGACAGGTTTTTGAAATTCTGCTCGTTATACTCTTTATTTGATGATGATGTTCCTGCTCAATTCAAGTGGCTTATTCGACCGAAGCCTCTCAACATGTCAGTGTCGGGAACGACTTCAAACGTGGGCTGAGCCAGGATGGGCGAAGCTCGTAAACTGGGCCCTTTTGCTGTGAAGGACTCCTCACATCATCCCCCCCTTGCGTCGCGTGGCCAAGTCCAGTAGTTCTTATAGTTCAGAAAGAAACACGTGATGTCAATCAACGCGAACTGTAAAATTGCAGAGACAAGACAATGAAGTTGCAAAGACCGTACGTACGTTTCTTCACGACAAGGCCGCCATGGTTCTTAATTTAGACATTACGACAAGAAAATAGAACAATATTAACGGTAAACCAGTGCTCTGCAGTGCAAGTGTTAGTTTCATAGAAATGACGATGCGCTTTGGTTTCCTTCTTGCAAACCAACACAACGAAACATCACAAACACAAATCTCAAAAGCTAATGCTTGAATGGACTTCTCGCAAGTGTCGTAAATGAAAGAAGGTATTGAAGTAACTGACGTCATATATACACATAATACGCGAGGCGCAACTTGCAAACACGGCACAAGTAATATATAATTATTTGAAAAAAGATATTTTGAAAAGTATGAGTATTAGTTATTGTAGGTAACCATGAGAATGCATAGCTTAGTTCAGTTTATTGAAACGATTTGTCAAAAATGCTTTTGAAAGACTTATCTGCTTCAGTCAAAATTGCTTTTAAGTTGTTCATTATCGTTCCAGCAATTTTTTTCTACGGTGCCGACGTTGACATTTGAGATATCATATTGTCAGAAATATGCGTAAAAGAATTTTTTAGAAAACAAAAATTTTGTTAAAACTTCAAATTAACCTCTTGCTGCTTAAGCAAGCCATCTTTGTAATTAGTCTCGTAAGACAAGTTGTCCTTCCCATGATCCCATGTTGCTTTGAACGTACATGTGTGGGTGACGTCATCAAAAACACTGCTGGTGCTCATTGTTTTACTGGCAATAAACTCGCGGAGTTTGTACAAACTGTATGCAACGCATCGACTCAGAACAGTTGCAATGGCGGCATCCACACACAATTCAGTAGTCTGGCGTAGGTTGTCAGCCCAGTATGTCACCGGATACACGCTTGACTTCACACCACTTCTGTGCAATATCAATAGATAGCTGATATAAGCAAGGGCGTACACGATGCTATGAACACTGTGCAGAAGCCTCTCTGGTATGCTGATTATGAATAGGTCGAGAAACATGATGAAGAAGTTTAAAGAGTGATTGTTGATTGACAAAGCGCTTTCCGGTGCGGATGGTCTTTCTCGGACGTCCCAGTAAAGAACGGTTATAACTAAAGCACTATCGAAAGCAACAGTGTGCAATATCCAGTTGAGTACATGGAACCAACGTAAAGGTTGATCTGTAAAAATTCAGGGAGATATGAAAGTCTTCAGCATAATGTACTTCACAAATGACCGAATACTTCATACAGTATTTGAAACGAATCGAAAAAATCAAAAAGCAGAGTCCTGTCGGCTGATTACTTGAAAGATTACAACAAATCTAGAGCTCCGAAACTTGTGATCGTTTTGCTTCACAATATTTTCATGAGATTCCAGCTGCTTTGAACAGGGGATGGATGCACTGTCTTAGTGAAGTTATTTCATTCAACATTCGTTTCGAATCAAATTTCACGAAAACCTTAATTAATTCTAACAAAAACCTTTCACGTGACGAGCAAACGATTCAACATACCTGATGGAACAGAACTTGCGTTTTTCGAGATTGTATTGCTGGACGACATGTTTCTTCTGTTTATTGCCCATGAGTTCCTAGTGCCTATGCCGTAAATGCATACACCGGATGACACCAGGAAGTACAACAATATCGCCCAAGCACCCCAGTTCGTCAGAAAAAACGTATATGAAGAATTGTCCGTAAGCACTAGGGCCGCGGTGATCCATCCCAACCAGTAAAGAGCGATGAGACATTTGTAAGCACAAAAGATCCAGACATTGTCTCCCCACTGCAAAAAACAACAAAAACTGATCATTCTTATTCGTTTAGAAAAGTGTCACTCCAGCTATCCCGGTTATGTAAGTGTTTGGAAAGTATTCATAGTGAGTATTATGAACGACTGAACAGGACTATTTGGCGCCGCCGTTATGGCGACGACTATTTGGCGCCGGCCATTTGGCGCTAAGCTGTTTTGGCACTGAGCAATTTTGGCGCTAGGTTGTTGTGGTGCTAACGCTTATCTGCTTGATTACTACACTATTACAAACAGTCGCACACGTCGTTGTCTCTAGAACTGTGTGTTTTCTATTTTGCTCGGGTGTTTTTCAAAAAGGCAATTGTTTTGGTAACGAACGTTGTGCGTTTGTCTTGAGATGAGATTCAGCGTATTTCTGTATTTTATGCCTTTAACGAAGTGCTCTTCTTACATTGAAAAAGCTTCCATTTATTTTCGCGCATAGCCGATAACAAAAATGACTGACAATCTTCTTAGCAATAAGGTTAAACCAATGATTTCCCACAATGGGCACCTGAACATTTTTGATAAACGCAGCAAAAATGACCCACTGCTACTGTTTTGAAGACGCGAATTAGAAAACGAATGTAAATTCTAAACATGGCTGAGCATTTTGACTCATGGGCACCACTTGAATATCTGCGAACTCTAGCTTACAATTACGATATATATTACAGTTTTATGCTTGTTTTTACGTATTGTCAACACACACACACTTGTCATTCTCTGTCCTGACGCCAAAACAATCTAGAGCCAAAACAGCTCATCGCCAAAATAGCTTGGTGTAAAAACAGTTCAGCGCCAAAACACCTCGGCGCCAAATAGCCGTCGCCAAAACGGCAGCGCCAGAAACTACCCGACCCTATAAACGACACAGTATATTTTATCAACATGAAGTCATTTCTTTTGGTTCTCTAATCGTAGGCCGTGTGTGTAAAAACAAGACTTTTAATAAGTTGGCTGGTTTCTCAATAAAAATTTAGAAAAAAATGGAGTAAGTGCTGACAATTCAGTGCGGATGTTGCAGTTTAATTTTAATATAGTCATGCAAATTCGTTATTCGAAGGGGGTTACAAAACATTCTTGTGCATCTACAATAATATACATTTTTCAACATTATACGCATGTAGTATCTTGCGATTTTTTGAGATTAAATCGAGTATTACTTCATATATTGTTTCCGATTTTCGTTTTTGCCTTTGCAGCTAAACAACTACGCATGATAACCAATTTTTCCATGGTTGCAGCAACTCCTAAATGACCTGGAACAGGGTTGGGCAATTAATTTTGCTCGGGGGCCACTTTCACAAGGCCGCGCTTAGCGGAGGGCCATTCCTTCTTATGGAAGTAGAAGCAAGTCTCAGTGACGTTAGGCTCATCACTAACATTTACTGTGATAAGTTAGAGAATATTTCAGATTTGAAAATTTTCCTGAAGCCTTCTGTGGACCACTGAAAACGCTGTGACGGTCCACATTTGGCCCGCGGGCCGCTATTTGCCCACCCCTGACCTAGAATCTAGATATTGTGCAGCTGTTCCCTTTGCACAATTGCAAAGCTGATGTTATGAAATATACAATTTTACACGCAGAATGCAGTTGTTCAGACGTACCGTAGGATAATGTTTTATTCGCGCACTGGCCTAATGCAGTGATCCCGAACCTTTCTGTAACCACGGACAGGTCAACGCTTGGCAATTTAACGCTAACTGGGAGTACTTAATGATGGTTGTTATTTTTCAACAGCTGAAATGAAGTTACCACTTTGAACCATCAGATAAGGCTGCTGCATGTGGCGTGCCCTCTAAGATTCACAAGCACTTCTCTTCTTTCCCAGGCCCAGAAAGCGAGTAGTGTTATCATCGGTATACATTTTGCAATTTCGCGGCCATGGTACTAATTGATCCGGGGTCTGGGGGTTGGGGACCACTGGTGTTATGAAAAGCAGACTGGGGACAATTATGACCTGGGCATGATATGGCATGAACTTCATCCAATTTAGATGTGTTTATCGTGTGTAGTAGATAAACGTTGGGTAAATTAATATTTCACACTGAAAACATAGAAAACACCATTAAAATAAGGTCAGCTTGATCATGAGTTCGCAACACGTGTTTTCGTCACCACGTCCCAGTGAAGTGAAGGATGATACCGCTTCAGACACAGTGTCAGAAAGACGTAGCAACCTCAGCACGCTAGTTATCTTCTAACAAAGAGAGCTGATGACCATAAGAATTTGTTTTTAGCACAAATGTTTATTTCTCTTTAGCACTGCACCTTCACTAAGATTATTTGCTACAACATACGTACGAATTTCTAAGAAAACATGATTACAGGCGGCAAAGATGTAGGAGCAGACAATTTTTAGTGGTGCAAAGATATTTTGTCTGAACTTTTCCAAATCTGGGTGAAAAACTTCCTCCCTATAAATTTTCTGCAGCTATTGGTGCAGTATATTTTGCTCTACCAACTTGCGATAGACATGGAAAGAAAAAATTTGGTACTTGAAATTTGGTTCTTAAAACCCAACTGAAAAAGTACGCTAGGTTGTACAAGAACATTGTCAGAAACCAGCTGGCTCAGTACTCTTGATCAGTGCTCGGCAATCACCAGGCCGCAGCCCGCTATCGGACCGTGAGGAATTTTCTACCGAGGCCGTGCACAACTGTAGAGACAGGAACCAAGACAAAATCATGAAGTAGGCTGGACGTAAGAAAAACACTGCGGGTGTCATCGAATACCATAATCCCCAAGATAGGAGCATTTCACTGCGGCAAAACAAGCCCAGATCTCTCACTGAATCAGTGTCATGGTGACTTGTGAGTTGTAATAAATTTGCATTGCATCAAACGATCGTTATTTTAATGATAGCCGTTCCGCAAAATAATGCGAAACCTCAATCGGTCCGTAGTGGAGAAAAGGTTGTCGACCCCTGTTATTGATCTTTTGCCTCACAGTTTTGAGGTTTGACGTTCCATTAGCATTCCTGCTGTTTCTGTCAGCAAGGAACCTCACGCGGATCTGAGGTAGGCCTAAAGCTGCTTCCTTCTTTAAGTCATATATGTAATGAATGGCATATATCATACTCTTTGTATGATGACTATGCCGTGTGTCTCACAACATTGTCTGTTCAACTGCACATATATGCAACAAACTGCATGGTAAAATGTGTTCATCCAAAAACTGTAGTTAAAATTACAAACAAAAGCTTTGCTATACTTGCCTGGAATGGACTCTACTAATACGAACTAGTTGCCCTGCAGCGTACTTGATTCTATTAGTGTACATTTAATAAAGCACATAAATGAAATGCCTTTTTTGCCCAAACTTTCAAGTGAATCAGTTACTCATAAACTCTCACAAACAAAACACGGAGTCACTAGAAACAGTTCATCGATGTTATATACATTTAATGTGTTTCTATCACACATTAAACCCTTATTTTCACACTCAACAAAAAAGAAGTAAAATGTCATTGATATTGTTACTGCAAAAAATGTCGAAATTTTTTGCTCAAATTGTTTTAACTTTTGCACAAATTTCTGAAAAATCAAAAACTTTTGAGTATGCGCTTCCACTCCTGAACCCCCACCTCCTACACCACTGACAGGCGGTATCCAATCAAAGTTAAAAGTGTATCGGTAAGTCATCCGTTTCGTTTACACACATGACGTACAGGTGCGTCAGCCGGGATTGAAAGTGTTGCTGGATACTCACGGCTTGGTGAACAATGCTTATTGGTGAGGATGATCCACAAANCAAAGGGCAGCTTATTGGAATTGGAAAGGATTTGGAAGTTTATTAGTGGTGTGAAATTAAACGGCCCCAGACGAATTTTGTGTCAATTGCTCACCTGTGTAATTTAGCATTTTTCTTCAGATGTACCTCTCACCAGACCCGTTGCCACGTCGGCCCCAGCTTTTGTGGAGCTTGGCCTCCCAAACAAAGCTCCAAGCCTCCCGCGAATTTAACAAGAAACACTAAACGTAGTTGGAAGTTTTATCAAATTTTGAGAATGCATTTAAGACTTTCTGGCGACGGTTCTGTTTCTCGTGTCGTCACTATGTTCACAAGCGTTACAGTAATAACAATATGCAACATGTCACATGCACTGCAAGTAAGAATCGGTCAAGTTTGGTTCTTGTGAGACTCACAGGCCCGTTGCGTGCAACCTCTGTTACAAACTGACGCTGAACGGGATGACGTATGACATAGTTGGGATCTGGAAAATTGTCATGGCGGGTTGGTAATAGGAATCTGTTTATGTGGCGCAGTTAAATCGTGTGCATGATCTCTCTCTGCAACAGACTTTTCCTGAACTGGTCTGTTGTCCTCGTCAGATTGAATTGATTAGTTGAAAAGAATTATCCGCAAAAAGGTGAAATCAAACACGTTCTTTGCAAAAAGATTAATTTCATCACATGTTATACACCCCAAAAAAGGATCAATCATCTATAGTTTGCTGTGTGTGCGGATGCTTTTCAGAAATTGGAATGGCTTGGAATTACAACAAAACAGAACTTTCCAGGTATTTGTTTGTCACCAACTTTATATGAAAGTTGTATTATCGGATAGATAATCCAAAGCAGAGGTTGTGTTGCCTGTGATAGCCAAATGTCTCCATATATCAAATCAATCGAATTTTACCGCTTTCTATTCTTTTAAAAACGAGGCATGCTATGCTTATGCTATCTGTTGGTTTTTGCTTTCGTCGCACTTTTGAAACATACCTTACTTAAGACGCCAGAAAAGGGTCGATACCTCCGATTCTTGAGGAAGGTTGTTTTGCATCGAATATCTTTTAGAAACAATGATGCGTTTGCTCAACACCTTCATTTCTCTCTACTCCTCTTCTGTTACATATACTGCTCATAAATAAACAATATGTTTTTCTGTAACAACTATTGTTGTCTACAAACTTTGGCATTAAGAGTCCATGAAAAGCAACAGGTAGAGCAAGTTGTAAAGGAATACAAAAGTATATTGAAGAACTCGGTCCAGCCAAAAGTTCCCGACCATTTCAAAAGTTTATTAACTTCTACCACTTCATCAAAACATGGTGCAACATGTTTTTCACCAAGGAAGAGTGGTAGGTAGGAAGCATATTGTAATATGACCTACAGTATTGCTAAATTTATACGTATCTTCTAAGAAAAGTCAAGTTATCTTTATTGTTGGCAGTGATAAGTCATTAAAACCACATCAAACTGAGGTGCTTGCAACACTTTTCTGCGAAGTTTATTTTATTACGTGCGACATTAGTTTTCAAGTCCATTAGATTGCAGTTCTAGTTGAAAGAACGTAGAATAATTATAAGGCCTCTATGGGAAAGCAAATCAGAATGTGTTCACCTATGTTTAAATTGAACATAAAATCAATATCGTTGAACTTCATCATCAGTTATCTCTTATTCAAATCGAAGAGTACGGAGACGACGTTTCTGATAAAATATAGAAAATCTCAAGAGGCCAGATATTTTGGTGAGGCTCGTTTACAAAAATAACATAGTAATGCTGTTATACGAATATCTTAACTTTTTTTCCATTATTTCAGCTCTGTGAGAACATTTCGTAACAGCTTGATATTTACTCACCTGCGATGTGTAAAATCTTTCTGGTGAGCAATCTTCGTATTTGAAATGTTTGACTTGAAATTCGTACGAAAGCCAGTTGCTCATTTTTTAAAAGTTCTCTAAGATTATTAGTGCTACTCTAAATAGAAATGAAAAATTTTCAAATCGTTTGCAATAAAATGAAACGATTGCGACAAGTTTATTTTATAAGTAAAACACATAGTTTTACGATTGACAAGCTCTTCTGCTAACAAGCAAATTCCAAAAATCTCAATCACAAGCCCTTGCTTTCAGAGAGTATCTGACCCAGTGGTTCCTAACCTTTATTCAAACACGCCTCCCTGAAGTAATTTCTATTTGTTTCAAGCCCCCTTAACTTTCAGTTAGTTGTAAGACGTTTAAAAACTTCCCATGTTGCAAAGCGCGTGAGGGTTCTCAGCCCCTGGAAATTTATTGACGCCCCCTGGTGGAGCGTGCATCCCTGGAGAACCACTGATCTAATAATATCTGAGCGGTAATACGCGTACGGAATCATAGAATAAATACGATATATATGAGAGCAGGAGCCATGTTAATACATAGAGGGATTACACAAATCCACAGCCGCAACCAGCTGGTATTTTCGTGGAGGGCAAATTGTTTGTACCTTGATTTTGCACCTAACAAATAACGTGTTTTTGAAAACTTCAAAAAAACTGTACGTTTCCCCCCCTTGGTTGCGGACCTGCGGAAATCAATAGGTGGTTGGGCTGCTTGGAAACTAATGTGATGATCAGAAAAAATGACTTTACATGCTGTTTGAAACCAGTTGTTGCCAGTATTTGGTCCCTTCAATTGTGTTAGCTCTGTTTCGAAGTTTCTGCGTATCAGGAATGTTGGTGTTTGCTTTGCTGATGACCTATGGGGCGCCGTTTGTAAAAATATTATATCTGACAGATTTAGCACAAAAACTGCTATCTCTGGCAGAGATAGCTATCTCTGCATGCAGA
>JGI24159J19872_10013153_pt1 | contig 10772 bp, 12 predicted proteins | sample Ectturendosymbi4_FD_19872 | JGI IMG/M metagenome (IMG submission 19872)
CGGACGCTCGTTGGCGCACATGTGGCGGTCTGCATTTTTGCAAATCCCTATCCGCAGCGAACCGTTTCGGCGCGTCGTATGAGCTCTGCTTTCGTTTTTTTCGCATTACCGTTGCCCCGTGCTAAAACAGGTCACACAAAAAGCCAGAAAATTACGTTTGACCTACTAAAAGCTGACGGCTGACATTCTTCAGTGAAGCGGGGGAAAAGGCGTGAAATTGGGATAGGTGTTCGAGTCGGATGCCTTCACTTATTTTTCACTCTGTTTTTTTCTCACTGCGCCATAATCCGGATAGAAGAAGCAGGAGAAGAGATTAGAAGCATAAGCAAAAAAGTTATAACAAGCCAAAAAATTGGTGTTGCACTGTTATTTTATTTATTTATCTTGGGATCTTTAAAATAAAGCATTCGTTACTTTGCCTGTCATTGGAGGCATATTTTTTCTCCTTCATCCACATGGTTTTAATGTTTTTCCAAACGGTTCAATCTGAAGGTGTTTGATTTTGAAACCACGACATTTTATCATTGAGGAGTAAATTGCTGCCCGCATTGCCTTAGTTTTGTCGTTGACAAAGTGATGGAACTTTTTCGCGGCGAGTTCGCTATAGTGTAAATAGAGGTGCATTGTCTGCTGCATTGCTGGTAATCTTTTTCCTCTTAGGTTCGTCCTATCGCTCAGCACCGAAGCACGTATGTTGCGTTAGTTGAGGTTTATGAAGAGAAAAGGAACATGTTTTCTACTTGCTGTAGTCGCACAACTGCTTTCAAGGTCTGTTTGCCGTGTATTTGCGTTTAAAATCGCTACTTCGGATTTTAGTTCAGGGGAAGAAGTGAAAGCAGTGATGGACACTAGATTAACATTTGTGGATAAAAGAATAAGGTTCTTGTTTGTGTTTTACCAGTCTATAAATGTCAGCTGCCTCTGTTTCTGAAAAATGCGCCGCAACAACTGTTCGAATCCCTTTGTTCGCGTGAAAACCCTACTCTGACCACTAAACCATAATTGCGACCTTCATCTAAAGTTTGATAATAATTATTCCATCAGAGACCTTGCCAGTTGACACAGTTGTTTTTGCAAAGACAAGGCAAAGGCGCATTTGATGCAACCGGTGGAAACTTTTCAAAAAAGAATGACAAAACTCTTGCCATCCACGCGAACAACGTGAAGTTACAGGGCACTTTTCACCTGAAACCAATCAACCAGGACGTAAAGGCAAAAAAAACAATGGAAAGCGTTTCACTCTTGAGAAAAACTCCGCCTCGGCGTCCACTGATGGTGTAGAGACGTTTCAAACAGTTTACGTCATTCTGGCCGAGACGCGTGGGCAAGCATTGTCTTTGGACGCTGCTCATTAAAAGGGTCGAAATTAGTTTCGACAATGCCCACGTCAGTTCTGTATTGTCGGAAAAACTGTTCGTGTATCAGACGAAACTCGCCGTGCTGTGTTCGGCCGAACGCTCCGTCGGTGAATCATCGGTCTCTGCGCTTCCCCGCGTCTCGGTCGGCGAAAAGGCTTCTTCGCTTCGGCCGGAGCTCGCGCGTTCCGTTCGCTTCGCGCGCGGCTCACCTTCAACAGCTCGCGTTGTCAAGCGATGACGACTCGCTGGAATGCGAAGCGCGCAAGACGCGCGCACACACACGCACATACAATGCGCGCGCGCTCTCGCTCTCTCTATCTCCGGTTCACTCACCTCACCTGCGGCACACACGCGCATAATAGTTCAAGGAGGAAGATTTGCTTGTTTCTTTTCATCGCTCGGAATGCGCTCCGGCTCGAAGATGTTTGTCGAGATTGACAAGCTGTAGATTCCTTTGGCAAAATCCAAGGCACCATCCTTGAACCAATTCAGGGTCACTCGCGGTATCCAGGAGCGTTGAGTGAAATCAAAATAAAGTGTTGAGAAGATCAGGCGTGGCGATGAACTATCACGATCTTCCTTCTAATACGCGTCCATTTAATGCCAGGCAACAGCATGCTTTCACTTACGGCATATACGCCATCGGGTCGCGTCCAAACAACGTCTGTCAGTAAATGCCGTTTCTGACGAGAATCGTCAGTGACAAATCTTCCATAATCACTGACGCGTTAAAATTGTTCTTATTGATTTTAAGTGGCGTACGTTCCTGAAGCTTCTTCAGATATTGCCATCTTGCCCAGGTACCGCAGCAGCGTATACCTGAAACCCTGTTTGTTTGGGCTTCTGGATTAAGCTTTTTGTTTGGAACGACATCTGTATTCTCAGCGTGTCAAATCTTTTTACGCCTTGTATACTTTGCAGGTTATGCCTAGGTTTCTGTGTTTATTACCAGCTTTTGCAAACACGAGTAGGTGCTTTTTCGCAGCTGCAAGCGACCACTTGCTCCTTGCCGCACGCGCCTGCCCAGATGGCCTAACTCGAGACGCTGTGTCTCAATCTCGCAATCTACACGACATTATTCGGAACCGTGTATCTCTCTGATCACAGACAAGGAGTTCCGTTTTCGCCCGGGGGGAAGGTGAACGACATGGAAAACATCAACTCGAGCACGCTAATGAAACGTTTGCTGGCAGAATACAGGGGCGACTCAGCCGGCGGCGCTGCAGGCTCGCGGGCGGACCAGCGCTTGTACGAGATCTTGTGCGCTAGCGCCAACGGTGTCGGCATCCAGCAGACGTTGGAATCGTCGAGCAACAGCGACGAGCAGTTGCGCTCAACGGACCGTCGTTCGGATGTCGGGTCGGATTTGTCCGGCAGCGATCCGGCCGCGCGCCTTGACGCGCTGTGTCTTTCTACTTTGCAAGGCTCCAACGGCAATCCTATTTCAACTAGCGAAGCGTGTACTCCGACAGGCGGGCAGTCGTTGTCCATGTCCGCAACCTCCGGTCGGCCCAAGCCTGAGCTTCCGGACCCATTTCGACCCAAGCAAGGACAGGATTTGCCAAATGTGCATGACCCCTCTGGGTCAAGGCCACCGCCGCCGTCTTACGTGGAAGCACGAATTGACCTGTGTCAAACATCTACGGAAGTGGATGGGGGGTCACGCACACCTTCCAGAAGCAGCATGTCCCCTCGATATCGCCAGCACCATGGCCCGAACACCTCTTCGAGCGACAAGCGCTCCTCCCATGGTGTTTTTCACACCGGTGATGTGGCGACAAAAAATCTCAACGCACTGAAAGGGAAGTCGTTGTTGCAGTTTAACGGTCATCCCAAGTCAAACAGCGGTGGCGACGAGCACCTTTACACGGACAGTGGGCGATCGTCTGACGTCGTTGGCAGAAAACTGAACATGCGGAATATCCGGGGCAGAAAAGATATCGCCGTGATCCGTTCTCGATCCTTGCACAAAAGTCACGGTTGTCGTGTGGACGACTCGATCCTCCAGCACGCGCACCGTACCTCCTGCGAGGATCAAGGTCCAGCTCGCAGCAGCAAAGACTACCTGGCCAACAGCCAATCGAACCCAAACGTTTCGCGAACTGACAGCCAGCTGAGTGATCGTGCACGACGTACGTCCAAAACACAAACGAGCGCAGAAGGCTCTCCACTAGTTTTGCCGCAGGACGCTTCGCCGCAGCCGAGGCACTTCACCAGTGTTTCTGCCCCCTCCTCCCAAGGCCAGCGAAAGAGCCCCCCGACTGACCAGCGCCGCTTTTCAGAACAGATGATGGTTTCGACGAACCCAAACGACGCTCGGGTGTCCAACGATTCGTACAAACTGGACTCGCCAGCAGCTTACCGTCAGCAGGTAAATTAAGAAACAAAACGTCATGCAGCTTCGCTCTTGACTAGAGATTTTTTTTCTTTATCCAACATTTAAACGAAATATTTGCGGCATATAAGTTCTTCGTTGTAAGTATTTCGGGGACAAGCCGGTTGTGCAGTGGTGGCAAGTCATTTTGACTCGTGACTTTGTAGTGAAAAGCACAGGAATAGCAAAAATATCCCCCAAAATTCAGAAAAATCAAAACGCGTTTGTAGACCTTCGGGAAGATAAACCAACGTTTAACTCCAAGTGGAAGTTCCCAACATTTCAGTAATCCATCAAACAACTGAAAGATTCTAAAAATATTTGGCATGATCTTGACAAATAATCGTTTACATCACAACATGGTCCACATTTAAAAGTAAACAAAACATGCGGACAGATTGTTTGATTTGTGAGAAACTCATTTTCCGCGACTGCACGTGCATTCCTGTTTACGTTGCAAGTGCACTTATTTCTACGCTTGCAAGTTTTCAAATTGTTTTACGAAACATCGCTAATGCGTTTATCATTGCAGTGGTGCATTAATGACGTATGAATGATAAAGAATGTGCGCATTAAAAGGTTTCTGCTGGCAGCTGGCGAAGTTTCCACTGCAGGACCATTCGCGTTAGACGGTACTCTTCGCCGTTCGGTTTGTCACAGCGTGTTTTTTGGCAGTGTCTGTTCACAACTTTGCACTGCAAAGCTTATCCTGATCCTCACTCAGTTTGTTGTTGCTACCCGCAGATTAAGCTTTTTTAGATAATGCGCGTAACCAAAGCGTGCTGGGGAATTCAAAAGTCACGTCTTGCTATTAGTATGATTGTCTGGCTTAAATCTGATAGTTGAGTGTGCGGTGTAATAATACGAATACAGTAAACACTTGAAACGTCACCCGCGGCCAAGCTTAACTAAGGATCGTTTTCAGCGACATTTCACGAGATAGGTATTTTCACACTCCAGTTATTTCATCGTTACCCGCTCATCCGTGGCAACACATAAAAGCAGAGAGTACCTGTATTTCCAGCCTTGGAAGGTTTGTGCATTGGGTAACGTGTCATCGTAAAAGCTGTTGCGGTTATTGAGCTGTCGCAGAAATGCATATGCGTGCATGAGGAAAGCAAACTTGTAAGTCTTAAGGTTAAGCAAAGAACTTGCCGGTGGCAACTGGCCATGTCGAGAGCGAACCGCATTTTTGGTCGTTGAGATTGCGTTGGTGAAAGGTCATTGACAGTATGTGGGCTGGTAGCTGCGTGGAGGTTCATCGGATTATTTCTTTCGCAGTGTGAAGAGCGTAAACGTGTTAATTAGAGCGCTTGGAAAACGCTGTTTAGTTTCGTGTGCAAAAGTTAACTTTCTTGATTCGTTTGAAATTGTTCTAACAATGCGTATGTCGGCCGTGCGCAAAGCCGTGAACTTCTTTTGCACAACTGGCCAGTCACAGAAAACTTGGAGCAGCGTTAGATAGAACGCCCGATCTTCGTTTCGTTGAATCGAGGATTCAGCTCACCCGGGTATATCCTTGCCCGCGGCCAATGCTTCGCACAGCGAAGGTGGAAAAAGCCTTTGCTCGGGTCTGTCACGTTGGCGCTTTGCTTGCGAGGAAGTCAGCAGAGGATAGCGAAAACAAGGCACTGTTCCGTGGAATGCGCGGTCAATCTGGCGTGAACAGTCCGCGGTACGCTTGAGCGAGTGGCCCTTGTGAAATCGACTCGACCGTGGCTGTTCGTCACTTTGCTCAAGACCAGCACGAAGATCTCAGCAGACAGCAGCGAACAGTTTTCAGTGTTTGTCTGTCAGCGGCGGCTCGCAGAACCGCATAGGTCACGTTTTGATGCTTGCAACGAGAATGCATTTGCGCGTTGGTGTTTCGCAGTAGCGTCTGGCAAGTCGGCACGCGCAAACAGAAGAGCTGTTTTTTCGAGATCACGCTATTGATAGCAGGGTCACTTTCCGGACTGTCATTAGAGAACATACGCGCTCGGGGTGTGGTAAAAAATGACAGTACTGCGGAGCGCGCGTTTAAGGTGGCGTTTTCGTCGGAACGCCGAACAGCAGGGCTGAGTTGCGGGTGGGCAGTTACGGCGGAAATGGGAACTGCCGAGGTGTGTAAAGGTGTTTTGTACAAGGCGTGATAGCCTAGATCGGTTGGTGAAGTTCCACTCTTGCCGGTGCGAATTGGTGGCATACCCGGGACAGCTGAGTTAGTCTGCGTAAATCCCCAGCGTTTACACCGACCTTGCGAGTTGCTTGTCTTCCGGTACGACGTCTTAGCGGTAACGAACTCGTTTAGCGTTGCAGGGTTTATTAGCGCATGTTGTTTGATGAGGTTTAACCGAGCGCTAAGTGGCAACCCTTGCACGAGGCCGAGCACAGGCTCTGATAACGTTTCACTTTGGTCGCGGCACTTAGATAAGACAGCTTCAGTCAGGTGTTGGTTAATGACGCCCTCGGAAAAATTAAATGTTGCTTGATTGCATCGTTGTTGTAAGCACAGCATTCAAGTAAAGCAATATATGCACGACGTATTGAAGTTGCCTGGTGCCAACCCTGTGAGCGATCCGTCTGGCAGCGCGAATAACGGTGGCTCGCATGGTCTGGAGTGACATCTGTCGTTGGTTGTTCGAACTGAGACAGCTCAATGATACAGAGCAGGAGTTGGAACGTGATACGCAGCTGTTAGCGTTGACATGAAAACATATGCTACGTGCTTACTCAAGTGTTGTTCAGTTTGCTTCAGTTGCAAAAATGTGGATGGTTTTATTTTTCGGGTTTAATGTTCTCGTGAAAAAGAATCCAAAACAACTTTTGTAAAATCAGAGGCTTTTAAATAGAAACAAACGCGGCGTTTTTGTCAGACGCTGATGTTCAGAACCACGCCAAAATTCCAGCATAAAGTGTGGGTTGTGTCAACGAGAAGTAGAACGATCAAAACTTGAAACACCTTGACGAAAACTGCGCTTCGTCCATTGGATTTCAGAGTGAGTGCAGCAAAAACGAAAATCTGCCACTGCTTAACTTATTCATTTTAGCTGCGATTTGCTTTCGTATTCGCAAACATTTTTATGCCGTCTAACACCTTTATATTGCAAATAATAAAATCACACAAGCGTAAACAAAGCGTAATTTGCAAGAAATCGATCAAACGAAATAACACAAGGCCAGTCAGCAAACGTTACAGAAATCGAGTTTTCGGAAAGAAACACTGTGGGAAACAGTAATACGGGTGCGCAGGCTGGGTATGGTCCATGGGTCAGACATGACTGAGTCAGATTACGGTCGCACGCAGGCCAATGCTGGCAGAATTCCTTATGTTCAACGAGACAAGCGCTCGTGCAACCACCATGACGGTCGCTACGGTCACCAGTCATGCCAACAAGTTTTTGGCAAGATTGTTCGTTGGTTTTCCATCAACAGTGGTGGTATCGGTTACAACTGATTGAAACATGCAGGTTTTTCAGAGGTCATTGTATTTTCTGCGTTGTCCGCAAACTGACAAATGTATTGATAAAGACATTTCGATTCATTTTTTCCTCATTTTTCAGGCACCAACGCAAAAAAATAGTGAATCTGTTGACTTGCCTGCTGGATTACCACCGTCGACTGTCATGCCTCAAACGCCCACTGCAAGCACGGGTGGTTACTTGATGCCGAATGCACAAGCAGGAATGCGTTACTACGCAACGAACAGCGCCACTGCGCAAAGCATGGTGGTGCCTGGCGTCACGACCCCCACCCATCCGGCTGTCATGGGCGGCCACGCGGCCCCGCGACGGCCCCCGCCTCCATATCCCGCGGAAATGATGGGTTTTGATCAAGCGGTTTTGAACCGAACGGAATTAAGCGAAAGCTCAGGTTGGCAGCCCCAGAGACCAAACTCTCTTGCTCTTGGCCAAGCTGGAAAAAAGAAAGGGTAAGAGTTACGTGCTTTCCGAGAAATCTTAAACCAATTGCTGTAAGCCTGGTGTTTGCGTAATTTGTTCCGCTTTGCTCTAATTGTGTTATATGAGAAGTGTGTTTTGTTTTGTTTCGAGACCTGTCTTGGACCATCTAAGGTTACCCGTTTAAACTTTTTAGCTGGTTAACAAACTAGAAATCATGTCCAACACCATCCGAGGCTATGACTTGCGTTTGTTGTCCAGCTCAATATCGAGCGTAGCAAAAAACATATCTTTAAACGATGAGCACAGTTGGTCGAACCGCCAAAATGCGACCTGTCTTAAAACAACACCGACGTCAAAAGTCTGTTAGCATGTAGTTCTCTCCCTGCAGGAAAACAGCATTTAGATATTTAACCCACAGTGGAAAAAAGATGCCCCACTCTGTTGTACCGATCTAATTTAGAAAAAGCTTGTAATAATATTAACTTCCGTTTGTTGAACGAGCTCTTCACATGAGCTAGTAACGACAGCTCTTGACGGGATAATTCTTAATATCGCTGCCGTTTGAAAGTAGCGCAAACCCTACATGACACATTTTGTTTTGCTGTTACGGTAACTTTTTCCGCTGTAATCCCTTCGCTCTGTTACCCCAACGTTTTCGCTGCAGAACGCGCTTAACCGATCGATCGCGTTATCATGCAGGACCAGCAACAGCCTCAACAGTCCGACCGTAACGTCACCGACCTCCGTCGTGAACTCCTTTCCGGGCACACCGATACGAGGAACTCCATTTTACAGCGCGCCGAAGGAATCACCTTACACCGCGCAGAGTTTTCAACCTCAACAGCAGCAGCAACAGCAGCAAACTTACCAGGGGGGCGGCGTGCCTGTCCAGCGGTCATCAAACAACGGAAACGGCGCCAGCAGCCAATTTCTGCGCCGGACGAACAGCGGGCGTTTGCAGCCGGCGTCGTCTTCCTCTTCGTCGACTGCGACGAGCACGCCCAGTTACCCCGAGGTGCCCCCCTTTCCGGATGTCATTCATCGGAGCCCAGCCGCCTCGAACGCGACTGGTTACTCCACGCCGGTGAACAGCTACCCCCCGGATGTCTTCAACTCGCCGTCAGGCGCTGCCGTCGCCAAAAGCGACAGCATGAACAGCGGCACCAGTTCCGGAAGCACGAACGGAGCGCGTGGGATCGCCAGGCGACGAAAACGAAACCCTAGCTCAAGGACGTCTTACCCTGCCAATACGAGTGGGAGCGGGAGCAGCAGTAACAGTGGAAGTCGACCAAACAGCAACGGCGACTTGACGGACACGCTAGAAATCGAAAACGAGAACTTGCGGAATCAGCTTCAAGTGACGAAGATGAAATTGAAAAGATTCGAATCGGTACGTCTTTGTTTGCTTTGCAAATCGCCAACATGGCTTGGTCTTGTTACAAGCACGCTGTGCCACTACGTACAGTCACTGGTTACAGCGCCGTAACCGGATATTATGTCGCAGATGTGAGGTTTCTGTGCATGGGTTGAAAGTGCGAGGAAAACATTTCCTGACTTTTTTTCGCATAAAAATATTTTAACTTTTTGTAATTTTTTTGTACTGTGGCTGTCATTGGATACTTCCGCCAGTCTGCTGCGAAAGTTTGTGACATCCCTGCTTTTGTAATTTCTTCTAACTTCAAAATGGCGACAGTCAGGCAACCGTATTTATTTCAACAATGTTTATTGCAGCTTGAGGCAGATCTGCAAAGGCTTTCTGAAGAACACCGCTTCCTTCATCAGTCAGCCAGCAAACGCGAAGCTCTGGAAAACGATTTCCGAACCCAGCTTCGCGCCAAAGTGCAGTGTCTGGAAAAAGAGAAGCAAGTGCTGAAAGGTACGGATATGTTGTCGGAATTTACTTTTCCTTAGTCAGCGCGCTCTCTCTCCGTTCTGTGTACAGCATTCCGCTTGTCCGCGTTCGAGAGCGAGTTGTTTATCACGTTCGCTGGGCTCGCTCAGTTTAGTTAGCGTCCGATACGATTGGTGCTTGTGCAAACTACTCCAGCTGTGTTTAAGCCGTAGCTTTGTTGCAGCTGCTTTCGTTTGTGAGTAGCATGCTGCGGCTCTCGTTTAAAAACAAGTGTTATCCAATTCACGGGATCCGGTCTAAACAAGCGTTCGCCTCTGCATCGCAGCGCAAGCTTGAGTTGCGAGGAAAGCAGCCCACGTGATGGTATCTGGGCCAATAGCGCGGCGCTCACGTGACATGGGATGACCTGTTCTGAAGTAAACTTAGCCATCGGTAAAGGTTCTTTGGTTGCTGAAATTAGAGTCGCTCCTTTGGCCTCCCATCCTTTGCAGGGTGTCATTAGCGGTTTTTACGTGGACGATTAAAAGCTGCTAGCAAGGGAAGTAGTGCGCAATTTCATTAACACCAACTCTCGTGGGATGTCGTGAATCCTGCCATAAACCTATTTGCTGGGAGATTAGTCTCTTTCAAGGCGAACCAGTGCAAAAGAGACGCAGCGTCGATTGAAGCTCTCGCAAAAGGGCGAAACCCTTTGCTGAGCCTCATCGCTGTTAGTCAATCAGTCATGCCCGTCTCCTACTCTGTTTTTGTGGCAGTAGTCTGCACAAAATTGGTTCCAGACTCATAATTCGCTGACCGCCAGCGCCCTGACGTTTGTCAGCGTGCATGCTTGCCGCCAACTTGTGACGCACGAGCGTTTGACGTCAGACGAGGCCGATTCGCGTTGCTAGAATTCCTGTCCTTTTCTTTGTCATGCCCGAGCCGTCCGCATCTTCACAGCTATTAGCCGTACTCGAAATGTGGTTTACGTAATTCCATTTCTGATCACTTTACTTTTGGTAAAGTGCGACTGAGCGAAAAAGCCGCACCGATTCGATGCATGTTGGCAGCGGTGCTTGTTCTCGGTTTTCGAATGACGAATTAAGCCAAGTACGTCATTTTGCTTGTTGGCCGGCCTCGCAAATCTTAAGCGGTGTTCGGTTCGGGTTAAAATGTGGGTCAAGACCTGCTGCCCGCGACTAGTCGAAGCGTGTCGCGAAGTCAGCAGCCTCACCTATTTTGAGCGAGTATAAACAGGTGTCGTATTACCATGGCGTCTGCTTATGCTCGTGGGGAATGCTGGAGTTGGAGGTGAAGCTTGATGGATA
>JGI24159J19872_10013154_pt1 | contig 10771 bp, 8 predicted proteins | sample Ectturendosymbi4_FD_19872 | JGI IMG/M metagenome (IMG submission 19872)
TTTTCTTTTCTTATTATTTTCTTTTATGCTCCAATGTATTAACTCAGCTTATTCGGTTATACTTCTTGCGCGGTTTATATATAATATACGTACGAAACAGGAACCATGTGTACTGCAGTTCTTGCAATAAAGGTTAAAGGAAACCAGTTATTACACAATAACCAGCAATTACACAATAACTTAAACTTGATGCTGGAACGGAAATCCTAAATAAGTGTTCCAGACTTCTTCAACTGAATTTAAACTGATCTCGCAAGACAATAAGTCATGGAACTCTTTAAAAGCATCTTTTGTAACAATTCCTTCAAAAACAAATCAGGGGTGTGATTTTAGCAACAATGCATCCATCACATTAGCCTCATTTCCTAACGTCGTAAAATGTTTGTTTGTTCAATTAGAGGAAATATTTGCAAAATATGTAACGATTTTTAATGTAGCGAGTTTTTCCAGAAACCAAAACTGCAGATTTTATGTTTTGTTTTCCCACAGGAGCAATGGAGAACTGGGGACTTCTCACGTTCAATGAGGAATTTTTGCTGTACAACCCAAAATCCTCTTCCGTATATAATCAGGAACAACTGGCAATTACAGTCGCCCATGAGATTTCACACCAGTGGTTCGGAAATCTGGTCACCATGAAATGGTGGAACGATATTTGGTTGAATGAAGGTGATGATGCTACAATTTTCTCATGTTACGTCACTAATAGTGAAAACAAACAGTATTGAGTTTTTATTTGGTGAAAAATTGTCAGGTTGTTGTTTCTGTGTTCCTTTGATCTTTTGACCGTAGCAATTAAGCAAACAGGGAAAAGCAACCCGTGTAGCATAAATGTGTCTGAGGTTCGAGCAAGCATTGGTTGAAATTAAGCGGTTAGGGGTGAACATGAAACGAAACTACTGTAGAGATACCGATGATGAAAAAAACACAGATATTAAACTAGACGAAATCAATTTCCAAATAGCGCAAGCTTTCCAGAGTGGTCCAAGAAAAGATGCAACCTGTGTGTTAGAGAACAAAATACCATCAGTGCGGTATCTTAAAAATGAGCGCGATCATTTCAACATACAGACGCAGCGCAGAATTCAAACCAAGCAACACAGTGTAATAAAGTGAAGCACTCACAGTGGTTCATCACGGAGCATTCACAAGGGTTCATCACGGAGCATTCACAGTGGTTCATCACGGAGCATTCACAGATGTTCATCATCCCCAAGTGACCTCTGAAACGCAGCCACCCCAGTATCGACAACTGCCCTGGCAAACGAATACCGCTCCAGTGGTGTAGGGGCTTAGACCCAGCTTTAAACTCTGGTTTTCAACGTTTTGTGCGAGTGATATGCAGTTGAAATCACGGGCGTTGGAAGGGGTCAGGAAGGCCAAGCCCCCATGAATTTTGAAATTTGACATTTTCCTATGACAGTTTTAGCAAAAAAGGTTGCATTATTAGTTTCGAGTGGGTAAAATGAAATTTCACCACTTTTGACCACCCCTGAAAAAATATTTTTGGCTATTCCTGGAAAAATTTATTATTGGACCTCCTGAAGAAAATCCTTCTGAAACCCATGGTTGGAATAGACTAACCTTTTCATGTTTCACTGTGCACACGACCATCTAATATCTAGATCTTTCATACTACAAACAGACCGTTTAATAATTTGTCACNAAGATGATCTGTATCAAGTTACCAGCGGAAGANGGATCTGCNCGTTTACAGTATGATGATACAAAACTGAGATGAAAATGAGGTTGCCCTCTCGAAAAGATCACGCACTCAGTAAAATTTTGAAGATGGTGTACTTTAAAACGAAAAGCTAAATATCCAGCAAAATTGTTGGGGTCCATCGTATCTCGACAACCTCGAAAAATAGTAGAGGCACGGATCACCGTCCCCTTTGTTCCTCCGACCGTACGTGGCAGAGAAGCGTGTAGAGGAGCAGAACTTCGTAACTCCAAAAATCAGCTACAATGAATGCAATTATTTGAGGAAGACGTAATTTCGAATTTTAATTGTCGCAGTTAGTGTTGTGTGATTTATTCACTTCTGTCTTGGGGTTGTTCGCTTTCCCTGCCCTTGTTTTAGCCTTTCAACGTTTCATACGTGTTAGCATTTCTTGCAGATGTAAGGACTGATGATGCGTAGTGTTACGTGAAATCGATTTCCTATTAAATATTTGCGATAGATTCCTTGCTTGCGTCACCTGTTGGGTAAAGTTACTTGAATGCAGAAAGTACGCAGTCAAAGAAAAACATCGCTGAGATAACGCAATTACAAACAGCCTGCATGCAGCACCAGTAATTTTCCTGAATAGGGTGAAATTTAAGTTTGTCGACTAAGTCAAATATCTTGTCATTTCTTCATGCCTCCGTGAAAAATGGCAATGGCACTCGGAGGCTATAGTGACATCATTTTATTGTTCAGCAAACAGCTTCAGAGCACCCTTGGTCAGTGCTCTACCGCAGTTAAAAACACACTGTTTTGTGCGTATTGCACGTCAACGTAGGCCTGCCAATTGTGGTGCAAATACATGCAGCCTAGCATTGAACTGCCACACCTCCGTGTTGTCTATAACAATGCTACTTAACGTTTTGTCTACAACAGGGGTTCCCAAACTTTCTCTGGCCATGTACCCCTTCAGCATTTCGATAGATGATCATGTTCCCCTAATAAAATTTCTTATGACAAAAGGCTGAGGAAAATAACAAACATATATTTACCAATAAGCATATAATAATTTTTAAAAATAATATTCACTGATATATGTATAAATAATTCGAAATGAGTAATATATAAACATTTTTTTCCCTTCTATTGCTACCCTAAATGTATCCCTTACGATAGGCAAATGTACCCCTAGGGGTACATATACCCCAGTTTGGGAACCCCTGGTCTACAACAGTGCTTCCTTTTGTATTTAGAAACAATTTGCACTCTTTTTTTCAACGGTGTGCATCTTCACTCAACTAACCTTTCATCCGCTCACTCAAGTTCTTTGATGCCTTTTATAAATCTTCTATTTTTCTCCCACTCCATAACACGTCTGCATGCTGTAATGACCGAATGCAGTAGATGATGGTGTTTTGTTTCAGATGTTGCTCCTCTGCAAATATTGACTGCTCGTACCAATTAACTCCACACTACAATATCTTATGATTAAGCATTTTTTGTATCCCGTGTTTTTTAATGAATTCCTGTGGTATCGACCATGCTTCCGAGCTAAACACGTAAGCAAAAATGAAATAAAAATTTTATCTTCTTCCCACGCCCCAAGCACTTGAGTACAACGTTGTTAAAGAAGGTTTGAAGCCCTAAAGTTGAAATTTGCAAGCCACTTTACACATTTCTGCTGATAGTAACAACAACAAAACACGCATTTGTTTTGTTGTTTTTTTGCATTTGTTTAATATTCTAATGGCCTCTCCTGGAGTGTGACATTTTACTCAAATCATTAACAAAGCTTGTTTAAAACTGCAGGGTTTGCCACGTTCATGGAGCGCTTCGCAGTAGACACACTTTACCCACAGTGGAAAGTGTTTGATGAGGTTCCGATAGACGTCACTTTCAAAGCCATGCAGGTTGACTCTTTGCGTGACACTCACCCTCTCACGTTCAAAGTCGACGGTCTACGACAAATTGAAGCAGTTTTCGACAGTATTTCGTATGAGAAAGGTAAATGTCTCAGATCAATGCTTTGTTTTCAGTCTGGTTATGATGTAAAGCTGTTTCAAAGCAGCTCAAAACAAACCAAATCCAGTTGAAAAATATTTTTAAAACAGTATGAATAGACATTTTTGTGGATTAACGTTTTGATCATGTCATCATCACCATCATCATGACCTGTCCAGCCGAGAGCTGCGACAGGAGTGACGCCGTTTGCAATCATTAATGTAGCTTTGTGAGGATTTGTTCATTCCGTGTGTGAAGCAACAAGCTAATTATTATCGCGGTTACATGCAACTGACTACCACTCATTTGGTGAGATATTGAAGATCTTTATTCCGCGTTTCCATACATCTTTACAGCGGAGTGTAGGGCGGCCGGTGGACCATTGCCAACATTCAAAGCGCTGTAGAAGAGATCTGTAGGTAGACGGCCATCTTCTTACCGTTGCACATCACTCGCACAGAGAAGGCGGTGCATTTTTCAGCATGATGCAAATGTTAGTGACACCCATGAGCACCATCACAGATGTTTTGGGTAAACGTTTGTGACTTTGCGTGGATGAGCGCCATGGCAAATAAAAGAAAAAAATTGTTTGTCCCCGAAAAATCTTCTCTGGGCCTGGGATACGTCAGATCTGGCGGAGAAACAAATGCGACGACTCGGACGTACCAGGCCGCCTCGCAATAGCGATCTTGATTAAACTACCTTTTTGCATACTTCTATTCTTTGACCTGCCGAACGTGGGTGACCCTGCTGTGAGGGTAAACCCCATTAGCGAAACCCTCGTGGTCATCGAGGTACTCAAGCTTCTTTGCCACGAAAAGGCAGTATTGAAGGAGTTGATCATTGGAATAAGCCCATAAATTGCCTCTATACGTTAGCATTTTTGGAATTTACAAACTGACCACAGGGTTTTGTGCAAAATTTGATTTGGTTGAAAGTAATGGCTTTCGCGGTTACTTTTTCTTTTAACCAGTGTAAATAAGTACACTAGCTGCATCCAGTGCTTAACATCTAAAATGATCTAAACTGCAGGGGTTTCTGTGGATTTGCTTGCAGGAGGTAGTCTAATCGCAATGCTGGCTGACTACTTCGGCGAAAACTTCTTCGTCGGTCTTCGCGCTTATCTGCGCAAGTTCGCATACGGCAACGCCGTCAGCAACGATCTGATACGAGCTATTGCTAAAGCAGCTGACCATCCTCACGTGGACGTGCAGGTGAATGGTTTTGGTCAAGTCCTTTTGCGTTTATAACTGATGTTTCTGTACCTTTGAGTTCCATAAAATGTTTTTTTGTGCGGCAGAACATTATTGCTTAGTAAATTGTTTATCCTCTCGCGCATCGCTAATAGTAACGCGTAGCTTTGTTTAGCTTTAGTTGTAACTACTTGGTGCGTTATTGAGGTTTGCGTTTGCCCATGTCACTGAAAAAATGAATCATATGTTATCTCCATGGGTGGCGGAACCTTTTTCAAAGGGGGGTGACAGGTGATCGTCAAAATCTGTAGAAAATTTTTGTGGTTTGAATTGGCAACTGTGACGTCACAAGCTTTGAAACATGATGTCCTTAACTTTTGTCAGCAATTTTATGCAATGTTTTATAAGCCCTCAACGACCCCTATCATATTACACCCTATCTATCTGCACAACGCTGACTTGAGCACATCAGTGTAACTAGTTCTTAGTCATACACAAATTCATTCACATGTAAGTACACAAATACAACACGCACAAAGCTAAGAGCGTCTATGGGTGAGAGGGCCTTTCAAAATGATGATGTGGTAACGAAAATATATGACCAGTGACAAGGCCCAATGAAGAGCTCGAGTTAAGAACTTAGTGATGAACAAATTCGTTGTCAGCATTTGCCTTGACAAGCTGGCTGTTGTGTTGGTAACGTTTGCTGAATGCACGTTGATTGTAAGCATTTTTGGTACAGCCTAGTAACACATTATTCAGGAAAATTAAGTTGTAGACCCAAGGGTGTACGCAAGGGGGGGTTTTGGGCTTAAAACCTCCCCTTGAACTTGATATTTTACAAAATCTTTATTGCCTGCGCAAGGGAAATTAAATGTTTTCGCATACACTTTGCTGGTTAATTTTTCGACTTAATGCAAATACCATGGAATAAATTTGCATGCAAATTTCAGGGAACAATGTAAATGGGCCAAAAAGTAATATAATCAGGTTTTGGTGAGATTCAGGGTCATCGTCTACGTCCAGAAACCATCTCACGGCTTTTTGCAGACCTTTCGTCCACTAAGCATGTTTAAGATTGTGTTCCGCGATAGTTCACTTTATCCGAAATAACTGTCTTTATTTTGTCTGCTATCGCTGACCAGTGCAAGCGCTGACCGTATTGGTTACATTAGCAAATTCTGTAACATGATAGAACTGTTGCACGAGCTCAAAAACAGCAGTTGTTAACATAGAAGCATTCAGGCATTTTCATAATGTCTCAGCAGGGGAAAAGGAAAACCAAATTTTATGGACTTCTATACATAACAAAAAATAGAACGTTTTCTTGCGTACTTCACGCGCGTTCTCAATTCTTGTGTAGCAGGGTTGCCAATCTGGCTTTTTGGAAGGCAGATTTAAAAATTCTGGCTTTTTTTGAAAACCTTTGGCTTTTTTTGAAAATAAAGAAAATCCGGAAAAATCTGGCTTTTTCTGGCTTATTTTCAGTCGGAACGGCTTGGCTCTGGCAAAACATTGTCTGAGCTGCATATTCATTACAAATCTCTTGCGCCAAGGGTCTATTGCCATGCAGGGTGCAAAGGATATTTCAAAACATTTTACTGTTGCCCTAAAATTGATCGATGTTATTGATGAAAAACAAATGCACGACAGTGTAATTACGGGGAAAGAATATCCTTTTAAAGATTGGACTTGTGTTATATCGATGTTTTTGACGAGTTTTAATGTCTATTTTGTGTGTGGTTGTGCATGTTTCATGTGTATTTGCCTCAAAACTGCTATCTGGCTTTTTCTGGCTTTTTTGGACAAGGTCTNGCTTTTTTTGGTGAAGACAGGTTAGCAACCCTGTTGTGTAGTTTAACGAGATTCGATGTGGCAAACTGGGGTGTGCGCCAGCCAGTCCAGCCTCACACCTGTGCTCGACAGCTCGTATTCGACGAGACATTAGCGCAGCCTCATTTTGCAGTTGTGAATTGCTCTGACTCAGTGATGAGTGTGTTTTACTCCCCTTTTTCAACACGCAGCCAAAATTTTGCAGTTATGAACTCCTGTGTCGAAGCATTGGGTTTATTTTTCTCCGATATCCTAACTTGGAGCGCTGATAGTTTATATTCAGTGCAATGACATATAAAAAAAAGGGGAGTGCGTGCAGAAGAATATGCATATTATGTCAAAAATTTCGCCAAAACGTTGGTTTGGAAAAATGAATATGACGTCAAATTATGACGTCACAAAAACCGCACACCACAAACAAATGACCACCATATGCCACTGAATGAAACCCCCATGAAAATTTTCTGCGCACGCCACTGTGTACACTAGTTGCGTAGCTAGAGGTTTTAGCCAGGGTGGGAAACGCAGCTGAAAGAGGCCTACTGGCCAACGTAGGGGCCCCTCGCCAACATTCATAAAAAGATAAGAATTGAAAGTGTATTCGAATGTGGATTTCTATATACTAAGCCCGAAATCACCGGAAAACAACAGTCGAAAAACTTCCAAAAAGCAACAACTTACTGAAAACCAAAATAGCAGCCTACTGCATACCGAAATATAAGCAAAATGGGTGCTCATTTTTTGCATTTATCTTGTCAGGGGAGAGGTTCGCACCATTGTACCCCCGTCAGACACACCACTGTTGTAGACCTGTGTTGTATCCTTGCACTGTAGAAGAATAGAATAACCGGTTTACAATGATATAAAATCGTAGTCGTAGCCTGCGTCTGTAATATCCAGTGTATCTTTCATCAGAATTGTCCAATAAAAACTCGAAACTTTACACCAACGAGCAATCCAGTTATTTAACGAATAACACTGTGCACAGTGTTGGGCCTCGGCCCAATTGTGGGCGTTCAGAACTTTTTATTGGGCCACGCAACACTTGTTGCTGTGGGCCGTGTTTGCTGCGCCTGTTGTGTGGGATCAAACATAGGCTACTGTAACAACTGTATAGAACATTGACTGTGACGTAAACACGGCATTAATGTTGTCATTGTAGGGTTTATTACATTAACATGGCAATTCTATGTTATAGATAACTGAATGCAACATAAGGTTGAAAATGGGCGTTCAGAAAATGCACGGGCTTTTAATTGCGATTGAAAGGGCATGGGCGTCCGCAAGGGGTCAAAACGGTCATTTGTTCCCCCTTGTGGAAATTGGGACTAAGAACCAAAATTTTCTAGCAAACCTGAAGTGAGGTTAATTACGATTAAACTGATTTAATACTTGCGTTGACAGTTTATTTGCCGGTATGACATCCACAATGCAAAAGAACCAGGTTCACTGTCCTGGTGTTGTGCAGTGATGAGTTTTCAGTTCACTCATGTCCGCTGCGTTGCTTGTCTGCAGAGGCATGTTGCGAAACTTGCGTGCTGATTGTTCTACTGTTGGACTTTATTGCGTAACAATAACATGGCAACGAATCTTCACGTGTTCACGTTAAGTTAGGGTAATAGACGTTTTGCCGCATGCGAGTGTTGAACGCAGGTAATGCAGGGAGACCGTGAGTTCTGATAGCGGATAGCCACGTAGTTTTACAGCCAACCGTGTAAAAAATGCATGGTAAGTTTGAAAATTCCATTGTCAGTGTGAGGCTGAACGCTTGCCCATTTTATGTGAATGAGCGTTCACCGTGAAAAAGTCAGTAAAGACAAGCAAGGTTTTATTGAAAGGGTGTTTGATTGCTTAGGACGAGATCTTAGACGTTTACAGCTCTTGTTTCCAAGTGATCCTGGCAAGTCTTGCTAGGCAAAATAAAGACATAATTGTTATTTTGTTAAAGACCATGGCAATTTTCTTTGTAAACAAAAAATATGCAGATAGTATATTTTGTAACTTGTCGCAATATACCTGGCTGTTACTGCCAACGAAGTGTATTTTATGTAACTAATGCCGTAAAATGGAGCAATGCGTAGAAAAGGTAAAGCGCTTTGTGAACGTCCGTTTGTATTGCATCGTCAGCAACCTTAAAAGTAAAAGCAAAAGGTCGACGTTGCCCGCCCACTGGAAAAATGTCTCCGGACGCTCATAGAAAGGGGGGTTTGGGGCCATTCTAACGAAATTTGCTGATCACTGTTCTACGCAATACTCCTGAACGGAACTTCAGCAAGTTGAGGCTAATGAAAATGTTTCACAGATCAACTATGGCTGATGAAAAACTAACAAATCTGGCAATGATATCTATTGAAAGTGAAATTGCTAAAACATTACATAAGATTGAATTGACAAAACATTTTTCTTTTTGAAAACTTGAAAGAATTCATTTTCCTAGCTTGAAACAAGCAAATGCTTAAGTCTGTCTGCTTGATAGGTTCTGTTGATGCTGTAGAAAATGCTTTTATAAGCATTTGGATATTTTGTTTACAATACTGTGTGTTAAATGCAAAAATACTGTGTGTTAAATGCCCCCCAAGCACCTAGCGCCGACCCTAGACTAAATAATCACTCAGCAACTGCTTTAGATGCCGCCATACTGGAATGCAAAGACAAGCCAAACATATGTAGCAAGTTGTCTGCAAGGATGCCAGTTGTGTTGCCAATGCAAAAAAATATTGTACAGCTATTTAGCAGTGATGGAGTCCCGAGACCCATTTTTACGAGTCTAGGTCTCGGTCTCGATGGCTGCAGGTCTCAGTCACAAGCCTATCGTCTTGAGACTTTGAATGTTGCAAGGATATGGCTCAGTAAACTTTCGCAATTCAACGAGAGCTTTTTATCTATTGAATTTAGAGAAACAATGAAACAATGAAAACAATGAAAACAATGAAACAATGAAACAATGAAAACAATGAAAACAATGAAAACAATGAAAACAATGAAACAATGAAACAATGAAAACGGTCGGACAAATTAAATTTCGAAAAAATTCAACTTGGGAAGTGGTGACGACATTTTTTTTTNAATTTCGGCAAAATCTACAAATTTTGAAGTCTCGAGTATCGGTCTCGGGAAGTTTTGATGAAGTCTCGGTCTCGACGTTTCAACGAGGCCTCGGTCTCGAAGGTTGCGGTCTCGACCACGTCACTGCTATTTAGTGTTGCCAATGAAAAAACAAAAAAACAGTTGAAATTGAACTGTCAAATATTTCATTTTATGTAGGCCTATAAGATATAGCAAAATTTAACTACATTTAGAATGGTGTTAAAATAAATTACACCAATTTGCGATGGTATAGCACGCAATTTTTCCTACACACAACACAAGCATGCAAAATTACACCCTCTGGCAACACTGTTCGACAACACCAATGCGGTAAGCAATCCCGAGAAGGGTGACCAGATTGTGCACTGTGTGTTCTGTCATACATTTACGAAATCCTGCGAAATTTACCAATAATATATTACAAATATTATTGCCAAATTACTGCCAAAATTCTGCACTTTTTTTTCATTAAACGATATCTTTAACAATGGATCCAACACTAATTGTGGTACTTAGGCTTATTTAGGCAAAATTCGAAATTTAAAAGTGGGGTAGCAGACCCCAGAAAAAAGTGGAGGGCCTAGGCCCATGCGGCAGTGGCGATTCTAAGGGGGGGGCTGGGTGGGACATGGCCCCCAAGATTTTTGCTTGCCCCCCCGTTTGGCACCCCAGTTTTTTTCTTAATTTCCCGTTTAAGTTCGTTTGGTTGACACACGCACGGCTGCCAAATGCGTTTTGTAAAAATACCGGCCATTTTATCAACAGCGACATATCTGAGCTGTGTCGTAATTTGTAAGCAGAACAGGGAAAACAGAGACAATCAGTATTGTTAAGCCACAATTATTAATTTGCCCTATTTTGGCTGATTCGTTACATTTCGGTGTGTGTGTGACATGACAATCGCACCAAGGATTGCGACAACAGCAGCAAATAAACTTCGCTGAAGAAACCGTCCTGACAAGATTCACTACAAGAGTCATTATGATTTGAA
>JGI24159J19872_10013156_pt1 | contig 10771 bp, 5 predicted proteins | sample Ectturendosymbi4_FD_19872 | JGI IMG/M metagenome (IMG submission 19872)
ACTACATACCCAAATCAAACATCATAACTTTTATTACAGTATAACACGCATCAAGCATCAAACTCTCTAATGTCCAACGGTTCATATACTATAAACAATAAACATGCATTCCTATTTGCATTGTCCCCCCATATTTCTAGAAATTTCTCTAAGTATGAAATCATGAAAAATTTTGGCAGGACTCTGTTTCCTTTTTTGATCTAAAATTCCCTGTTTTTTGTTAAAGTACAAATTGCTTGAAAATTTGTCAAGAGCTTCGCCGTAATTCCATATTTCAGATTTATGAAATTTATAAAGTCCAAAATGACTCAAACTTTTGCCAGAACTTCGCTACTTTATAAAACAACAAAGTAAAAAATGTACTTACAGTTTTGTAGCCAAAAACTTACTCATTGTTCAGAATACATTTCTACATAACAACCTTTCATTACCACAGTCAAAATCAGAATGAATGACCAATGCTTCTTCCACCCAATTTATAATCCAAATTTTCCTAGTTTATTTAACAAGGTTCATTTTGAACCTTAGTTTGTTTAACCAGGTCACTTTTGAACCTTACTTCATTTAACCAGGTCACTCTTGAACCTTACTTCATTTAACCAGGTCACTTTTGACCTTCAATTTCTCCTTACCCTCATTTGATTAACTCTTGTCCGTTGGTTTACACTTCCACACAACAAGTGCAATATGACATCTGAATGACTCCAAATTCTGTCTGTTCTCATTTCCGTTTGTCAAGTTTCTCACACTCTCTGAACCAGCTGCATGCATTTCTTGCAGTCGCTTTGTGTCTAGTATTTTCTTACTTCAGTAATCTTTTCATATTTGTATGGTCTCTTTTCTTGATGACGCATTGTCTCTCTTGTATCCCAGTTTCATCTTATTTGTTCTAGTTTTCTTTTGCAACATCCCTCTTCTTGTTCAGCATAGTTGTTTCTGTCATTGCTTTGTACAGAAGTCTCTTCTGCTTCGTTTGCATTGTTCAGAAGTATTTTCTGCGTCATATGCTTAACTTTCTTTTGCACATCACTTTCTGCTTTGTGATTCAGGATTTACTTGATGCTTGACATATAATTTTGTTTTAGTATTTTCATTTAATAATTTTGCATGGTATTTTTAATCTTTCAGATGTCATACGTGTTGTCCTAACAAAACACATACGTTTATTTCACATATAAATAACATTTCCAATCATCTTTCAGTTCCTTCAGAAGTATCAGAGGAGTATTTTTTCCTTTCTCAACATATAGTCCTTATCTTTCATGAAAAGAGTGTTCAGAACATGTTCAGGTTAAACTTAACCTTAACACCACTCCCTCCTCCAGTGAGAACTCCATATCTTCTTTTCTTCCATTTCAAACATTGTTCAGATTTTGTCAGCATGATGTTTTGTCTTAAACAGCTTTCACATTGTCAACATTGTAGTTCTCATCAGATCAGTTTCCTCTTTTCAAACTTCAGATGTCGTTCTGATCAGATCAGCTTTTGGTTCCTTATTTTGTTGTCACTTTTAATGTGCCAAATTTTGCTTTCATTGTCGTAGAGCTCTGTTGCATTCTCCTTAATCATTTTATTTCCCTATTTTTCCTATTTAATTCCTAATTAAATTCATCGTGTCTACCTATACTGACATCCTAATATTTTAATTGAACACCACCTTTTTGTTCTCGTGTGCTGTTCTTTTTTCCTTATTATTTGGTCAATTTCGTTTTGTCTCACCTCATATCTTTTTTACCAAGCATTGCAGATTTAATTGTTGACAGCCTTCTCAAGCACCACCAAGAAAAGTCCGCAACCGCACAATGACAAACTGCTAACTGGTAGTCAGCAATCCCCCTTTGATGCTTTCTTTTCCTGCGCTTGTTATTTCCCTACTTCTATTATTTTTAAATAGTCGCACTGCATTTCTCATTTTCTTATGCTTATCATTCATTCTTCAAGTCGCGTTAGGATTATTCAGCATAACCCCTTTTAATTATTGGTGATAACAGCAGCATGCTTTGCTGTCCATGACAAACGAACATCAACGTGTTTGTCTTTAATGACTTGTTAGTTATTCTTAACTCAATAACTTTCATGCAATGACCCTTGTTTTCCTTTTAGATCACAAGAGAATTTGTCATATGACTCACATGCTCACGCGTCACCGTTGTTTCGGTGTTAGACGTCTTTTAGGGTTCAGTTCACAATTTTTCATGTTATGCGAAATATTCTCCCTTGGTACCGTGTCTGCCTACAATCTCCTTATCTCATTTCTCGCGTTGATTTCGCTTTAATTTATTTTCCTGCATCTCCTTTAACCTCATTTCTTGCGTTGATTTCGCTTTAATTTATTTTTTATTCAAACGTTTATCCCCCTAATTACTTTCCGCTTCCTGCTGGTTATGATGCCCTTTCTCATGACTAATTCATGATCAAATAGCAGTATACGGTCTTCCGTTCACGCTGTAATTCTCCCAGATGATGTCATTCACGCTGCCTGCAAAAACTCCTGTATGGGATGCTCGTCCACTCTGCATACACCCGAGATGCATACGGTGTTCGTCCACGCTTCATACAACAGTCCCTCAAACGGTGTACGTCCACGCTTTCCGAAAGATTATGGTGTTCATTAACCTTATATACAATGATCAATGGGTAGCCGCCACGCTTTGCAGTTCTGCAAGGTGTTCTTCTACATCTCGTTTGCATCATCCCATAACCAATTCCAAAGCATTTGCCTGCTAGGGCAGTCTCTTTGTATGTGTCCCCTTTTCCTGCAAAAATGACATCGCTTTCTTGACTTTTTTCTTTGTTGCTTATTTATGATGGACGTTTTTTTGACTTGTTTTAAACATGACTCCTTTTTCTCGAGTTGGATCTCATTTTCTTAGGAGTTTCTTTTCTCCTTGTCCCATTTTGACTAGTCTCTCCTTTATAGAGTGCGTCTGGTGTGTTCTCATCGATATGTTTCTTTATGTTGTCACCACCAGTATTCGTCGCAGAATCATTTCTTATGGTTTCCCTTGTTCCTGTTATCCTGCCAACTTGTAATTTCGCTAACTGTTGCTCCAGCTTTGCATTGCTCTTACGTAGCTGGATTATTTGTTTTGCCAAATCCTTGGTCTTCCAATCATCTATTTTATCTTTTATAGCACTTAACATTCTCATTAGTTTATTCACTCTAGGTTTTCCTTATTCTTATTCAAATAGAATTTTCTCTTAGACTATTGTTTATAGTTTCTCATTACTACATCATTATAAATCGTAGATCATTATTTTAACATGATCAATTCTCTATAAGTATTCCACTTTTATTATCATTCATTAACAGCTTAATGGACTGTAATTGACTCTTTTATTTTCTTTCTTATTTCGTCATAGCTTGCTTTTTCTCATGACGTTCATAACTATCTTCATCAAGTGGCCATGCCGTGCTTGTTCCAGCATACATTCCATCAGTATTTTGCTTATGCCTAAATCCTGTTTTTTGTCTGAACTGATTTTCCATATGTTGCTTTCTAAACTTTGGTATTTGTATCCATCTTTTTTTATTCCTCCTTTGTGGACACTCTCTTTTGAAATGTCCTTCCTCATGACAGTAATAACACTTTAATAGTGGCCTTTCTGCTTTCTTCTCTACTTGACCATTTTGCATTTGAGTTATTGCTTCAAAAACTTTTCCTAAAAGTTCATGCTCTGTTTTTTCTTCTGCTTGTCTCTTCCCGTGCTCAAGATTTAGTGTGTATCTTGTTCTCAAATTTTGTAATTCATGGCACCTTTCTAATTTTGTCAGACTTGTTTCAATCCTATGTTTAATCACATTCCAGTTTATCACTTCTTCTTGTGACATGTGCGGGTCATTACTTCTTTTCAAGTCTGTTCTTATTAGTGTTAGTCTCAATCTTATTTCATCTTCAGTTTCCTGCATTTGTGTTAGCATATTGCTCATCATAAATTTGTTCTCTATTATGACCAATATTAATCCTGTTAATTCTTCTTCCAAAGCCTTTTTCTTTAGTCTTGAGTAAGTTTTATCGTTACACGGATTTTCTTGCTCTTTTACTATCTCCTGCCACTCCTTTCTTTGTAAGGAGTCTTCTTCTTTATCTGTGAAGATGGCTTGATTTTCCAAAATCTTCACTTGCTCTTTCTCCATGATTGGTTACAATTCCCCCTTTTTTTTTATTCACTATATATATTTTCCTAAACCTTATTCAAATAGAATCTACACTTATTCAAATAAGATGTAAATTTTACTACGTCTAATATCTCATTCCTTTTTCACTCGTTTTTTCTCTGCTTCTCATCAGTATCGTTCAACTTGTACAGAAACTTCTCGTATCTCTTCTGACTTTCTTCGTACGTTGGCAATTTCACGTCATAAAATCGCTTTGTTTTGATCCGTGGTCGTGGCGGCCTTACTGGTTTATTCCGTTTCAGTGACAACGACTTAGTATTTTCCGTTGGGTTATTTTCTTTACTTTTGTCCATTGATTTCTCGTTTTCAGACATCTTACACTTTTATTCTTATTCAATTGCAACTTGTTATTCCTCTGCAAGGTTAATATATATATTTCGCTTATTATTCAAATGGTAATTTTTGCAAAGTTTTGGATATAAGTGTCATTGTATTTTACTATCTGGAATGACCCCAAAACCTATGATACACTATTAAACCACTGGTTTACAGTCCTTGTTTTTATTAAAAAGTTTTAAAATTTGGCCTGAGCATGCCAATGCTCCACTCCCCCTTTCAAAAGAAATGGCTCCATTTATTCAACCTGTTAACTCATGAGCAGCAGTGCTTCAGGGGGTACATAAAGTCTCCGCGGTTCCTTTAGGCAACCGGCAGCCACATAGCAAAGGCCGATTTAGCCTTCTAGGCCGACTACAGCTTCACCCTCTTCTGCTACGGAAACTTGCTACTGCCCTTGTTTTAACAGGCCGGTCATTTCAAAAGGTATGGTTTCGTTAGTTTCTGTATCATTTTTATACCTACTACTTGGGGTTGTCGTTTTTCTTGGTATACCTTATATCCGCGTTTAAGAATTGCTGCTAGTATTATCACCAATATTATAATTGCTCCTACAGTTAACACGATTTTTAAAGGGTTCTTCAACCAGTTTTCAAAGAAACCTGTTACTACGTTTCCTGCATCCTCGACTGCGTCTAGTGGATGTTTTATCACTTTCTCAAAAGCTTCCTTCATTCTTTCACCGCTTTCATGGAGCGATAAGTTAGTTATTTCTGGGACATAATGTACGACAATCGGTTTAGGTCTTGTGATGTTGATTTTTCTCGATAAGTTTCGCGTTTCCTCTAAATGTTTTTGCACATCTTTTTCTAACGTCCTTTCAGCTTCTTGCATGTCTGATTGATTTTCCTCGGCCTGCCAACCCGAACAGGTCTCGTTTATGATTATGTCGTAATTAATTTGCTTTTCGGCGCCTCGGAGGTTTACTAATTGTTTTTCTACTCCTTGCAGATGCATCAAGCCTTTGTGTAACTTCCATGTATATCCTATCCCTTGCTGTAAAAATGGTTTGGATTTAACAAGAGCTGAAACAATCGTCTTGAAAAGATACGTTTGTGCATCACTTTGCTTTCTATCTGCCGTAGCGGTCTGTAAATGAGCTTTGGACATTTCTACTAATGCTCTATTGTTCTCGCCAATCTGGCTTTGTAGTATTTCATTTTCTAGGGCTTGCGTCTTTATGGTTCGCAGAAGAAGTTGAACGGTGGCCGCGTCTTCTTCAGACAGCTCTTCTACCTTAGCATTCAAATCCTGAATTTGTCTACTGAGCTTTCCAATAGCGTTATCGGCTTGCCTAAAACGTTTATTATTGGCTTTTGCTCTTGTGTTCATTTCATCGTTTAATTCTTGCTCAACTCCTTGAATTCCCTCATATCCTGCATAGTCGACTGCCCATTGTACGGCGAAGGCAGTGACAATGGCAATTGTTGCGGCAAATACTTGTCTGGTTTCCCTGGTATGTTCTGGTGGAAAGAACACAGCTTCTTGTGTAAAATCTGGCAACAAAGATCTGTTCTGGTACGGGTCATAGAAACTCTCATCATATCTAATCTTGGTTTCTATGTCTACAAGAGTTTGGTTACATTTTTGATTTATACGTTTCTTCTCACAATTTTGCCCCCACATCGCCGGGTAATCTCGCAAAGGATGAAAAAATGCTGCCCCATTTGTCCTGAGCTTTGACGTATTTCTTAAAACTGTCCTATTCTCTCCTCCTCCTAACAGGAGTGGATTAGTATCTTCCGGGGTGGAATAAACTACCATTAGTGGATTATTGGGTGCCTGTCTCTGAGGCGGTGTGCTAACTTTGTGCTTTAAAGGTTTATCTAGATGTACCCAAAAATATGCAGGTCCTACACTTAATGGTCTTTGTGTTCCTGGCGTAAAGACACATGCTATTCGTCCTCCACAGTTTGGGCGATTTCTTAACACTGGACCTATTTTCTTCCAAGACACTGCGTATCCCGTTAAATTGTAAGGAATTGTTAGCGTATTTTGTTCATTTGGTAATTGATTGAACCCCAAAACAGCTGGTTTATTCATTATATCCATGGAACATTCCATGGTTACTGACATATGGTCTGCCAGATAATGCATTACACCGGTGAACAAATGGTGAACTAAATCTGGAGGAGTAACTCTCGGTGGTAAATCTTTTTCTGATAAGTACGTTTCATCGTCGTAGTGCACCCGCTTCGATTCTCCCCACGTTAAACTTTTAAAGTCGCCAAAACTAGCAGGATAACTGCTGGTGATGTTCAGGAAATTTAACACGCGATAGTCAGCGTGTCTCTGAAACAGAAGTTTCTCCGGAGGTCGCGGAGGCTTAATGTCGAATAGCGGTTCCCCACATGCACTTCTCTTATATGCAAGTGATTTCTCAACATATCCCCAATCCATGGGTGGTGACGTAGAGTGCCCGTTTCTGGTTTTAATGCCTACCCATAGCGTCCAGTCGTCCAAAAATCGCGTCCACCCATTTGCAGTGGGCTCTTTAAGCTCTACATAACAATGACACTGTGGAACATACTGTTGATAGTTCCGCAGATACGTTCCTTCTGCTCCAAAACGAGCTCGCGCATGGGTAGTAGTGTTTACACCTACTAGTCCGAAATGTGGATGAGCATAGATATGATCTACTGCAGCATTCGCTGCTAAACCTGCTATATATCCTAAGTGCACCTTTTGTGGCAACAATGGATGCTTAAGTGGACAATATCCCTGACTCAATAGTGTTGGTTTAGTAGCATCAACCTCCTTGCTGTCTGTTATATATACTTTTCCTAATGGTTGTAACGTAGTCGGATATGTTAGTGGTTCTAAAGCGTTTATCTGCCACTGCAGACATGTCGTTTCTGTTCGGCTTGTAAAATATGATTCTTCCGCGCAATAACACTGCACTGGTAGCTTTTGCGGGCTGTTACACGTAGTTGACGAGGGAGGACAGCCACATTTATTTGTGTATGCTTCACCTTCTCTTGTTAGGAACACAACGCTTATTATCATCGCCATCTTCCAACCTCGCCCCCATGAGCGTCCCGTTATATTCCTTTTCTTATTTTTTTTGCTAGTTATTCTTGTTAGCTCTCTCGCGGCTAACATAGCACGAACGACTTGCATTGTTGGCATTCTTTCTTGAGCTTTTTGCTTCTCTCTTTTTTTCTTCTTGAGGGAGATTTTTGCGTTTAAATTCTTTTTCTTCTTTCTTTTACAATTACTTATTTTAATTACCATTAAGTAACTTTTCCTATACCTTATTCAACTAGATTTTCGTATTAATATTTCACTCCTGCAACGACATTTACATTGGATAAGTACCCTTTTGGCTAGGTCACTTAATCAGATAACACAGTTTTTCATTTCACACTTGGTTATACTACCCCTTATCTATTCGCATACATTTGTCGTAATTGCCATTTCAACTTAAGTTGTTCACTACAACCGTACTCGTATCTTGTTAACCTGCTCTAACTTTTTTCTTTCTCAGGCTATTTTTAATTATCCTTCTATTGTTTTACTATTCATGTTGTTGACTCATCCTGAGGTTCTTTAGGACCTTCTCTGACCTATCATTATGCTCTTTTATCTAACTATTTGTTCATTAATTTTTCTTTACTTAGTCTAGTTCCTATCCCTGATTTATTCATGTTGAGTTACAGTTTTCCCTAATTATGCATCGACTCCCCCTCAGCTTAACACAATCGCGCTATGATTGCTGCTGCTCTCATCTCTTGGGTACATAGAGTCGTTTCTTTCCCTATGCGCACACTCTAATCCGCTGCTTCATTTATGAAGTCTTGCTAACTTTCTAGCTCACGCATCTTATTGACACGCTTGAATAATTTATTCACCCTAATTTTTATATGCATATGTGTTTGTGTGTTGTGTTCGAGCAACGCGCAGGCCATATTGTTCAGCTTTAACGCTTCACAATCAAAGTGGCTAATCACGAAGTCAGACTCAGCAGGCTATCCACTGTAGGTTATCACCCACTCGGGAGCTCCACTGTTAAGCTCCAGAAAGCATAAGCTTTCCATTGCAAAGTCACTCCTGACTTTCCACAAAGGTACAGGGTAGGATGACCCTCTTTTATGTTGCTCGTTTTCCCTTAGGCATTGTCGGGTTGGACTTCCCAAGCCACATGTTGTGAACAGATGTACTATGAACAGCCCTATTGTTTTTGTAAAGTTGCACCTTCCGTGCGCCCTATCCTTACAAAGTCCTACACCCCTACACTCTTAAGCACAGTCCCACAACGGACATCACAGCAGACGAAGAAACCTCTTTCATCGATGCTTAACCATAACCCGTTACGTGGTCAGACTCATTCATCGCGGCACTTGTCAATCAGGCGTAACAATTATTTCCGTGTGACGCCTTAGGCGCGACACCGATCAGTCAATCAAAAGGTGCGACACACCCTTTCAGACAACATCTGCGCTTGCAGGTGCGTCTTTGCTTAAGGCAAAACTTTACTTTCACTTTGACCACAGGCCAGCATGCGGATTTCTTGCGCATTAGTCTTGCTTTTTCGTTAAGGTTTCTCCGGTGCATCAAAGCCATTAATTATTTGTATGAACACTACATACTTCAAACATTTCTTACAAACACCCTATTTAATTTGCCTAAGCATTCAATTTATTCACTATCTACTATATACTATATAGAGTACACTTAGCTTTGGTCCGGCATAACCAGACTTGTTTCCTTCCCTTGAAGTTCAACCAGTGTAGTCAAAACGTTGTCTGTACTAATTAACTAACTTTTGATTGACTAATCATCCCTCAGCTGTTTCTGACAAACTGTTTGTCCTGCTTGCTAACCTCAATTCCATCTTCATCCAAGTATTTATTCACTGTTCACTACTCACTATTCACTACCAACTATTAACAACAAACATGCATGCACAGACTCTTTTATCGATTCCATAAACCATTGTATGTCTGTATTATTGTGCTCCCGCTGACTCCTGTTCGTTACGTCATTAAAAACTTTCGCCCCCCCTGGGCCTTAACTAGTGACCCCCTTGGGCCTTAAACCATTAATTCAGAGTCCTGTTATGCCAATCAACCTATTTCAAGAATAAAATTTTTGAATTTCGATAAAATAAAATTTTTTACCCCCCTAACTTTACTGCCCCCCAGGCCTTCCCTGGCCCTGGCGGGACCACACCAACTGACGGACACTACTTAGAAGTACCCTCTAGACAACCTTCAATCATTATTTGGCTCAATTTCATTACCCTCTTGAAATGCGCCAAGCTCCTAGTGGCAAGAAAACGTGTTTAAACTCCTATTTCTTACATGCATTTTGACTCCTGCCCCTAAGTCGGGCCAATGCATTTTAAATACGAAAAAATTATTTTTCGCCAAACTCAAAGTCCAAGGCCTTGGCCATCCACTGATGCCATCGCGAATGGCCTGTGTCCTATGGAACCCCCATGACAAGGGCCAAACCGGTCCTACCCCCCTTACGATTACGAAAATTTGTCTAAGTCCCAACACACGCTTTACCATGGCTTAAGGTAGCTTAGGGCCACCTTTGCACACGCCGAGTCGTAGATTCAATACCCGTAGCTACCACTTGCAATTGTTTCTAAATTATAAGCCTTATATTATTACAACGTAGACCTCTAACGTGTGGCTAACTATCACCATAGTAAACAATGCGTTAGCGATCACAGTGTTAACGTCCGAAATTGCAACTATCATTTAGCCTCAATATGGATTACAAAAATCCCGTAGAACTCACTCATGAAACACTGATGTGCGTCACATTGCTCTGAAGTTTCACCGAAAATTTTCTAAGTCCGAACTGCACACGCAACACAGCTTATGGCCATGTCCTAACATTTTAACCTAAAATTTGTCTTTATTTGTAAATTTTGCTACTAACACCAGTTTTCGGAATCCTATTTTTTTGTTCAACCGCAATCTTGGTACTCTGCGTCCCGCAAACTCACTTACTGAGTTCCAATGTACGTCAGATTTCCTCCGCTTTTCGCAAAATTTGTTAAGTATTCAGGTGTATAGGACAAGACTGTGACGACTCTCTCTTTTAACAAATTAATTGTCAAGTGCATTTTGTTTCTAGATAAGTTTTCAAGTCTTCGACTTCTTTGCATCGAAGCAAGTTGCTGTTATTCTGATGCGCCGTTTTGTGCCTGTCTCGTATGCGGTGACATAGGGTTGGATTTCGGAGCAGCGCTCTCCCTTGCGTACTGTTAGACCCTTCTAGAACTTGAGGCAACTCCCA
>JGI24159J19872_10013158_pt1 | contig 10770 bp, 8 predicted proteins | sample Ectturendosymbi4_FD_19872 | JGI IMG/M metagenome (IMG submission 19872)
TCCAAAGTATCAAAAGAATCGGATTGTAGCCTAGTTTCCAGTAAAAACTTCAGCGAAATACTACCACCTAACGGTTGGCGCCCAGGGCCAGGCTAAGTGGGCGAAGGTGGTCTAAAAGTCCTCCACTTAATGACGTCACTCACAGACAACCCTCAACCCCCAAGCAAAAAAATTCTTTTCGAGTGCAGACTAGAAGACTTGCCGCATTTTTTGAGACTTTTACCGGGTCTGTAGAGCATACCGGACCGGAGAAATTCCCGCACAAAGCCACGTGCGTTTAGGTGTTTTTTTTCCGAAAATCCCCGAAAGCAGCCGGACGCCAAAGAGTTAAATAATTGAATTTATACATAAATAAATGACTAAATTTGTCCAAATTACAGGCATGTTCTTGCAGCTTGTTCAAGCATTCCACAGCAGGGCTCCTGGCAAGAAAAAATATGCTGGTGCAAGACCTGTTTTGGTCCCCCATACAAATTATAGATCACAACTGATTAAGGACTCCATTAGTTTTTCAGTACTATGGCCAGAAAATGATATGCTTTGTTTATTATTTTACATTATAACCATTTACCAATGTTATTAGTTTCTTTCAAATTGTCTCAGGCTGATCTTAAAGAATGCACATAACACAGTTGCTTTGCAAATTTCACAACTATACATCAAATGTAACATAGTAGGCTATGGCAATTCTCACAAGCAAAGCACATTGAATAATTCTATAACCCTAATATAGTAATAGGACAAGAATTTAGTGAAAACTACCTGTCTTTTTACAAACGTTTCATACATGATAATGGAAAATAATTACTGTATTTATTCGAGTATAACGCACAAAATTGTATACCAAAAACACCAATGCAAAGTTCAGTGCGCATTATAAACAAGGTCTTAGATTTTTATGCCAGAGTGCACATGAGTTCAGGTGCGCATGATAAACAAGTCATACGCAAGAGAACACGCAAGTACGGTATATCTCGTATAGCCTGTTTCAGCATAGCACAGGGGTGCAAAAACCCAGTCGAGCACTCGCACTGTGCGACTAAAAATTTGGTCAAAAAAAAGAACTTTACTCCTTCGTTACAAAATGGCAGCCCGCCTAATTTTCACTCCCGCTGTATCTGTGTTGCACCACGTTGGGTAGCTTCAGCAAGTGGCTGTGCTTTTCTTGAATTCAATGAGTCATTGCACGATGCATGACCTGGATGTAGAATGCGACCCTAGTTCTTTTCGTATACCAGAGCTTCTGTCAAATGGGACAGCGCTTCCTAAAACTGGCATGTTAGCATTTTACCACATGATATCTGTGGATACAATGCGCTGTAGATAAGCTTCCCTGTTTGCAGCTTCAATGCTACTTAGGCTCTCTGATGTAATAATACAAAATGTTGCAACATAAAGGACGACATCGACATTGCAACGTAATTGCATATGTCACTTACAATCTTTGGTCTGAGCTGAAAAAAAGTGAAAAAAAAATTTATACAAATTTTCAATCCAAAAATTAAGGATGTGCCTTATACACGAGTGCGCGTTATACTTGAATAAATATGGATCTGAATCAGGAGTTTGATGTAAAAAATATCCAATTGGACATCCGGAGTCAGAGTAGGACAAAAATATCTGACTCCAACTCCCAGTGTTGTCAGGAATCCGACTCCAACCAAAAACCTCTGACTACTTACGACATTGCAACCCTGGTTATATATGTGATTCATTTCCTGCATAAGATCTTTACTGCTGATGTGTTTAGAATGCTCTTCAGGTAGTTTTAAGTGCTTTGAGCTTCAAGTCCTCATCTGACACCATTTGTTGGTTCCAAAGAAAGCTGAAGGTGTCGGATATCTGTTTGGCTGCACTGAAACAAACTGTAAGCCCTCCAATAACATTATCCACTATTATATACCAGGGGTGGCCAAACTGCAGTTCTTCCAACCTTTGCATGTGGCTCTTTGAGTTTTCCAAAAAATTATAGATTAATTCTTTATTTTAATTGCTATTGCAAAAGGTGGAAATATTGTAAAGTGTTTAGCTAGCGTGCTGTACAGTATTACTTTTGCAAGTAGTTCCAAAAAGAATTATGATGTCACAGAAGCGTAGATTGTAAATAAATTCGTGTTTTTATATTTTTATGTTGTGGTTCTTCGTAACATCGGTTTTTCGATATGTGGCTCATACATAGAGCAGGTTTGGCCACCCCTGTTATATACAATGTATGCTTTTGGCAGTGGGTTTCATCTGATCCATTCATTTCATTCACATTTTTGTCTTGATTTATCCTCATTATGGAATCTTGCTTCTGTTTTTGGAAGTAGTCCCTAAATAATTTTATTGGATCTGCAGGCTGGATGCAACAAGCTTAGCTTCAATCCACATTGGTGTGCAACTGTCCCGGAGAGCCACTAGTTGTGCAAGCAAGCTTTATATCTTTGTAACTTCCATATATAAAGTCGCATCACTATCTTGAATGACTTTTTTGCAAAAGTCTATAGTGACCAGTATTCTGTGCCACATGACCGACATTATGATGCAGGTGAAGGAAGTGACATAACATATAGCTCCATGGATTTTATTCTTGGTTTTTGGAATGAGATTCAGCTCTATCAGGTTTACAAAGCCATCTTAACCCTTGGAAAGGTGAATTTCAAATGCTTGTACACTCATCTCGATATGACCATCTAGTGCCAGAATGAAACAGAAGCAACTGAGATATTCCCAAACGCACACCAAAAGAAATGGCAATACATTGCATAATGTCTGAAACAACAACTTTGGTCAATTAATTTGCACAACGCTGTATAAATAAAACTATAACAATAAAAACTTCATGATGCATAATTGCCTATTTCTATTTTGAGCTTTGAGGTTCATGGGCCCTGATTCAAGCACACCAGCTGCACCTCCTTGTAGCACTTGGGCCACAGGGCCACATTATTTAGATATTAGTAGAGATCTCAACCATATGTTAGTTCTTAATAGTTTTGTGGCAAGTGGAATAAAAAGACTATATACATTGTCTGTGCTAATACAGTGCAGCTTATTGCTTCATTATTACTATTTATGCCATCTGGGAAGAATTTGAGTAAAACTCTACACCATGGGTGAGCAAACATTTTCTATGGAATGCCACATTGAAAACTTTATTGCTAGTGGGGGCTGCTTATATTACATCTATAATCACTTTAAAAACTTTAACAAAATGTTTCTACATTAGCTAGCACAACATGAAAGTAACTGGTCACTTCCAGTTGAGTAAAAATGCAGTTTCGAATGAAGCATGTGGAATAAAATCTCAAGAATTCTAATCTAATCAATAAAATTACTTTAACATAGACTCAACATATGTACTATCTATATACGTGTGGCTGCCCTGCGGGCCACATGTGTTCTACACTGCATGTTTAGAAAATTTAGCATCAGTGTACTTGTACTGTTTGTACACAGTAGTTCAGGTTTTTTTTGAGGAAAATATTAGGTACCTGGTATGGACCTGCAGGGACCCAATTTCTCTGATTCTAGGGACTCGGTGATAATTTTCTCTGATTCTAGGGACCCACGGGTCCCTAAGACACCATAAAAATCCTGCAGTAGTTCACCTCTGGCAATTTTTTTTTCACATGTTACATGAATTCTGTTGCAGATACAGAAAAAGGCTTTTTTTCAGCAGATATAAATGCGTACGTGGTGAGGAGTTATAGCCTAATACTATATTTGTAGCTTAGTTGTTTGTCGATTATTGATTTTTCCTAAAATTTGACCTTGGTGTGACCTTTTCTGGTTGCTGCCACGGCCACTTTGACATCCTATTCCCCAACAACAATTTTAAGGTTCATATTAAACAGAATGCTAACTATCTGGACCACCCCAAAATTCTTCAGCAAAATGTGTTTTTTTAACCACCCTAAAAATATACTTGGTACGTGGATGAAGTCTTCATTTATGTTTCGAATCATGATATTTAGAATTAAACAACAGCTGTACAAGGTACTTTTCTGACATAGATATTGCCTGCTATCTAATATTCAAATGTTGGTTCATTTTCACATTGTTTAAAACTGCTTCATTTGTGGAAAGTAGTCTGCATTAAGTTTTCAACAGTTTGTCATTTATATTTGCGGTGTAGATACATTTCGCAAGCAGTTTTGAAAATATTGTAGACTTTTGTGTTTCTTTTACAGATGCGTAGTGCACTATCTATCTTGGCCAAATAACTTACAATTGTAGCGCTCTAATCGGTTTGTTGTTAGTGATTGCTGTGTCGTCGACCCAAGCCTTGAGCTGAACAATGTCATCCAGAAAAGACAGATGTTCGTGTGGTTTAGATGTACCGTTCGAGGCGAATCTGGAAGTTGCCATGGAAGGTGCGTGCGGCGAAGGTTACGACTTCCTTTGTGTCGACATAGTTGATCCGACGAGCAAAAATCCGTTTCTCGCTGCGTCGCCCGGCTCAAAGCTCGGCGATCGTACGCGACCGGAGTTCATGCTGGGCACGCAGCAATGGAGCTCGTTCATCGTTGGCAAATTGTCGCAGTGGTTGTCGTCTGTGTCGGGAAGTGACCTTGAGATCGCGCGCGCCGAGGAGGCAATCGTTCAAGAACTTCAGTTTGCCGCATATCTGAGCCTTCCCGCCGTGGTAGTTCCTCTGCGACAACACGACTGCGCCAACCTGGCCAGGGCTGTGCACTCGCACTTGTTGAAAAGCCATCACAACTTAAGCGTTTGGGTGAATGTTCCACTTAATCCAACTGACGGACGCGTCAACGGAGTCGAAGATCGCCCGGAGCCAGTGCTCGCCCCTGAAACGTGGAAATGGTGGAACAAGTTCCGTTCGCTGTGCCACCACCACAGCCGAATGGGGGTGGCTTTGGAGATCAGTCCGGATTTGCCGGACGCGGAAATCATGAAGCAATGGCTCGGCGAACCGGTTCGGGCGATTTTCTTGCCAACCAGCATCTTTCTGACGAACAAAAAGGGATACCCGGTGCTTTCCCGTGCGCATCAGTTTCTAGTTGGGGAATTTTTTCGTCTCAATTGCCAAATCGTCATAACGGGCAGCAACGACCACGACCAAGGCATGCGCGTATACCAGCAGTACATCAGTCATCTTTTCAACAGCCTCCCTTCGCTCGATCAATACGAACGCTTCGCGCGAGGCTACGAAGACTACTTGCAAGCGCCTTTGCAGCCGCTGATGGACAACTTGGAGTCGGCCACGTACGAGACGTTCGAAAAAGATCCGGTGAAGTACAGCAAATACGAAGAGGCCATCGCCAAGTGCCTGAACGATCGCGTGCCGGAGCAAAGCGATTCGCAAACCAAGATCGTGCTCATGGTGCTGGGAGCAGGACGCGGTCCGCTCGTGCGTGCCGCATTGCGCGCTGCGAAAAGTGTAAACGTACAGATAAAATGCTACGCCGTGGAAAAGAACGCCAACGCTGCCGTCACGCTGGAGCTGTTGAACAGAACCGAATGGTCCGAGGATGACGTCACGGTGGTGACGTCAGACATGCGTCTTTGGGACGCGCCGGAGTTGGCGGACGTGGTCGTGTCCGAGCTGCTGGGCTCTTTTGGCGACAACGAATTGTCGCCGGAATGTCTGGACGGGGCCGAGCGTTTCTTGAAACCCGACGCTGTCAGCATACCCAGCGCGTACACGTCGTACATGGCGCCGCTATCGTCGCAAAAACTCCACAACGAGGTCACGGCCGCTGCTGCACTCGACATCGACAAGCCCAGGATCACCGCGTTCGAAACGCCGTATGTCGTCCGCGTGCACAACTACCACGAGCTGGACGATCCGCAGCCAGTCTTCACGTTCAAGCATCCGCGCCGCGAGAAAACCGACTCGTCGGACGCCGACGACGAAGCGCGGTCCGACGAGCACCTGCGCAATGCGCGAGTTGCGCAGTTGCGATTCTCCGCGCCCTGCTCCNCCCTGCTGCACGGCTTCGTCGGCTACTTCCACTGTACCTTGTACGGAGACGTTGCGATCAGCATCGTGCCCGGAACTCACTCTCGCGGGATGTTCAGCTGGTTTCCCATCTTCTTTCCCATGCAGCACCCGATCAAGGTCGACCGCGGCGACAAGATCGAAGTGCACATATGGCGGCGATCGTCTTCGAGCAAGGTTTGGTACGAGTGGGCCGTAACTGAGCCGACCGTTTCGCCAATACACAATCCCGCCGGCCGTTCGTACACCATCGGGCTGTAGCAGTGGATGCGCTGTCGGCTTGAGATCGGGATAGGTAATAATGCACGTCTTGGCGCTTTTGTTTGACTGCTCTCTGTGGCGTGATGTTGATGTCGCCGAACAATGCAGCGGGGCACGATGCTTAAGCTGTTCTGAGCTGTGTACTTGGTTCAAACGAATTCTTTGATGCGTTGCGAATTAACAGTTCGTTTGGCAACCGTGTGTGTGTGTTAGTCTGGCAGGTTCGTGTGGATGTTTACGCAGTCATTCGTGCCAAATTTGCACAAATTGCGCCGGTTTCAGCCCAGCGGATGCACTAGGAGAGTATGATAAGTTTGGGATTTACAGGCTCCAACTTAGGTCATCGTGTGTTTTTCCAGTCATCTTAGTCTTTCAGCCTTTAATGGACGTGCAAGCTGTCTTTCTGCTGACAAGAGATATTCTGCTTAGAAACAATAGAATGCTGAAACTCGTTACTGTCCAATTTCGCTTATACATCTAACTTCAGCAGGTGCAGTGGGATGTCCATCGTCAAAACGTCGGCAACTGCGATGTAAGCTGTGTTACCACCAGACTATTTGCGCAGTGTAAAATTTTCTTCGAGGCAACACTGGGTGCAGTGGTGTGGGAGCTGTGTTCCCACACTTTCTGGGTATGGGAACGTGTTAGCACACGTTTTCACAGTAACCTGACTTAAAGGTGTGTCTTTTCGCTGAGATTTCCGGCGTGCAGCTCCAGGCGTCGCATAAATGACAAGGTATCTCTTGCGTAACACTCTGGCGTAAGTGTGCAATTACCGAATATATATGTCAAGTCTTTGGGTGCGTTCCCACACTTATTTTTTAAGCACTGCACCCCTCGTTATCACTTCTGTGCTACGTGCAAAAAGAGTACGATTGGTGTGTGCGACAACACTCGAGAGAAGGTTTCACTGACTCGGGATGCACTTGACCAGAAGAAAACAAGCTGCGCGCGTGAACTTACCACGAAAAACACTCGCCGCTTCACAAAATTAACCAGCTTTTGAATACACTGCTTCTTCCCCCAAATTGGATTCTACTGAAACAACGCCATATGCCTACTTCCACCTTTAACATTGTACTTTAGCTGCAACTAACATATTTCTCTAAAATACATAGAAGAGAGTCGGAAAACTTTTCGTGCGAGTGGGACAGCGGTTGGTCATTGCTTGCCACGTTTCGAATCGTTGCTGCCACATTTGCAGCTGTTTGGTATACGGTGAGGTTGGGTTGGACCAAATCAAAATTTTCACTTCGTACATTAGCACTACCAGGAACGCTTTTTTTACCAACAGCTGTTTCGTTGTAGCGCTTGGCTCATGGAACAGGTGAGTAGCATTGCTTCATGCTGCTACTGGTTTAAAATAGAGTGGATAGAATATGAAGTCTTCTAATGTAAAAGAAAAATATGCACTGATTTATGAAGTTGTATCCAGTGAAGCCAACGTTTAAGACTTCGCTGAACTGAGCATACTCTTATCGCCATACAATTTGTCTGACTTTTATTCTCTCCACTTAGTTGTTTCTAAAAATTTTTCTTACATTGTCACTTCATTTTGCAAGGTGGGTCTCAGTGAATTTTCACCCGTCTATAGGACGTACTGGAGTCGTATCTGTTGGGGACCCCTTGCCTCCTGGGACAGATTTGCCCATCGCTAACATGTCCAACAAGACTCACCGTTTGCGCCAACTCACCAGATGTTGAATAAATGATCAGTAGGGCCATTTAAAGTCATAAAAGTCAGATTTTTTCTGTGCTTAAGGAAGTTATGAAACGAATTTTAAAATAAAAATCGCACCCTTACGTAGTCTATGGCAAAGGTTATATAAAGTCATATTTGGCATATTTCCAACCTAGATCAGTAAGGAGACCATAAAACGATCTAAAAATATCAAGTGTAACTACTATATTGCTAGGTCTAAGCTGCATCCTGCAAATTGACCTTCAATGTTTGCAAAGACGTAGGTAAACCAAGTTATTTGGATGAAATGTAATGTACTGCCTAAAATTGCATGTTCTTGCTGCCCCGAATAAATAAACCAATGTCCATGCCTGTTTTCAGTTTGCTCCAAACTATGTTTCGCTCATGTTTTTAGATGTTTAATTTAGTGGGACTTCAACAAACCATGGCGCTACCATCTCGTGCATATTTTCGCTGATAACACTTCGTACAGTAGTTGTCTAGCTTTCCCATTTTTGTTTGGTCATATTAAGCCATATTTTCCGAAAAATAAAGTCATTGAGTTTTCTAGGTCACAAAAATGGCCCTAACGACCAGACTGTGTTCTTCAAGAGGAACAACCTCACACATCTAAAAGGAACTTACTCCCATCCGATTACATACTTAGGTTTGTCTGAATCAATGTTTCTCAGCCCTTTTCATCTTCACACTGCTTTCGAATAAAAATTACGGGGCCCAGCAGTCTCACAGACTTTTGCTTTTGCTTGGTCGTGCGCTGGTGTGCAGCACGAGCAAGCGAGACTATGTTTCCTTGAGAAGTGGGAAAGTGATGTTGGAATTATTTACAGTGTCATGCTTTGACAGGTTGCTACGTTACTTTCAATTCAAAACATATCTGGTATTTTTAATGCTGTCTCAACAAATTCCGTTATCACGTGGAAGCAGCACGGTGACTCAACAGTGCTCTTGTTATGAGACTGGAAACATTGCAATGATCGATTACTGTTAAGACCCCGTTCTTGCGCCGCAGAAATTAGTTTCTGGTTACGGTCCAGTTCACACAAACTGAGAAAGCTCTTTTGAATAAGCTAAACTCTAAACTGGTGGCGTGGCCAGCCTAAAAATTTGCGAAGTGCCAAATAATTTGACTTCAAGCAACATTAGGCTATATGGTTTTGGACACCGTCTCTCGAAGCGGAAAACGACAAGATATCAGTGGCGTAGCCAGCCCAAAATTTTGAGGAGTCAAATTTTTTGATTTTAGACGAGCAACAGTATTTTGTTAGGATACCGCCTCCCAAAAAACAAAATGACTAGATATGCAAAAATATTGGGAGCGTGGCACACCCTGTCTACGCCTATGCTAGAAATTTGGGAGGTTCTTGCCCCCTCACTATGCCCATGCTCCAAACCAGCCCGTAACCGGCTTGGAACACCAGGAGGGGCAAAGATTTTCCGAGAGGGGCCCAAAATTTTTGCACCATGTAAAATGTGTCCAATACATTTTTCTAGGGGGGGACGAAGCTGGTTACGGGCCTGCTACGAACACATCAAAACTTTCTCTGTGCGGACCCAAACGCTTTTGCGTCGGGTGATTAAGGAATCTGCAAAATTTGCTCCCAATCTCTTCGCAGACTTAGTGTTTCATGTTACTGTGCTTGAAACAATGCGTTACTGGTGAAGGTGACCATAATGGAGCGATGAAACTTGAACCAGGTCATCCTCCACAATGATATGCTGGTGGCGGCAGGACCCTCATTAGCAGATGGCACCCCTTCATTTGATGTTTTTGTTGTAATGTAGCAATTGAATTTTGGGCATAATTTGAAGATTTATTTTCGAATTTTTTTGGTATTTTATGTGCTTTGGCGTAATTCGGCATCGAAGTTGGTGTTAATGTTTTTCCAAAATACGCTGAAATTCGAAAGAGGGTTCACGCACTGGGTGGGATGTTCGGAGGTAGTCTCATCACCTCTGAAAATCGCAAGAAAGTATGCCGAGTCCTTCGATAATGTATAGGACAGGCGTTTCAAACTCAAATTGCTCCGAGGGCCAAATTAGGACCTATAAAGCAACCCGAGGGCCGCTTTATGACGCTGACGTGCAATAGCGGTACCTGAACCTTGCAGGAAACAGCTTTTACATCGTATTTCCTACGAAAGAGGAAAATCATTTCCAGCCTTCTCTACGTTCGTTTCAAAAAAGCTTTATCACTCGCTGGTCAAGCGCTTTTAAACACTGGTGAATAAACTCAGTTACGCAAATGTTAACTATTTGAAAATTTTCAAAAAGCATGCACAAAATGCCTTCGCGGGCCGCGTGTTTGAGACCCTAGGATAGGAAGTGGGAGGCCCATATTAAAATTTGACAATTCAAGCCTTTAAATCGATTATTTTCAGGAACTTTCTTCGGTCACCTAGTTAGAAATTCTTTCAATCAACCTTAAAGTTCTAGGCTTGTAGATGCTGGCGTTTTTGCAAACTGAATTTTTCACATTGAATGAGCTTGTCTTGGAGTATTAAACAGTCCCCCCGCCACGGGGTCTTTGATGGGTTTATCCCCTCAAGCAAAGCTCCAAACACCCCAAATTAAAGTGTGAAACATAACTCAATGGAATTTTTGTTAAATTTGAATGTTAAGCCCCCGCTGCACAAACCTCAAGACCCCCCGCACAAACGTAAAGCATTTCTGGCGACGGTTCTGGTGTTAAACTTAAGGTATTATGGTGAACTCAAAACGGATTATTTTTTATTTGTTTGCCGAAGACTCGTGGTCCATGTCACAAGCACAATCGAATAACACAAGAGCACAAAAATGGTTAGTCATAGCACATTACGGCAAAGGCGCAGCCAGGGGGGGGGGCTGAAGGGGCCCAAGCCCC
>JGI24159J19872_10013160_pt1 | contig 10769 bp, 12 predicted proteins | sample Ectturendosymbi4_FD_19872 | JGI IMG/M metagenome (IMG submission 19872)
TATAAAGCTACAAAAGCATCACACGGTTCACCCTTATTCACCCCTTTTGGTTGGTTCACCCCTGCAAAAATTTTATTCACCCTGGGGTGAACCGTTCACCCGATTAAGAAACACTGCTCTATTGTTGCTTGCTGCCACAGTGCGAAGCTTTGCGCACATGCCGCCCGGGATTGCAACATCAGACACAATTGCCTGAACACGAATCCCTAAACCTTAATCATCAGTTTCCTCAACGTATTAAATAAATAGAATAATACCTTTTGCATGCAAACATGGCGTGAAGTCAGAAATTTCGCATGTCAGAAATTTCGCAAGTCAGAAATTTCGCTTCACACCGGACTGTGAATCCCTTCAAGAAAATAAGATTAGGACCAGACTTGGACTGAGTAAATGGAGAAGAAATGCGATATTTTTGTTGTGAAAAGGCTGCATTAAAAAAAAAATTTTTTTTGGACTTCATCACGACTTGGACTTTGCACTCAAAAAATTTTGTCCTGTGGTTGGACTTTGACGGAGTTTTAGAAATTCAGGACTGGATGTGGATCGCAAATTATGACAGTCCGCTACGTCTGCTTCCCATGCCCAAAAAATGTCCAGAGATGAACATTGACCTGAGGAGTTCGTTGTAAACCTTGCTGCAATCCAGTGTTTTGATGGATTTGGATTTTATAGTTTCTGCTTCACCAGATTTCTATTGAATTTGACAATATTGTTTTGAACTTCTGCGCAACTTTCGTTTCAGTTTGGGAACTGCAGGTTATGGTATTNAAAAGTTTGGTTCAGTGGAGTATGTCAAATCCGTCACGATTAGGCTACATATTGTCTTTGCCTAAATGTTGATCCTTGTGTATGACTAGCGCAACAAGTCTGCTCTTTTATGTATCATGTCATCAAAGTTACCAGAATCAGTCTGACGTTCATTGATCCAGTCCCCTTTCTTGACTCATCATTGTTATATATATGGTAAACAGTTCATTATTGTTCATGTGTTGTCAGTGCCAACGAGTCGTTTATGTTGCACACCTGGTAGTCGTCTTGTTTGATATCTTACACGCTATTGCTGACCTTAACAGAGCTTCTCACTGCATCTCACTGCACTCATAACAGTGATAGGAATTTGGATTTAGACAAGATTTCGTTTTCAGTTTTGCTTTGCATTTTGAAATATAGTTTTTGGATTGGATTTGGTTTTGAAAAACATAAGCCCGTCATCACTGGAAAAGACTGAAAGTGAAAGTATGAGGCCGAGTTCCATGATCACAATATGCAAGTACAAGACTGCATAAAATCGCGATGATTATGTTTGATATTATGTGCCCTATACTAGCTCCTCAGTGAAAAGCAAAGCCTCAGGTCTACCTTCGTGTTAGGTGGAACACTTGATTCTCAAAGTATATCATNACACCACTAGGGGTAAAAGGCAAAACAGCAAATTGGCGCCAATAGTGATCATCACTGAAGCAAAAAAAGCTCATTTCTTTGTTAGCAAACGAACTAGGTTTGTCAATCAGGGGCTTGGAGATTTTGTGAAAATCACTCTGAATCGAGTCTCGAGTCATTGATTGTGACTCGAGTCGAATCATTCTGTGAAAAACGTGACTCGAGTCGAGCTACGATCGTTTCTCAACGTGACTCGAGTCGAGTTACCAAGAATCTTGACTCGAGTCGAATTGCATTGACTCAAATGCTGCAGCACATTCCACAACTGCGCTGTGGCAGAAAGTGCACTGCTTACAGGGCATCGCTTGCTATGAATGGCTGAAAAAGGCCATCTTTTTTTAGAGAGCACAGAGTCGCAAAGGAACCGCTTGCTATGGAAGCAATAGTTCTCTGGACGCATAATTTCTACTGATGTTGGCCGTACCACTAAATACGAGGAAGCGCCGGCTCTGAAAAACCATTTCAACTGTCATTGCTTACAAGTTTTGACAATGTAGCATGTATCAGTGGGCTCCACCTGTAGTTTATAACGGTAACAGTCTGATAATATAACTTCAAATCCATGATTAGGAAAATGTGAATCATGCTCTAGCAACAAATCGACGTATTATATAGAGCTTGAAATCTAAATCTTTAAAGGTACTTTCTAGCTTATAAGGCGCTGCAGTGATTTCCGTCCATTGTGCAGCCCGATTCTATTCGGCACATTTTCAACACACTATAGCTACAATCAATGACAAGGCAACGCTGTATTGTTGTAGCAAAAGTTTTTTCACTTTGTTCTTACTCTCGCAAGTGCTCTGACTCTGCTTTAATCTGTGCGAACCCTGGAAATTAGTCCTATAGACTAGTGGTCTTCCACCTTTTTCGTACCGCGACCCAGGCCCGTAACCACCGGGGAGCATTGCCCCAAAATTTTGTTGTGATAAAAAACTTTGTTTTAAGTATGTAATAGAAACAAAAATCTTTTCCCCCTAAAGTTTATTTTGTCCCTCTAAACCTGACAACTTGGCTACGAGCTTGCTTCTAAACGTCACCAACAAAATACCCCAAACCCAAAACTGAAATTTATTTTAAAGCCGCGCCAGCGGCTGGCGAGTAATTGTCAGAAGTGCACTGGCCACCATAGTGGTCAGCGTGGGCGTTAAGAGGGCAGGAATCCTGAATAGATATTTCACCACTTCTAACATTAGACGCATTTTAATGCTTCCGCCTATATTTTAACTTAGACACGTGCCTTGCCATAGGGGATGGAGTAAGCAAATTTTTAGGGGCGCAAAGGATTTTACCCGACTTTTCCCAAACGTGCCCAAAAAGTTGTCGTGCAACTTTTCCCGACCGTTTTTGTGGTGTGATATCCAAAGAATGGTCTTCCACTTGTTTTTCTGCAAACCCTGGGCGCCATTTTTCGTATTCAAGTGTTGCAGTTGACTGCATCTCCCTGAACTACTGAGGCAAGCACAAGATCGTAATTCGGTGCGCAGTGACGTACGCAGAAGATTTTCATGGAGGGGTTCATTCAATGGCATACGTTGTCATTTGTATTTGGTATGCGCTGTTTGTGACGTCACAATTTGACGTAATAGTCCTGTTTCCAAGCCAACATTTTGGTGAAGTTTGTTGACATAATGTGCATATGCTTCTACACGCACTTCCCTTATTTTATGTGTCATTGCACTAAGTATAAACTATCAGCGCTCCAAGCTGGGATATTGGAGGAAAATAAACTCAATCCTACGACACAGCAGTTCATAACTGCAAAAATATCAGACTGCGCGTTAAAACACACTCATCATTGCGTCAGAGCAATTTACAATTGCAAAATGAGGCTGCGCTAATGTCTTGTCGAATAGGCTACGAGCAGTGGAACACAGAAAGTATGCGGCTGGACTGGCTGGCGCATACCCCAGTTTGGAAGATCGAATCTTGCTAAACTGCACATAAATTGAGCCGAAGGCGCACAAAGGTCACAAGAAAATTTTAAATTTTTGTTATGTACAGAAGTCCAGCAAACTTTTACTTTTACCTGCTGAGACATTATCAAATGCCTGAATGCTCTTAACAACTGCTGTTTTTGAGCTCGTGCAACAGTCCTATCATGCTGCAGAAATTGGTGATGTAGCCAATGTAGTCAGCGTTTACGCTGATCAGCCTTAGCAGACAAAATAAAAACAATTGTTTTGGATAAAGTGAACAATCGCGGAACACAATCTTAAACATGTGTAGTGAACGAAAGGTCTGCAAAAAGTGGTGAGATGATTTCTAGATGCAGACGATAACCCAGATTCTCACAAAAACTTTATTACTTTTTGGCCCATTTACAATGTTCCTTGAAATTTGCATGCAAATTCATTCCGTGCGGTGTTTACCTTAGCCGTCAAAGTAACAAGCAAAAACGTACGCGAAAACAATTAATTGAATTTGCGCAGGTAATAAAGTTTTTGTAAAATATCAAGCTCAAGGGGGGTTTTTGACCTCACCCCCCCTTGTAGGTGCATTAAACTAACAGGAAAGCAACCAACAGCAATAGAAATCCATCACTGATTTCACTCTACTAATAATAGGTTGCATTATTATATAGGGAGTATGAATTACGATCTTTCGTTTGTAGTGACTGTAACAGTGACTTGTTACTCATGGTCACCATCTAGCGGTGACTATTTATTTGCATGTGGCGCCATCTACCCGCCGCCACACTAGCAACGTTGGGCACCATTTTTTTTCCAGATTGTCAGAGATTTGGACCGGAATTCCAACAAATCAAAACTTTTTCGAGTGTTCTTGCGCCCCCTGCACCACTGTGCCTTGCGGTGACACGAACGGGGATTGCTATCTTCTGCATTTATCTATTAAATCTGGGATCTCTCCACCTTTTGTTTTTTCATGCACAGTAAGCTTCTGTTAATCCGGATTCGATTTGACCGACGATTTATCCGGTTTAGGGGAAGATCCGTATTAACCGAAGATGGTTGTTTCCATAGCCTGACGTCTTCTATATACTGCGATATCCGTGAAAATCACATAAATTGAACACATTTACCACCCAACAGCAGACTTTCGCAGAAATAAAACGAATTTATTGATGCATTTACAATGGTCGACTTACATCAGACTGGTAACGGCCATATCCAAGCAGTTATGAACAATCTAAGTTTACGATTTTAAATTGGCTACGAAAAAATCTTGATTTTGGACTGACGCAGAGATTTCTGACTGGTCCATAAACAGTCAGTCAATTTGGAAGGTAATGTCCTCCAGACATCTTACCGAGCACAATACACTCAGGCAGGGGCGAATCCAGCCAGTGAGGTTAGGGGGGTGATTTCAGTAATATTCATCAAGTAGTCAAGTCTCACTACGTGTTCGCTGCTGTAGGAGAGTTGAAGTATATTTCACAGCACTGCTATGAGAAAACAATGGTCGGTAAAATAGCCTTATATCGCGAATGTTGTTTTCCGAGTTGTACAAAATCATGGTGAAATAAAGTTACTTTCGTAGGTTTTAGGTGGAGCGATCGCCTCCCCCCCCCTGTACTCAGGCATAATGTTCTTCATGCGCACACTCAATAGGTCTACTGATCAATAGACTGAAACCGTGGTGCGGTGACCTGCTATGCCCGCGTGCAGTACCATGGCCAGACCAAATAATTTGGGGGGGCCAAAATGTTTGGTTTTAGGCGAATAACACTATTTTGTTTGGGATACCGCCTCTCAAAGCACAAAATGACTATATGTTCTAAAAATTGGGGGGGCATGGCCCCGTAGGCCCCCTTGCTACGCCTATGCCCGTGTGTGACGTGATAATCGTCTCTACGATTAGCCGAATGTTGCGAGCAGTAGTGGCCGTTGTTATCATAATTCAAAAACGTTCGTTGGTGATCGTTGGCACGCTTGTGTTGCGTCTGAAAGCTGCCGCATCTTTCTATGTGACTGGTCAGTGCATTAAAACACAACAGCGTGAAGTATACTTCACAACACTGCTGCGACAAAACAGTGGACGGCAAAATGGCCTCTCACCGCAAATTCTGTCTTCCGAATTGTACACATTCACGGTGAATACAGTTATTTTCGTAGGTTTTAGGTGGGACGGTCGCCTCCCTGGTTTTGGGTACCCGCATTTGTGGGGCAGTAACCCGCAGAGCTTTGGGTATAGGTGCGGGGCGCGTATGGGGAAATAGAAATTATTTGTGCGAGTAACTGAACGTTGACTCAATGCGAGTAACTGAACGTTGACTCAATGCGAGTAAATGAACGTTGACTCAATGCGAGTAAATGAACGTTGACTCAGTGCGAGTAAATGAACGTTAACTCAGTGCGAGTAACTGAACGTTGACTCAATGCGAGTAACTGAACGTTGACTCAATGCGAGTAAATGAACGTTGACTCAGTGCGAGTAAATGAACGTTGACTCAGTGCGAGTAACTGAACGTTGACTCAGTGCGAGTAACTGAACGTACTCAGTGCGAGTAACTGAACGTTGACTCGGGATAAGAAATTATTTGTGCGAGTAACTGAACGTTGACTCAATGCGTGTGAAAGTTACAAGAGCAAGAAATTCAACGCTACAGAGAGCTGGGGTGTAGCAACATTCTACAGTGGTGACGAGACAACAGATTGGAGTTTCCAGATCTCAGTGATCTTGCAGGAAATACGTTCTGGTTGATGGCAAATAACGCTGCTAATGAGCGAGTGTTTATTAATATCGATGATCATGTCGTGAATAGCAGAAAAGTAAATTTAGAGAGTTCGTCAATGAATGACCAACTTTTTCTACAGTGCTTAGAGAAAGAAGCGCTGAAGTTTGACTAGGTTTCACATTTTTACTTTCGTGTTTCTAGGAGCTTCTGTTGGCTTTGAAATGAACCACTTAAATAAACTGCTGCTAGCGATGAAACACATTGCATGAGATTTTGGTGGTTTTCGGACACACAGCAGCAGTTTGTGACGGGAACAGTGCGGGGTGGGGCGGGAGCTGGCAAGAATTCTCAATTCCTGCGGGTGTGGAGAGCGTTTAAATTTTGCGGGAGCGGACGAAAGATTTCAACCCGCGCAGGACTCTACTGCCTGAGGGGCGAGTGGGCTGCATCTCATGGGAAGGTTGATATCGAGTCCTGTCAACAGTTTGGTTTGAAAAAAGCTTAAATCTCTTCCTGGTACGGCAATAAGAGGCCTGCATATCGGAGCCTGCTGCATACGGCGCAACATTTCTGAAGCAAAAATCGGGACGCAACTCCGACAATCACATAACAACATGTCACTGCACTCGACAGACAAATTTTTAGTAATTCTGAAAGTTCGTCACAACAATCTTTCCATAAAACATTCAATTGTTACACAGATAACGGCCCCAATTTCATAAAATTGACCAAATTCAATCGCTGGCATTTACTGTCGCAAGCACTGCATTCTCTTTTCCTTTGCTTTCTCCGCTCTCATTATCCTTACTCCTCCACGGTCACGTGCATCAACCAGCCACTTGTGCTTCGATTTCCTTCATAGTTACTGTTGATGTCTGATTCTTTTTCATAGCTGGTATAAAATAAGTTCTCAATAAATATATATATATATATATGAAAATGCACTGTTACTTTGTAACATGGAATCAATCTACCTTCTTACATTTGCATTTGATAGCTTCCGTAAACATATTTATATCTTTACAAGAAGCACATCACGGGCCACGATACTGGCCGCAGACCCCTGTTGGGTAATATCGGACCTGGACCAAAAAATAAAGACAACCATTTAACAAATTAAGATTTAAAAAATAACATTTCTGAATCGACTGTTTTCCTGGGAGTTTTGCCAAATCGGTCGTTTTTTAACCTTTCTTCCTTTCTAATCATATCCGAAATAAAATTGAAGTACATCTGACATGTGTGTTTAGCTCAAAAGTAAAAAAAAATGGAAAAACAAGGAAATTTTCCAGGGCGTGGTGCTTCGCAAGTATGGGAGCATATGACGTATGGTAGAAAATTATGCGAACTAACAAAACTGATTGTAACGTCACAACTAGACGCCAATATTCTATTTTGTCATTAGAAACCGACTTTAGGGTAATCTTTAGGAAGCTTTACTTTTACCAAGACCGATTTTATTCCAGTAAGACCAAAGGAAGCTTATTTCGTCACACCGTGCAACTAAAAACACTGTTTTGTTTATTCCCAGGTTGTAATAGCTATTTCTTAAATGCTTGAATTATAACGCATGAAAAATCATGTTTTTTCGAATACTTTGCTTTCGTGGTGGAGGGGATGATTTGCTTACTGTAATTCAATAATATTAGTAAAAAACTAACTAAAAACAACAAAGAATTAAACTGTACTGCATGCAAGAATTTCTGGATACCAGTATTATGTGACTTTTCAAAATAACCTTTACTGACAGCAACGAAGTTTGAAAAACACTTTGAATGATTTTTCAGGAAATAGCACTCAAATGCCAGGAGCGAAAATAATGCCACACAGAGACACAGTGTATAAACATACTCGGACAAACGGAGCGGTTGAAATGCAACCAAGGTAAAGTGGTGCGCTGACACAGGCAACTCCCGCGCGGGGTTTGGGTTTGTCGAACCCTGCACAACTTATGTGGACAGTGAAAGCAAACCGGCCTGGTACAACTTTCAGTGCCACTGCTCTTCACAGGTTTACGTATCAAGTTTTTGCGACTGTTTTTTTTTTCGCAATAAACGTCCGTTAAGAACAGTATATTATATTACATCATATCTCAAACAATAAGTATACTTACTTAATGAGAAACAGCTTAGAATTGGAAATAATTCTTTTCGTTGCACCCAGAGATTGTGCAGTATGACAATGCCATCCTTCATCATAACTCGCTGGTCGATCTCCCCCCAGTTAGACTTCCGATGTCAGCCAGCGGATTTCCCGTGGCGAAGCATATGATACTGAACAACAAGGTTTTGCAACACGCGGCCCATATTAATAACTATGTCGCCAAGAGCCATTTTCGTAGGGCTGATTGTCTTACGTCATGAAATAGCCAAGTGATCATATTTGTAGAAATCTTAATAGAACATTGGAAGACAAGGTATTGTGCAAGATTTAGCACTGTAACAAGTAAGCACTTGCCTGTTATACAACGCTATTTCCTACAACATCTGTGCAAAACTCATACCTGGCCAGTTACAGGGGTAGAAAACGCATTCGACCTTGTTCAGCTACGAGAAGATTGAGATATTTTACAAAAGTCACTGCAAAACCATGAATGGGCGACGATGTGGTTTGAAAGCAGAAAATGAAGAGCAAAGCGCTGACCAGAATATGAGGTTGGAAGAAGCAAGTGTAAAGCATTATTTTCGAAATTCGTGAATATCACATGTTCTATTTTCTTTGAATGCAATAACACTGTAACACACTGATCAAATGTTACAGTGTCTGCATGCGTTTCTGATAAGATGTACAACAAAGATCATCTTTTGAATCTTTAAAATATGCAGCTGCAGAGGGATGCTTACTATTTGACATTGTACTGACGAATCATTTACAATTTTTTCAGCATTGTCCATGTTCTCCAAACTTGACAACGGCAGCTGAAAATTATCAGCCAAAGGCGAACCACTTTACCCTACGACAATTTGTTCAATGCGGTATGCAGAAATGAAGCAACGATCTTCAGAAGCTGTTGATTTTCAACAGCAAACGTCATCAACTTTTTCAATATATTCTCCCCTCAAAAAGCTTGTGTTCCTGTTAATCATATGGTAAGACGTTTTAACCACTTCTATTCAACTTCTCGCCAAGCAAGTTATAAAAACATACATTGGTTTCACTTTACAAATCATTACAAAGGTTTATATTTATGTGATAAGTTGGTAAGTATAATAACATGTAAACTATGCGCTGATTTTGCGACAGAAACGGAACTACTCATCTGCAGGCATGAGTTTGCATGGATATAATGGAGTCAGTTCGAAGTTTGCATGACTTCACATGAAAAAATGGCAAATACCTTGGAGGTACGGCAAACTTACAGTAGCTCTTCCATTCGTACTTGAAAATAGAAAACATCACAGTTTTGATTTGATGCCAAATAAATTGGAAGATAATAATACTTGAAGTGCAAACAGGATTGTCTAAAAATACACAACCAGGGCCGGAGCAAGCCACATTAGCGCCCTGGGCAAGACCATTTTCAGCGCCCCATCATAGCAGCTAACAAAAGTGTTCGCATATGATGATGTCATCCTGTTCAATCAACTGTGGCTCAAACTTTTTGCAAAATTGTCTACTGGCTGTATCATTATCTTTTAAAATTGCCGGATTCCTGCACCCCTCCCCACGAAAAGACCCTTTTCCTTTGACATATGGCATAAATCAGGGCGATTTTTTACATGAAACTAATTTATTAGATGAATTATCAAGTCCACGAAAATATCATTTACATCAGTAACAAGCGTTGCCGCATGCATGTAAGCAAAAAGATCTAACAAAAGCCTCAAAACTTTGTCACAGGCCCATTGTTACAAGCTGGTTTCGTAACAATCGACACGACAAAGTTCCACACGCATAACAAACCACTGACGTACGCGCCCATTTGGTGCATACCAGCTGAAATCTGTTTCGCTAAAAATAGATTAAGCTGGTCCGTCCTATTACTGCAATTTTGCTGGTTAACTAGGCTAATAGCGGCAATAATGCTGGCATTTCGACAGGGTTTCCTAACCTGACTACACAGGATGGCTGAAACATGGTTCAGTAAAGGCTTCGATATAAACCCAAGGTGGCGCAGCCAGCAAAAATCAAGAAATGAAAAAAACAGTGATGTAACCTTCAATATTTAGCAGTGAGCTGGATAAAGTATGGCCTGCAGGTCATGCCTTGCTGTTCCTGACAACACGCCATTGATAGATTTGCAAGGACCCTGGGCAGTGGGCAAGATCCATTCGACCTCCCTCCTCTCCTATACAAAGATCCTTACTCAACATTACAACAGTTGTAAATTACAGAAATAGGGAGTTTGTTGTAAATTAGAAAAGTTTATTAGATGAATAAAATTTATACCAAGTTGCGACATAGCTTGGCTAGTGTATATGAAATTACAGTAGAACTCGCCTAAATTCGTCACTTTTTCGTCGGTCCCGGCAGAATTCCTATCTTTTGTGTACATTTCTGTTCGTCTAATTTGTCAATTTGCTCAATTCGTGACCTCTTTCTATACCTTATAAGCTTTTTGTTCGGTTAATACGTCATTTGCAGTTTCGCTTTTGATGTGTAAGCAGCTAGTACGTGTGGGAATTCAAACAAATTAAGGATCTTTATCTGAGAATTGTTGCACCTCGCAATTTGTTTATCGAATTTATACACG
>JGI24159J19872_10013162_pt1 | contig 10769 bp, 5 predicted proteins | sample Ectturendosymbi4_FD_19872 | JGI IMG/M metagenome (IMG submission 19872)
CTTTGGATGACCTGCTGGGGTTTCGGGTTCAAAAGTTATGATGTAAGTTAGTAAAAATATTTGACTAATTAGATAATTAATTAATTTGTTTATTTTACATCACAACTTTTGAACCAGAAACGCTAGCAAGTGGATCAAAAGACTCGGACTCGAGCCTAGTTTCCAATGAAAACTTCAGCGAAACACTTTGGCCTAGCGGTTGGGCCAGGCAACATGAGCCAAAATGACCCCAAAACTACTTCACTTATGACGTCAGTTATAAAAAATCTGCACCCCCCAACCAAAAAATATTTGTCGAGTGCAATCTACTAGACTGGCCAATCCGTTTCAGCCATTGAACAGCTCTCTAGCGCAATCGGCGAAGGAGCTAAGGCGTAGGTAAGGCAACCGAAAACTGCTGTTTTTTAGGCCGAAATCGAAGTACGAATATATCGTACGCCAGCTCTCAAAGTGTTAAAGGACCAGTGTACAACTCATTTCTGTATTTAGCATGATATATTGTTGTTACTTTTCATTATCTGGAATGAAGTTCATAAAATCTAAACATTGTACAACCCTACGAAATTAACATTTAGGAGAATTGACTCATACAGGTTTAGCAATGGATTTTTTAGATTTATGGACATTAGCAAATCAAACAAAAATATTATATTGATATATAATGTGTTTGCTGTGTTTCAATTACAGTAGTTAATTTCATGTAAAACCTACATTCTTTACCATCTTTGTATTGACATTACAAACTGATTTTGTGGCTCACTGTTGTTTTAGGTTTTCTGCAAATGACTTTTCCTTCGAACAAGTTTGCCCACCCCTGTGTTAAACAATTACGAAGAACCTGAATTATTAAAAAAAAAAATAATGAAAAACCTGAATTATTTTTCTAAAGCAGTGTGGTCCAAACACTGGCATGCGGCCTGCAGACAGGTTTTGTGCGGCCCGCAAATTTTTTCTGTATCCCGTATATTTCCCAAAGTCATTGTATTAGCAAGACAGCCCTTATAAGTCACACATCATTGAAGTTCAGGTCAGTATGTAACAATTAGGGGGTAACAATATCTTTTTACAATTTATGATGTCACAATAGCTAACCTCCAGGCTAGGCTAACGCTGCAGTACGCTGACCTCAAAGCATGCGTTTATTTTTAATCTTTGTTGCAAGCACAGACTCTGTAATTAATTTTCGAGCTACATTAGAAGTGCATTGTGAAAGCAATGAAGTAATATTTAGTCAAGTGTAGCGTTTTAACAAAAAGCAAGTGTCAAAGGAGATGGGTCACAAAAAAACAGAAAGTTAAATTCTAACTGGGAGCAAACCACAGTGTCTTGTGAGTTTGCAAGTAGCCTAATATCCATTCCGACAGTTTTTTTTTAAAGAGGCCTTCCAGCACCAAACACGGGAAAACATACGGGAAGTTACAAGGAAATTCTAGGGAAGCATTTTGAAATGATTGAAGGGTAACCAAATCCGCTACAAGGGTCAACCGGGCATTTGCCCCCGCTATAGAGACTTTTCACTGAAGATATGCTCTGTGTTAGTGATTTTTGAAAGTGCTTTCTCCATTATGACGCAACTGAAAAACGACACAAGTAGAAGGCTGATGAAACCTACATGCCTGTTTACGTCTGCCGACTACGGAAATTAAAATGGACGTTGACTTTATAACCAACAACAAGAAACAATAAGTTGTTTTGTTATTTTGTTGGTGCGTTGTGCATCTTTTTTCTAGCAGAAAATCTTTGAGTCACAAACAAACAAACAAACAGAAAACTTAAAAATTACCCTATAGAATCAAAAATTACGTTAGACGTGCAGCAAAATTAGGTCTTAGAACAGCAAATGAATCTTTTAATTGGAATGAAGTCTTCTTATTGCAGCCTGCAAATGTTTCCTCAAACCATAATGTGGCCCTTCATGCTCGTTGTCCTGGATCACCCTGATCTAAAATAATAAAAATATTTGACTAATTAGATAAGTTATTAATTTGTTTATTTTAGATCATAACTTTTGAACCAGAAACACTAGAAACTCGATCAAAGGCTGAAAAGACTCGGATGGAGCCTTGTTTTCAATGAAAACTTCAGTGAAATACTTTGGCGTAGCAGTTGGGCCCTAGGCCAGGTAGCATGAGCCAAAATGACCCAAAAACTACTTCACTCATGAGGTCACTCACAAAAAATCTGCAACCCCCAACCAAAAATATTTTTTTGAGTGCAGTCTTGAAGACTAGCTGATCTGTTTGAGCCCTTAAACAGTCGTCGGTAATTTTGAAGCTAATTTTTATTTCATTGTATTGTTTACTACAAAACACCCAGGCGTGAAACAATAGAACAAATGCTGTCTGTAAATACTTGAAAGCATTCCTTGCAGTTGGGCGACCGAAAAAAGACCTTAGGATCTAGTCGATACTCCCAGACACATGAGCGACACAAACAACCTTAAGAAACCCAGAAAGCAAGAAAACCAAAAAATAACTTGGACAAAAGTTCACAAATAGAAATATTCTCAAGCAGAGAAGTGGTTCTTGTGGCGATCTTGATTTTGAACCTGGTGGCAAATGCTACTGTAGGGACTACGATTGTAGGTATGTCACAAGATCCCTACTTGTTGAGGGGTCAACCTAGTTGTTGCAGGAGCACAGGTCAGTCTTCCAACAAAGCAACCTGATGTTTTGAAGTTGCCAAGCCAAAGCAAAGCGAAATAAAAGGCTCTCACCACTTAGTCTGCTAATAACTCTCCAGTAGTACTCTAAGTTGACTGCTTCTTTTGATTATATTCAGATATACAACAAAAACTCCGATACACATGAGCATGAAGTCAGAAACACATAACATTAAAACTGTTTGTTGTAGAATCAGAACTATAATGACGACAAACAAAAGCGTTGAGCATTTGAATGCACCACAGGAAACAGCGACCAACTGCGGTTATGTAGGTTGGCTGGCTATATGTTTTGCCAATATTACTACGGACACTAGGAATAAAATAATTTTGATTGCTGGCATGTCATGTGTTACAGTTAATAGTGTTGAACAAATCGGAGATTTTTGCAATCCTAATCTAGTCCAAAATTTTGATTGAGTAATCCGGTCCGATACTAATCTGGTAGACCTGTCCAAATATTTGATCCAATCCGGTTTATATCCGAAAAGACACTCTGATTAAGCATTATACTGCGGTGATCAATGCAGTTTGGATATCCATACCTGATCCGGTTGAGTTCTTTTCAAAATCCAGTCCAATCCGGATCCGGTTCTGAATTGCCGAATCCGGTTGGATCGTGATCCGGAAACCGGATCATGTTCAACACTGACAGTTAAGTACATCTGATGATCTCTGGCACAGACTATTATAAATACTGGGCAGCAACTTGTCATGAAATTTGTGCATTAGTTTGGCCAATTCCAGTTTATATATATCTTGCACTTTTAGAAATTTCAATTTTTTATAAATGTGTCTTGCATGTTTATCATAATTACTGAAAGGCATGATTGTGCAATATGTTATTTTGTTTCACAAAGATTGATTGTAGATGTGACGTGGTTGCAGACCCCCAAGCTGTAATACAATAACCTAAATGTGTGTATGCAAAACTGTAGCAATTTGAGTATGTTTATAGATAATATGTTTCTCGGTTTGTAGGTCACATTAGAGGCAAAAGCTAACTTTGTTTCAATATGTTTTAGATGTGATGACCAATTAAGCTTTTTATCTATAATAATGATGAGATGTTCCACAGATTGCTCACATTTAATCTGATGGTTGCCAAGTCTTACTAAGAATTCCTCTGCTAAATTACATTATACTTTCTTTCCTGTCAAAAGATACATTGATTTAGCATAATTTATGGATATTGTATTCAAGGCAGAGGCGTAATGAGGGGGGCAAGGAGGGCGAAAAGTCCCAACAATGTCACGAGCACTTTCTTCAACAGCACATTTGCTTACAAATACCTCAGGTTCAAACGTGGGGGCACCAAACTTGTTTCTTGCCCCTGGTGCCATCTAACCTCGTTATGCCCCTGATTCAGAGACATCCAATCATGTACTTCATGATTAACCATACTTTGCAAAGAAGATGGACTGGAGTGTGAAAGAGACAGATAATATCATCTGCATACAGCACTGTTTTAAATTTTGAACGAAGGGGTATATCATTGATGTGCATCATAAACAGCAGTGGCCCATGAGTTGAACCTTAAGGAATCCTGCGAGCTACATTTCTACAATTTGAATTTGCAGTATTCGTAACACTATATTGCCTATGTTTGGTTAGCACGTTAGGAGCTGGTGCATGATATACTTGCACTTTGAAATCCTACGTGAGGCACGTTTCTGGTGTAACTTTGCATCACCACAACTCGCCAGCCGATTAAACGAGAGCTGTTCAAACCCTCAAGACATGCGGCTAATCATCTAGTTTGCATTTAAAAAAGTGGAAAGTTTTGGACTTCGGGTTTTGTGTGGATGACATCATAAGTAGGATAGGTTTAGACCTTTTTGGCCTAGGTTACCGGGTCGTGGGCGCCAACGCCAAGAACCAGTTTTTGACCAAGTTTTTAGTGTAAACTAGGCTATAATCTGAGTCTTTAAAGCCCTTGATGGCTTTTTAGCATTTCTTGTTCAAAAGTTATGACCCAAGAACAACAAATCAATTAACCTCAATTAATTGACTATCATTTTTAGCCATGACTTTTTCTGACTTCTTGGATATCATTTACCAGTATGGAAAGCTTGTATGTGGTATTTCTCTGAAAGAGGCTTATAGTCTCTGTGAGCTTTTCCATCTTCTCAGACAGACAGTCTGGCTATAGTTGGCTTTCTTTCACCACCAGTCATTTTCAGATTCAAAAATAATATACTGTAGAGTTTGCCTAATTCATTACCTCAAGGGGATTAGAAAAAAGTGACGATTTAGGCGAAGTGACGAATTATGTAAACAGGTGAAAACTCCATCATAGCAACTCGTATACTTTATCATAGTAACTCGTATACATTTTGCTTTTGTTTGCTGTAAATTACCAATTTATGACATTATGGTTATTTACTAAATTAAACTCTTTAATTCCTCTACTCTGTCTAGACTCCTGTATTTAATCTAGCACCTTTGAAATCTTTAATAAACTTTAAAGACTTTATACATTCTCTCAATGGGGAGTCGGGTTGCGCTTGGCACCTCGTGCATAAATTCGAAATATAATCTGCGAGGTGCAACAATTCTCATATAAAGATCCTTAATTTGTTTGAATTCCCACATGTGTTAACTGCTTATACATCAAAACCAAAACTGCAAATGACGGATTAGTCGAACAAAACGCTTCTTAGGGATTGAAAGAGGTGACGAATTGATGAATTAGACGAACAGAAATGTACACAAAAGATAGGGATTCTACTGGGACCGACGAAAAAGTGACGAATTAAGCGTATTGATGAATTAAACAGTGACGAATTAGACGAGTTCTACTGTAAATAATTACAGTATATTGTATATCAAAAATAAGAGAAATGTTTGAGGTTAAAAAACAAAGCTGTGTCTGTCATAACATCAAATTGGTGAGTAATGAAACAGTGAATTAGAAGTTTGTTGTTAAATGCCACTTTGGTAGGGTTATAGGGGTTCTGTCTTGCCAAGTCACTGTAAATGACAATAGGTTATATGTTCTGGATTTTCTCACTTAACAACAGTTTTTTGTATACATCCAGACGAAGGCTGGCTGTTATAACCTGCCATGAACACAGGCCAAACCATGTCAACTGTGATGTAGTATTTGCAAAAGTGGCTTACTATTCTATTTTTAGATAGTTTTGTTCATCCATTGTTCATGTCCACGCGTTGACCTTTTAGCCCTAAAAACGTTGCAAATATTTTCAGTGCAATCAATGTCTGTGGTGGGCAGATTGCAAGCCACAGGCATGTTTTTCCCTTGAATCAATCCAAAAACACCTCGTGTTCAAAACCAAATGCACTAAGAGTGGCAACAGCCTGCTGAAACAACAACATAGAACAGAAAAACCGTGAGAACAGAAAACGTGCCTATGAGTGATGCCCGTGCATGCCCCACGAAAACAAAAATATCGTTAAATTAAGTTTTCCAACTGTATGCTCTTTGCTAACTGACCATGCTAAAGTGTTTCATTTCTATTGGTATTATGACATTTTTAACTGGGATGTTTAAAAACTGATTAAGTTCGTATTTTGCACTGATACGCCGCTTGAAAAACTTACTTATTTCTCAGCAGGTTCTTAGCTTTTAATATGGCTTCGCGCCAAGCTTTAATCAAACCCTTTGAATGGGGAAAGTTGTTGGAACGTGTTGGCCCAGAAATGAAATCGAAGGTAAACACTTTCAAAAGCAAAAGTGACACTATTTTCAGCAACTACAACAAAGCCAGGGAAACAAAGGTTGCAATTGATTGGGCATACTACCGGCAAGCTGTTACCAACAAAGCTCTAGTTGAGGAATTTGAAAAAAAATTCAAAGCCTTTGAAGTTCCTCGCCCAACTGACACCAAAAGTAGTGCGCTTGAAGCCAAAGCCAAAGAAGATGCGCAGCAAGTGAAAAAGTTCATTGCGGATAGTGAGGCAAACCTTGTGGAAGTCAAAGCTGACCTTGACCGACTTACTTCTCTTCCTCCGTTTGAGCAGATGACCATGGATGATGTCTACGAGCACCTTCCTCGTCTCCGGCCGGATTATGAAAAGCATCCGTATTGGCCTCATCGCGCCAACGTCGATGAGATAGTTGTGGCTCCGAAATAGAACATTTGCCTCGAATAACTGGTGGTCAATTAAGTACCTTTATCTGCGCAACAAATACAGTGCATTGAACTGGTCATAAGAGACTGGCTGTCACGTGGAAGTTTTTTTGTATAGACATACGGTTTCGTTCAGTTAATTGAAATTTCGAAGCTAAACGGTTTCTAATTTGTAGTTTGATTTCCGCATCAGTTTTATCTGCGGCATTCTGACAGCATACAGTTACAATACCATAAAATTTGTTATAAGGAACATAATTTGAATATGTTCTAGAAACGTCAACAGTAATGTAAATATTGTTGCTGCAACAGTGGAGTGGAAAAGTGTTAATTAAGTAGTTGTGCTTGTTTAAAGACAGCAGGAGCCGATCGGCTCTAGGCGCGATTTTGCGATAATTCGCGAACCACTGAAGCAACGTCAACACGTACGACGTAAAAAAGGCTTTTCAGTGGTGCATCTTTTGAGGTCTTGATGGCGTAATTGCGACGTCAGGCCAGGAAAAGCCCAATTTTTGCGTGGCCAAGAATGGTAGTGGCTTGTTGAAAGATCTGTGGGGAGACAACTAAACAAGTTAAGAAAATTCGTTCTGCTTAAAGAAAGTCGGCCATGACCACACCTTTAAAAAAACTTAAGCATAAAGAACTTGGTGTTTTTTTTGTGTGTGCAGTGGGTCGATTAATAGGGAGTGTTTTTGTCATTTTTTGCCTTCGAAGGCCCGTATCTCCGGTTGCAAACACCGAAAAATCTGAAAATCGCAGAACATGTCTGACATTCAAGCCAGAGATGAACTGCGGTTGGACTTGGACTGAGTTTTGAAAAATCAGGACTGGATCTGTCTGGATCGCAAAATTTGACAGTCCGCTCATCTCTGATTCAAGCCTTAACATTCTACCAATTTTCGAGTTAAAATAATAAGAGGAAAAAGAAGTTACGACAATTTAAACTATAAAGTATTGACAAACCTTTTCATGAAAATTTGACTCTTTTTTGGAGGTGTTTCATCTCAACTCCATTGGCAAACGTTTTGTCCTAAAGACTGAAAAATCGTATTTTATAAATTTTCGAAAAAAGCATTTTTCGCCCAAATATTTTTCCCTAAAACATAAGTGACTTTTTTGGTATTTGTGGTTAGTTGTGGTCCTTGCAGGGAGTCCTAGCCAAAAAATCGCTTTGAAAAAGCTAACAGTTGCGTGAAACCGGTTACTTGAAGATAACTGAAGCTCTATTGCTGCTGGTCACTTTCCTGTTAGTTTAATGCCCCGAATTACCATTTTGTGGGCTTGCCTCAGTAGTTCAAGGCGATGCAAATGCCTGTAACTTTTGCTTATGTGACGGTGCATTGCGTCACAAGTCTAGAGCGTGCAATCGGGAAGTGCTTCAAGAATGTGGTAGCTAAAGATGGCACGTGCCGCTCATGGTCCGGTTTCTGGGCGGGCCGCTGAGGTTGAACCAGTGGGCCGCTAACGATATTTTTAGCGTAAGATTTCACTGGGCTGCTGCCGCCCGCTAATGGTGAAAAATTTTTCGATACGTTTAAAAACGTAGTTTTTTTCAGCAGAGCGCTAGCGTTCTTTCTGAAACGTACTTCACTTTTTCCGAGCTCCATACAAAATTCCGCGCCCTTGCATGTTCGTTTTGCAAAGTTCAAGTCCCTTGCGATTGTTGCCTAATGTGGTACGAGACTCGTACAGTTTTTTACTTTTCTTAATTCTCACATGAGGTGAAGTTTTTGTGGCGTAAGCCTTTTGCACGTAGCAAAGGTATGGGCAGGTAGTTTTGCTGTGTCCTTATTCCTCAATACTAGAATTTGGTAGAGGGGCAACAATCACGTTTTCTCCCCGGGCATCATCAGACCTATGCAAACCCCTGCGACTATAGGAAAAAACCTCCCGGATCACTACAAAAACAGTGTCGGCAGTCTTCCACCTCAAAGACCTGATAATTAAACCTGAGCTGAAGGTCAACGACGAAACCCTGCCCTTTTGCTCCGAGCTCAAATTCCTCGGAGTAACGTCAGACAGGACCCTCACGTCAGCGATGAGCGGACTGTCATATTTTACGATCCGGATCCAGTCCTGAATTTTTAAAACTCAGTAAAAATCCAACCATGGTCGAAAAAGTTTAAGGAATTGAAAATCCAAGTCTAAATAAAGTCCAAAATGTTAACAAACTACAGCTTTTTAATGACAAAAATTACGCAATTCGTTTCCATTAACTCAGTTCAAATCCGGCCCTGAACCTAAATTTATGAAGCAGTTTACAGTCCGGATCCAACCAAAATCAACAAATTGTCATAGTCCGGATTCAGTCCAGTCCAATGTTCATCTCTGCCTCACGTATCGCCGACATCTCGAGTCACTTCGCAAAAGCTGACATCAAGCGGCGCACTCTTGAGGAGGAGGCCTGCTAACTTGGGCTGGAGTGCTGGGGCAACAACGTTGCCGACAGCCACCTTAACCCTGGTCCATTCAACAGAAGAGCACTGCGCTCCTGCCTGGTACGCAGTGCTCACACCCGCCTCATTGATCCTGTCATCAACGACCAGTGGCGATTCTAGAAATAAAAAAGTGTGGGGCCATTGCGGGGCCAAGGAAAAAGTAGGGGGGGCTACATAAATGTCTATCTTTCATGGTGATTTTTCATTGTTTTGAAGATTAAGTTGTTGTTATTAACCGTATCAAACCCAACATTGGCTTGTGAATATCGTTAAATGTGAACTAACGTTATTATTCACTAGAGAAGCTATATCCAACCCGCGGGCCGCATGCGGCCCAGTCGAAAGTTTTGTGTGGCCCAGTTTAGGTTTTCGCTGTAGTAAAAATATCCTACATACTGACAACTCACCCTTATTTTGAATTTGACATTTTTGTTGCAGGTAGTCCTCAATGCTACTTTATCACGTCTGTTACCATTGCAGTTAGGATTCGAACACTTACCTTAGCTAAATTTATTTTGCTAAGATCAAAGTAAGTAATTCAATGTGCGGCCCTCATTAATATGTTATTCAATGTGCGGTCCTGGTTAAGATAGTGACATACTTTTTGGCTCAGTAAACCAATTGGGCTGGACATAGCTGCACTACAGACACTTAAACGTCACTGTAGATGCAATCACACACGTGTACTGCTATGTAGAAAATTCTATGCTAGCCAGTAGTGTAGGAGGCGGAGTGCAAGCGCACCCCTAAAAGTTTTGATTTATTCAAAATCCGGGCAAAATCTTTGAAAATCTGGGCAAAATCTTTGAAAATCCGGGCAAAATGGCTCCCAATCTTGTTTGATTTCATAAAATGGCGCCCATAAAATGGTGTTTTTGCAGAAGAACACACGAAGACCTTTTTTGGAGGTCATCCGAAAAAAGGTCTTCATGATCTTTGAGGGAAAAAATTTGCAGGCAAAGTCGCCCAAAACTTTTCGGGCAACTTTGGGAAAATTTGGGCAAAAATTCTTCGCACCCCCAAAAATTTGCTTGCTCCTACACCTATGGTTCTAATCATGCAACTTCCACAGCACTCCACATCTGAATCTAAACACCACTTTCCAACACAATTATGCCGTACCCACGTGAATGAAAAGATGAAAACAGCTCCATGAAAGTGAACACAATTCACATGAAAGCGAAATGATTCCAATCACGAATTCCATCTAGAAAAAAAGACATGTAGGCTGTTGTTAGCCAACTAGTTTCATCAAAATATTCTTACTACCAAGCACATAAAAATAAACCATCTTCCAACGGTTGGTGACTACTGACTAATCCGTTTTTGTGGCAGCTTATGGACAATTTGTGATTGTGGTGTAAGTGTAACCATAAAAATGTTATGCAATTACTATTACAAGTGTGCAGCATGGATAGGGTGGGGACTATTGAATGCAGCATATAGTTAACAGCAGCGAGGTTTCGTCACCAGTTGCACCTAAGTAGCATAGCAGCGCCGCAGATAGGTGTGCATCGGCGTTTAGGGCGTGTACCTCATAGCAAGATGTAACAGCAGGCGTAAAACTTATTTTGC
>JGI24159J19872_10013163_pt1 | contig 10769 bp, 8 predicted proteins | sample Ectturendosymbi4_FD_19872 | JGI IMG/M metagenome (IMG submission 19872)
AATAGGCGTGATGCACGAGTAGAGAGTCATACCCATGCCAAAAGAACGATTATTAGGAAAACGTTACCAGCGAAATCAAATATATTTGCATTGAACAAAACCGAAAATACTTACAGGCTATTCAGTAGCTATTACTAAAACTGGCAGACAGTCAAACTTGTAGAGAAATCAGTTGCTGTTGGGGGCCCCTGATACTTAACGCAACATAGGAATATAATGGTAGAGTTGTATTCTTGCATCGCTTCTGAATCACGAAAAGTTTTCAAACAAGTATTTTATTTGAAACAAATAAATTTCATCACGGGGTGCCCCTTGCAGCGGGGGCCCGGGGCAATTGCTTCCGTTGGCCCCCTTAATCCAGCCCTGGTTACATGCCGTCGTTATATGATAGAATAACTAAACTACATACATGCCCTGCATTGTCTCGCCATGACAGACACTATATCGCTATTACTCTTTTAAATCACCGTCTGGATTTAAACCTCAGTTTTCAAAAGTGGAAATTACGATCTGTGAAAAGTACATCAGTAGATCATTCGGTCTTTCCTGCTTACGTTTATGTTTAGATCGACGAACATAAAATTCTCCCATAAAATATTGTCATATTTTTTGTTTCTGTTTAGACACAAAAGTTGTTCATTTGAAATCGCATCCTATGGTAGCTTTCTGCACATATCCGTATATCCGAGCTGTAATTAACTAAACCTAAGAAAAGGTTTGCTTAGAATTTTGCAGCATTTATGGTTGCATCCTGCGCCGTACTCTAACATCCTTATGTGGTCAGTGCAATCTCAACCAGGAAACGTTGCTTTAAAGTCCATTGATGAAAAGTATTTAACAAGAAGTGTTGATGTAAAACAGGCGCGCAACCAGGGGGGGGGGCATTTGGGGCATTTGCGCCCCCGAAAATTTTAAAACATTGCAATTTCGCCATTTGCAGGAACTTCCAGAGAAGAAAGATGAAATTTTGTATTCTAATCTTTTTTAAGAGAAGTCTTATTTGAATTTTTCTTTGTGCTACTGGTTATTTATCTCCTTACCAGATTTATTTTGAGACAGAACATCTGTTCGAAAATTTCGTAAATGATTGGTATTTAACCACAAATATGCAGAAATTGTCAAAACGTGGGAGATAGTTTAAAATGTTGGTATTTCTAAGACATTTTTTATCCTTATGTTCGTGTACCACTTTCCTTATGTTCGTGTACCACATACCATTTTTTTCTAAGACAGACGTCAATTTAGCCTCATGAAACTTTATAATATTAGGGTTCTGTTGAACAGTGCAAACTTTCAAAGCGGTAAGAGAAATTTTGACATATTGGTTGTTATTTAAAAAGTTTGTGACCACGTCAAACCGTTTGTTTTTTTACGAATTATTTATATTTTTAACGGGAAAAACAGATCAACATTATTAACGCAGTACATTTTTTAAAAAACGTTGATTAGTTGCATTTTCGGTTCGAAGCCTAATAGTTTTTAACTAATTTTAGCGTGAGAACTGTTTCACGTTTTAGTGTCTTCCTGGGTTTGTTGGTACGAGTACCACGGCTTGGGAAAAAGGGCTTAATAAAGTGTCAAATGAGTGCTAGAACTAATCAAGTGTTGAACGCACCTACCTACTACACCACTTTGACTCCAAGTGGCTCTTTACCAGACCCTAACTTTTGCAACCAGTAGGGGCGTAACAAGAGGGAGGCAAGGGGAGCACAATTGCCCGGGCGCCGAAGCACTATGGGGACGCCGAATGACTGCGCGGGGCGTCGATAAGTCCCATCTATATCACTAGTACTTTCTTCAATACAGTACGTTTGCTTCCGAAAGACCTCAGGTTCAAATATGGGGGCTCCAAACTTGCTTCTTGCCCCGGGCACCATCTAACCTCGTTACACCCCTGGCAATCAGTGCAAGTCCTGAAAGATCACAGCCCTAAACTTGTTTCTAAAAACTTTCACATAACTCGTGGATGCCAGAAAAAGCCATTTTGCCTCAAACACACCTGATCCGTTGTGCGCCAAAAACACAAGACACCTGATGCGTTTTGCCCGGAATGGTAGCATTCAAAGATCTCCTCACCCTTGACATAGACTAACCCTCAAGTTTGGGATCTTCATTCAGATCTTCTGAATTTTTGCATTTTTTGTTCAGTGCTTAACTGTTACTGAAGCTTCACAGCCAGTGTCATAGACAGAGGGGTTTTAATTTTCATGGGGTTTCATTCAGTGGCGTATGGTGTTATTTGTATTTGGCGTGCGTTGTTAGTGACGTCATAATTTGACGTCATATTCATGTTTTCCAAACCAACGTTTTGGCAAAATTTGCGCTGATCAGCCTTAGCAGACAAAATAAGGACAATTGTTTTGAATAAAGTGAACTATCGTGGAACACAATCTTGAACATGCGTAGTGGGTGAAAGGTCCGCAAAAAGTGGCGAGATGGTTTCTTTCTGGATGCAGACGATAATCCAGATTCCCATCAAAACCTAATTATTACTTTTTGGCCCATTTACAATGTTCCTTGAAATTTGTATGCAAATTCATTCTGTGGTATTTGCATTGAGTCGACAAATTAACAAGCAAAAAATATGCGAAAGCAATTAATCCCCTTTGCGCAGGTAATAACGTTTTTGTAAAATATCAAGCTCAAGGTGAGGGGTTAACCCCACCACCCTTGCATACGCCCTTGTTCATAGGCACGCTCTAACGTTGTAGGGGAAATTTGAATTTCACAAGGGCATCAACATTATTAGGTGTTGTTTAGGTAGTCTTGGCAAAAGTGGCGAGGCCCGTCCACTTCTGGTGGCGAGCCTGGACCAACCATTCGTAATAAAGTTAAAGATGCATTCCTGCGTGCATTCCTTTCAATAGTGTTTCAGTTTACAGATGAAGTCTCGTATCTAAAACTGAAACAATAGCATCATTGATGAAACATATCCTAAGATTCATTCCAGTCGCTTGTATCTGACAAGTTTACCACTCGCAATATCGTCTGCAGAAATTATCTCACACCAAATATATTCAACTGAAGTTTAAAAAATCTAGATAATGGATTTGATGAATTTGCTAAAACAAGACGAAAATTTAGGCAGGTTTAGTTGTAGTCTATACTGTACATGCGGCACACTAAAGGCATGACTGCGCTGTTGCAACCTTTCCGTTGACGTTGCGCTGAATGCGCGGTTCTCGACGAACGGAATGTGGCGAAGAACAAGACCCACATATAAGTGGCGCGAACAAGCAATAACAGTGATCGCGGCGCGTGATCTCTATTTACTTGCTGCCACAGTGTGAAGCTTTGCGCACTTGCCGCTCGGGCTTTCCGATCGCAACAGCACTAGTTGAGTACGGAACCAAGTGTTTGTATCAGGCTACTAATTTTTACTCTGTCTTGATCGTTCGGTCTGCATCTTGATTAAAACTGAAAAGTTCTGATTTTCAGAAATGTTACGAGAAGAACTTTATATGTGCCCGTTTGCGAAAAAGTTGTATCATAGTTGAATAAGCACGATGACGTCATCGAATGAAATTTCATGAACATTGCCCCCCCCGAAATGAAATGCTGGTTGCGCCCCTGGTGTAAATCATTTAACCTGCAGGTTACATAGCTCAGGATCAAAGCAGAGGCAACAATGGTGGTGAACCATTTTCCTCTAGAACCTTTACCGAGTGATGACATGTACATCGTTAAAATCTCAAAATTAATTTGTGCAGCTTTCACGATTCCTGCTCGGCCATCAAAAAGTCCCACTGATTTCCGAACACCATCTGATGTATGTTGCTCTCAACAGCGTTTTCGCTCATTCCCTGAAGTGGAAAGACGAAGAAAAGCTCTTTGTCATTACCATGTCAGGCTTTGACAAATATACTTTGTTCAAGGTAGGTTAGCAACTTGCACAATCGTTTTCGTTCGTTTTTATCAAAATCTTTCGTATTTCTCAAAATCGTTTCATTTTAATCATTCGTTTTTTTTTCAAAATCGCTTGCTTAATCTTTACATTTTTCGAAATGAATGTTTTTTTAATCTCGTTTTTTTCCAAATAATTTTTTTAATATTTCGTTTTATTGTTAAAATCGTTTTTTAATCTTTCGTTTTTTTCAAAATCCTTTTTTTAATCTTTCGTTCTTTCAAAATCTTTTTTTTATTTTCGTTTTTTTAATCGTTTCTTCAATTGTGCATGTCGTTAATTCTCATGCATTTATTGCAGGGATTTTACTGGGAACTCCGAGCTATAAAGTTTAACGAAGACTGCAGTAGTCTTCAATTAGTGTTCTCCAACAACAAGACACTGTCCTGGCCTTGCCGTGATACTGAGATAGACGATTGGAATCTCGCCAAACTTCACGCCCAGGTAAGCCGGATGAACTAAGAAAACATTCACTGAAGCAGTGTAAGTTGTCAAATGCTGTCATTAAAATGTAGAATTTCACAGACGGTTAAACATAATTATCGCTTTAACGGTGATTTCAAATTACGGTTATATGACAACTTTGCCACCCTTCTGAAATTAGTGAAAGTTCAGCTGTGACTAACTTGAAAAAATACAGTACAAGTGTTTGCTATGGCTCTTTTACGCGGCCAAGCTGCAATGGCCTCATCCTAGTCAGAATTGACATCTGTGTTTTGACCCCAGAACTGGCACCACAACTGCTCCAAGCCTCCCTGCTATTTACCACCATCTCATTTTCGAGTTAAGGGTCCGGCGGAAGGAGTTAACCATCATTGCCTGAATAATCCTCCAGATTTTTCTAGAATCTAGAAGACCTGACAACAGCATGTAAAGGCTGTAGGCTGTTACTTACGAGCTATGCAATGAAAAGTGATTTTTTCCATCTGGTCTCTTTTTGCAGATGTGCAGTAATAGGCAATAGAAAACTTGTTAACTTCTAGAATTTCATACAGTTAAGAAGGTAGGTTTGCGAAAATGAAGAAAATCTATTTTTTAACCTTTGGAAAAGACAAAAGCAGAATTGAAGCATTGTTTCCTTCCTTGTTGTGAATTGCTGAACTCTCAGGACCACCTTGTAATCAATAAAGAGTTATGATAATGTAGCCTACGCTATTTTTGCGAACATAAAATCTATGATTCACCAACAATTTTGCCTGTCCAATTAGGCCTATTAATCAATTTTCCCTAAAAAATGAGAGCAAAAAGAGTCAAAATTTTTCGGTCGCACAGTACCCACAGTTTTTCACAATTCCTTTCCAATTTTCCTAAAACTTCCACTTTGGACGTTCAATACTGATACACATCAATACACAGATCGACGTGTCCATGATGGTCTGTGCTGGTCCTCCTGACTGGAAAAGGTGTTTGGCACCGGATGTGATTTTGTTCGGTTCCACAAATCCCGCTTGCNTAATTTCTGCTTTGGGCTAAGAAACATCTTTATTTNCCCTGAGAGATTATCAAGCACTATCCTAAATTTCAAGATTTTCACAAATTTTGCAGTGGGTTATGGGTTCCCATTTTGACCCTCCGTCTGGTACGTGTATGCGCTCAACGCATTTAAATGGTCATTCTTACCAAAGTGTACATCACAGTTTTAAAAGTTTTGTTTTGAAAAGCTTCACATATCTTTGCAGGTGGCGAAACTGCGATAAAAAGCACGTAAATCTAGAAGTGACGCTGACCTTCCCAAAAGCTGATCATTCCTAAGCACGAGGATGTGAAGAATACTTTATTTCATTTTTAAACGTTTCGAGGGTCAGACAAAGACCACATGCCCTTATGAAGTGCGATATCCTATGCAGTTTCGCCTATATCCCACTTTAAACCTGATTTTACCATTTCAAACACGATTTGCCAAAACCTAAAACAACGTTTTTTCTTGTGTTTGTGGAGTCAAAAAGTTTACTGCTACAAAATACGGCATATCATTCATTTGGTGACAGGTGCATTAGTGCAGAACATAGGCTCCTTCACAGGTTTCTTATCCTTTCCAATTCGGACTTCTAAGTTCACTTCTCTAAAGTTAATGTTTACCTAATAATTTTTTTTTTTGGTACGCCACCCATTCCAAATCCACGAGCTTTGTTGGCTGGTTTTTCCTGACATAACTCTCAGCTGGTTTTTCCTGACATAACTCTCAGTGAAACTGAAAAATAAATCTAGGATTTGTAAACTGCATGATGAATGTCTTGGAATACATGGTCGGCCATAGATAAATCAACGAATTCACACAGCACTCTACAGCAATACTATTGTGGCAATAAAAAAACAAACAATCTTTATCTCATAATGGTTTACTCTCGTCTCTCCTAAAAACATTCAAATACAAATTAGCTTGCTGGTGATCGTTTCGTATCAGTCGCACGGTATCTTTAGTTATCAAGTGAAGGTCAGCCCATAACCTCTATGAAAAAAACAAATGGTGTCTTAGTTGCCTTGTTATGACTGCTTCTGTAGTAAACAAACGCACAGTGGTTAGCATATCATTCCCGAATCATTCTACTGGGAACAAGAAAAAAATGCCCGGGCAGATCATAATATAATGCTGCTGCAATTTTCCTTCGCATGGTTTATTTTCAACGTTAGATGTTTACACTCACGCCTGTGCAGAAACACACAACTCGAAGACCAAACTTTCTTTCTGATTTTATTTTAAGTTTGAATTTGATAATATTGATTTACGTGCTAAGGCCGCTTCCTGTGAAAGGAGGTTTTTCGTTTTTGAAATTCCTCTGCAAAGTCTATAAAACGTTTCACTTCCAAAAAATATCCAAGCAAATAGCTGTCCATTGTGCTTCAATTTCACAAGCAACGCTGGCTTATAAAGATGAGACAGGTGTTAATTGACGGCTACAACAGCGAAGGCTACGTACTCGTGCACCCTGCAGGAACTGTCTGTAACTATACAGCACAATAAATATAGTTTCACCTTATCCTATGTCTAAACCTAACAGTAACATACCGGAAATATTTTGGGTCTAATGAAAAAGATCTTGTCCCAGCTGGCTTTCAACAGTCAGGAGAACTTGGAATCGTGGATTTTATTCTATGGCCTGTTGGAAGCAGGCCCGCAACCAGAAGGGGGCGATCGGGAAATTGACCCTCCCAAAATTTTCACAAACGTATTCATTTGTTAGGTGCAGCAACAAGTTACATCATTTTGCCCCCCGAAAATATCAGTTGGTTGCGGCCCTGGTTGGGAGTGAAGAAGGCGATTGCAGGAAAATGAATGACAGGTGCTGGTGGTCAAAGTAATTGACGTCCGTGACTGTTTTGTTCTGGACCTAATAGACATTTCTTCGAGAATTGCATTATAGTAAAGCAAATGCAGCAGTTGCCCAAAGACGTTGTCTAGAACAATGTCAAAACGCCCTGCGGTGGACACTAGACACATGCAGCAAATTAATGGTGAATTTTGTTAAAATAATTCCAATTTTTCGTTGAAATAACGGCAATTTTTGGTCGAAGTAATGCTACATTTTGGGTCGAATCTAACTAATTTCGACGCACACAAAATGAGATTTTATTTCTGGCAGGTTTGCATGACGTACTACGCCCCGGGCCTGAGCCACAACTACGTTCACTTTGTTCTTCCTTCCACCGTAACTGTCTTGACAAAGTCGCTTCTGTCTCCCATGAGCATTCTATACAGGTTGCTGGAGCCACACACGCAATTCACGGAAAGAATCAATTATCAAGTATGTTTGTGAATATTCCTTGCCACACATGAAAAATACTTCCACAAACCTGGATGACCTTCATTTTCGTGGATGATAAAAGCTGTCAACTTTTTACGCCTTTCAAAAATAAAATCTAGAAGCACTATTAGGAAATTGTGAAACCTTAATTTCATGTTTTATTAAAAACCCAGTTGATAAGATCACAAATCGGTGGCAAGGAACTAAAATTATATTTGAATGGAGCGACCAGGATTGGATTCTTTCGTGTTGTTTCTGACGGACGCCCGTGCTGTTATTTGATAAAGAGCGAATTGTGCCTGCGAAGAGAAGGATTGCTTGAACAGCAGAGTCCATGTGAGATGGTCTCCGTCTACTTCCCCTCCAACACTTATGCTTCACATTTATTTTTGAGCTGAAAGTCACAGATGTATCAGAATGGATCACTAACCTTACGTATTTGACTGTGATTAAAAGGCAATCTATGGTTGAATCAGCAGTGGATGATGCGCAACGCAGTTGAAGGGTATCACTTAATTTCACCCAACACCCAAAGTAACACCCATTTGGAGCTATTCCCTTAAACTTCGTCGACCTTCGTATAGTTGCGACCAGAATTATTCATATGCTGAAGATGTTGAATTTGTTTTTCACGATAGTGCGCTCGAGATGCAACTTGTACCCTGAGAGCAGTGGACAACACAGGATCTAACATTTTAAACAAAAGGCATAAAAGTAAACGGATCCATCCGCAGCATGCTATCATCCGTTACAAGCGTATTTGACATTTTTAATCGTTGGTTAATTTTTAATAAACCTGTTTCAAGATAGCTAATACAAATTTTGACTTGCACCTTGATTATAAATGTGTCTTTTTTTGTCAGGCATTGAATGTGAACAGATCCACTAGTAACAAGCGTTCATTCATGGACAAATACTTTCGTTTCTGGAAAGCTATACCAATAAGCATGGAACAGTTCGTTGAAGGCGTCGCTGGAGAATGTCACAAGCACTACTACAGTAGATCCGAAAACGTAAGATAAACTCAAAGCTTTTGACAATATTTATTCAGTTCTCATAGCAACCAGTTGTGATAACAATTTAGTTAAGGTTTAGCTTTAGCTATTTTCGCTCACGTGCGTAAATGCGTGCATTTCAGTGAGCAGCTGTGTAACACGTCCTTAAAATGCGTGTGCTTGAAGTGTACAACTGTTCAACACGTACGAAAATGCGAATATTTAAGTGTGCAGCTGTGCATCACGTGCGTAAATGCGTGTACATGAGTGTACAGCTGTGTATTTATGCCTGCACGCGCGCCCTCACCCGTGCAAGACAGAGTTTCTTTGAAAAGTGCATTAAAGGTGAAAACGTTTGTCGGAGCAAACGTTCCGCTTCAATGCTTATACAAGTATACCAGATATGTTCTTGAGGACACTTTTTGCAAATGGTATAAAAACTGCATTTGATCATCTGCACGATGTAGTGGAGCCACCACCAGAAGGCAACGTGGGGCGAACCGTCTTTTGTCACAATTCCCTTCGGCATGTTGACGCAAGAATGCTGTCTTTTGAGAAATTACCTTGTTTCAATAGTCTTCAAAATATCGTATTGACTTGATAAAAGTATAGGCACAATGAAGCACAAAGCAACCCTTTCATGAGTACAAATTTTCACGTACAGTGTTTTCTCCGCCTTTTAAACCATTTACAAACCTAAAACCTGTGGGCCGCCGTCACTATCGCTACACAGTCATTTTCTGTTATATTGGAATTTTTGAAAAACGTTGTCTTTGGACGTTTGAAATAGCAAAACTCAACTTGCAATGAAATGAAGATTGCATGCGCCATTTTTCCGTCTTCTGTGAGAAGCAAAAAACAATTTTCATCAAAACACGCAAAAATTTCAAGTATTGCAAATTGCACAACTAAAGCAAGTTATTCCATCTGATCTCTCTAAACTCACTTATGCCAACGCTCACAAGGTTTGGGCTTTCATGTAAAATTTGCTTGATGCGTAGATCTTGAAAACAAGTTGTGTATTTAGGAACGACAGAACTCCAATTTTCCACCCCGTTATGTGCAAGACGAAAATCTGCAAAAAATTCCCTATCTCAAGTTCCTAACCACTTACTACGCGGTGATCAAGAAGTTTGTGTCATCAATTTCGCACTTGATCGACCCTGATGAATGGAAGTACTTTTCCTCAGCACTATCCGTTCACGTACCCAAGGTTGCGGATTCAGAAATGGTTGATGTCATATCTACCTTCATCCACCAAGTACGCTGACCTGGTTTTGCATAAATTATGTTCAGAATAGAACTTGACAAGTTGTTTTTTGCAAGTACTTGCTCAGGTACGGGCAAAACTTTGAAGCAAGGGATCTTCAGATGATAGTCTAAAACGTTATCCCTAATCTTTTTCTATTCCTTTGTTTATAACAGGGGTCAGCTACCTTTCCCTAGTCGCGGGCCAAAAACATGCTCTGCAAGGTATGGCGGCCGTGCTAATTTTCCACCAACAATTCCGTTTCCTACACTGTTTATGATGTTGGTAAAACTTTGGAATTATAATCGGATTAACTTCTGATTTTCACAGTTCATAACGAAAACGGAATATACGACATACAGTTCATGTATAGCACTGTGCAGTTTCTCATAAGTAGTTCCGCATAAATATGCAATACAAGAAGTTTCAAGGAGAGCAGATTCATAAAGTATAATACCGCTAGGCGGGTCATACAGTTTCTACAATTTGTAAAGGGTCTGCGGGCCGGATAATTTTACTTGGCGGGCTGGAAACGGTCCGCGGGCCGTAGGTTGCTGACCCCTGGTTTATAACTTTATAGAAGAGCCTCTCGCTTCGTTGCTGTCTAATTTGAAAAGTATGCAAATGTTTCAGCTTTTTAGCTTTTTGAAAGTGTTTTGAACAGTACAGACGAAATTATTTTACATTCGTACTGGTAACACACTTTCAATGTCAATTGTCTGAAAACGATATTGCAAGGCCGCACACTTTCACTAAATAACCAATCAAGATATACTTTAGGGCAGTGGTTCTCAAACTTTTTCTGATCGCGTACCATTTGTGTGTCCCATACTCTCATCACGTACCACCTTGTTCCAGGAAAAGTCAATGTGCCAAAT
>JGI24159J19872_10013164_pt1 | contig 10768 bp, 6 predicted proteins | sample Ectturendosymbi4_FD_19872 | JGI IMG/M metagenome (IMG submission 19872)
TAGCCAATGCCTAAGTTTCACAACGTTGGCCCGAGACAGTCCACGTAGTCCGGTGTTTCGTCACAAAATCAACAAAGTGCGTCACAATTCCTCCAAAAACAATATCAGCTGTAATTGCCAAGGCACGGAGCGCAATGTCATGTTAAATGTCAATGTTAGATTGCCATTGAGTAGAAGTTGCAAACCGGGCTACATATAACGTAAAACGTTTGATAAAGACAACGTATATAAGAAGAGCAGACGTTGTTTTTTTAACCTTGAACATTAAGACTAAATTGCAATCATTACGTGAATGCCGTTTATCGAATTCCAATTCGTTTAAGTCTTTTCACTTGGCAAGTATTCTCTTTATAGGGCTAGAATTTGTTGAAAACACCGGTTTTCTTTTTAGAAAAGATTTAAATGTGAAATAATTTTGATGGACATAGCAACCTACCTAGAATTTATTTGAATGAACTTTTGCGTTTGTTTCGCAATTTTGCCATTTCCTGCAAGTATTCTTTGCAGCAATACTTCCTTATGCTCTTAACTATATTCCGTTAATAATTCATATTGTTTGTTGTGATGGCGAAATGCATGTAACTTTATTTATGAAAACAATCGCATTCTCTGGAGACAGCTAATCATGCGAAAAAATGCAGCTAATTGTGTTTTCGCCATATTGTCGTGAAATAAATCAACTGAAAACAACTGCATAAACCGTGCCTGATTGCACTGAGAGCGCAAACGCGGCTGGCTGTTTGTTGTTAGCAATCGCACATTCAAGCAGGTTTCGTGCAATGCTAATGGCCAAACCTTAACACAATCGCCTACAACGTGGCTCGAATCGCCCAATAATTTAAGGAAATCGCCACTAACCCTGCACCGGGAAACACTGAAGCAATAAAATCATGATAGAAATAACTATAGAAAATCACGAAAAACCGCCAAGCGATAAACGAAACGCCAAGGATCAGTCTTTCAGTGCAAACTTTTCAAAAGTACTTAGTTTCCTCAGTAAGGAACTCAAGTAGATTATACGAAGCAGCACGGATCCTTCAGGGTAATCAGAGTGGCGGACTATTTCAAAACAAAGGCCAATTGTCAGCTTGTTGAAGGACTATCGGTCCCAGGCGCAATGTTCAACAATTTAAATCGACCAAAGGTTAAGCACAGTCTCAAAGGTTAAAGTCTTTCTGGTTTTTAAACGTATCGAAAAAACAAATCAAGAAGCAATGCATCAACGCACTACCAGGATATTTCCAACCAGGCCCGTAGCCAGGTTTTAAAATTGGAGGCCAAATGCATTCTGGTTTTAAAATTGGAGGCCAAATGCATTCTTGGGGGGGGGAAAGTTTTTTGTTTTTATTATATGTTTCAAACAAATTTTTCTGGGCACAATGAAATTTGAGGGGGCTCAAAAATTGTGGGAGGCACTGCCCCTGAATGCCCTCCCCGTGGCTACGGGCCTGGTTCCAAATGGGCACGAGGGGCATACTCTGAACCATGAGGCGCACATCTTTTGTACCCGGTATACAAAACAACGATGCGATAACGCGTCAGGTATTGAATGATGCGCGCAGCTTTTCCGGAACGTCGGGTTACTGCAGACCAGGTTGCTAGCCTCGTCACTGAGAGCTATCGATCCGTCACATGTGCTGGACAGCAAAACTGTTATCTTTGTCACCAACTGACCCTTAGGACCTGTGAGAACACTTGCGTGCTCGATAATATGACAGGCGCAGGCGAGGGGCAAAAACTCTGTTTTCTTTAGAACGATTTTGATAATGTGATGGAAGACTTGTGGCAAATTAAGTTGCCACCAAGACATTACTAAGCATCGATGCAGCTGTTGATAAATAAGAATGCATTTTCATACTTAATAAATAAAACGGAGTTAGAGAATTGTGTGCTTTACGCAACTTGATTGCAGTCGTGAATGATGTTGCCGTGGTCAACTACCGTTTCTGCGATTAAGCAGCCAAGGAGATGTCGGGAACACGGGAAGCACTGCAAAGATATGTCGGAAACAACCTCCATCGCGTCAAGAAACGCTTCCATTAACCATTAACATCTATCCCATTCTTAAGGCCAGCAAGCCGCTGCGTTTACAACTCTGATTGAAACTTGACCTAGCCTCGTAAATCGCACCAAAAGCAAAGAAATACGCTGGAGAGCCGCAGCGGCAGGAGCGAGGTTGCTGAAACAACATGGCCTTTGTACCGGACTGCCGTCGCGGCTTGGCAAATACTCTCAGCCACGTATCTGCCTGCGTCAACTCCAACCAGGATGAACGGTAACTGTTTTCAAAGGGCGGAACCTGCGCCTTACAAGCGCTGACGCGAGGCCACCTTGGCTGACGACGTATACCGCAAGGGGCGGACATTCACCTTACAGTGAAATTCTGACTCGACTTTGTAATTTTTCCGCCATTCCGATCAAACGCGCGGCGCTTAAAGATCAAGAGTTTTTCTTACTACTGAAGGTTATTTCAGCTACATGCAGCCCAAAAAGCAGTACGAACCACCATGAAACACTGACAATGCCAAACACGAGTCACGTGCATTACGTCATACAAGAAAAGTTGCGGAGTGAAGGAGAATTTAGGTTTAACCGTTGCCACGTGGCATTGAGCAGTACCTGCGGTTAACTGGTTTCGTGGCGTCGATTTCGTAGCGCTTAGTTGCTTCAGTGCGCACAGCTGACCACGCACACATAACTATAACTAATAATACAACTATTATTATACGTAGTATTTATTATAAGGCTATTTAGCACTTCCGCTTTTCGTGTACCAAAATACAACAATAGCTGTTAAATCTTAGAGCAGGGGAGCCTGGGGTACATGTACCCCTAGGGGTGCATTTGCTATCTGAAGAGGCACATTGCTATCTGAAGAGGTACATTTCAGGTTAGCAATAGAAGGTAAAAATAGATTTATATATTATTTATTTCTAAATATTTATACATATATCAGTGAATATTGTTGAAAAAAAAATCATTATATGCTTATTGTTGAAGGGGTACATGGCCAGGAACCCCTGAGCTAGAGTGTCGCGTGAACGTGAAAATAACTCCAGAACAAACTAACTGATGAATTGTAAAGCTTGTAGTTTATGAATCCAGCGAAGAGCAGTCCAACTGAACAATTGAAGCGTTTGAATGTTGCTTTCGCATAAATCCGTGGAGCATGAGCGAGTTACGCGATGAATTCATTGATTCTTGGCTCATAATTCGACATTGATTAAATCTATGTGCGATGAGCTGCGTTGGTGATAAGTTTAACATTGACATTTGAAGGGGTGGCAATTACTCAGAATCGGCATAGAATTTGAAGAAACAAGTAACTGAAACTGCCAGTTTTACAAAAATCTTGCATACATCAGGCTGAAACAAAGCTTTTGAGGTGGGTAAGATGACCGTTCCCCACGTCAGCCACGTAAACTTGCTGTGCTCAGTCACGCGTAACACAATTCAGTTCACAATACGACGAATTCGCCCAAATTGCATAACACTGCACCCAGTCGCTCGCACAGCGGAAAGGGTCCGCTTCTCGCCACGTCACAGCAAACTGCCATCGCAGTAGAACGTACCAGCCCGTCAGGCTCGGGGCAGCGCATGTGCGATTTCAATGCCGCGCGGACCTTGACACAAATGCGTCAAGCACGGAGGTTCGAAGCTTCGTTGACTGCACCCACGGGAAATGACGTACGTATTGTCGGGCCAGTGACCCAATGGCAGCTGCGGCCGCCGTTTCCTGCCCCTGGCATCCTGCTCGGGGTGATAAATAAGCCGTACTGGACTTGACTGTTGTCGTACGCGCAGCATAGGTAAGTGGACAACGGCTGTTGTTTTGAAGTCAACAGCATCACTTAACACAAGAAGCCTTGAACCCGGAAGAGGAGCGAGCTGGCGCTGACGGACACGTCACAGACGTCACAGCGGAGCCTGTCAATCACGCATCAGCCATGTCCGGGACAAACATATAACCGGCGCGCAGCGAAATAAGTTGCCTTTTCTTATAAGTGAACCAAGAGGAAGGGCTCAGTTTACTGTTATTCCCTGTACGGCATCACTTTTAAAAACTATCAATGAAATTCTGAAGCGGAACTTATATCGCTCGTCGTCAGATAATACTTGTTTAAAATTAGCTTCGCCGCTCAGCAAAATTCAATCCACAGCCTCAGTTCACTGCATATCGTATTTAACGCGCAGTTTCACCACCAAACATCGGATAGCAAATGGAGACAAGCAACGATGTTTTTTCGTAGTCGTTTTGGCACTGCAAACCGTCAACAAACGAAGAAGACTTGTTTTGACAAAAGCAATTTGTTATGTTCACGCCGACTGAAAGTTAAGTGTGAAAACTGCGGTAAATTTTACGATGGAGTCATTTCAAATTTTGTCCGCAATTTACCTCACCCGATTCGGCTCACACGAGCCTCCCACATCAGCGCAGAGTTGCGTCGAAACGCGGGCGACAGGTAACCAAACGGTTGTTTTGACGCAGCCGTCGAAAAATAACATGATACAGCTACGACGACGACAAAAATCCTCACGATCGCTATTTCAGTAATTTGGACGCAAACGAGCGAGTGCCTTCTCGAGTTCGGTGCTCTCCCTAAGTAGCATCATGCTGTTGACTTGAATGGAAACGAGTGGAAAAGCAATCATCACCAGAAAATTTACCCGTTCCAACACAGACGCGTGATATAAATAATGATCTTTCGTTTTCATAAAACAAACGATCTTGTGTGTCTGAGCGAGGCCTACTGGAAAACAGTGGCTCAGCAAGGCCTCTTTTTTCCAGGAGGCCTTGGTTTCAGTAGCTTTCGGGTCAACGTGGCACATCGGGCGACGCGAGACCGCAGAACGGGTGAGGCGCTTAGCGGGTGCCGGCAATCTTTAACCATACGCCCAGCAGCGTAGAAGATTGAACAGGCACACATCTAATGTGCCTTGCCTCATGCCACATTCTAACATATCCCGTCGTAATTGGTGGAAAAGTCGTTAGACATTTTAGATTGAGCGGAAGTTCTTTTGCGCCGTGCAATGACGGCCATGAATAGTAATGAATTAAAAGAATTGATAACGAAGTTGAACCTCGGTGGAGGTTCGAGCAAGAGCTTGCACACTAATTAGCGTAATGCGACTAAGTATTCGACGACAATTGACACCAAACGCTTGTTAACAGCGAGCCACGCAAATATTCTATTAAACACCTGTAGGTCTTTGATAGCCATGGGAAAGAGATGAAAAACCAATCAGGTTTAACATTGCGTTGCGGTCCTCGTGGGTTGCGGTCCGAATACACACAAAAAAAACGAAGAAATGAACCTGTGTGTTTCTCAAAATATTTCAACAAGCACATATGAATGGCGAGGGAGGGCCGAATGAAGTACCCCCCCAGCATGTAGGATGTAACCATTCACTACGATCCTTGCAAATACATAAGAGTAAAAAAAAACTATCTCGCACTTAGTGACCACGGCACGTGATTAAAAATTTCATAATACAGCGACCACTGCCTACTTGAAATACTTCAAATGAAAACAAAAAAAACACAACTTTTGATTTCGGAAAAGCGGGAGTTAGCCACTCAGTTTAAGAGTAAGCACTTAAATTACCAAGAATCCGTTTACAAGTTGTCAGAATTGCTGTAACAAGAGCTACAACAGTAATTAGGCAAGCGGTTTAAAAATAATTCGCAGTTGAAATTCACAAGATGCTATTAATGACTTTCACAGACTTGTTGGTGCCTTCTACACTGATATCCTGTCAGTGTAAAAGCTGATGATTCCCGTACTTTGAAATGTGTTGAAATGCGTGGCGGCGCCTTTCGTTAATTGCATTCATAAATTGCAGTTATCATTAACTGCAGTCAGCCACTGACTGTAATTAATGATCTGTACGGTTTTGAAAACCTCTTCCGACAAACCAAAACTTACCCGTTGCTCAGTAAGCAAAAATTCTTTTTCTTGGCCGTACTCCTGCGAAAAGAGTTCGTAAGGATTAATTCCACATGAATTATGCAAATAGCTATACCTTCAGTTTACCAAAACCTGGTTCTTAATTAAATATTTATGAAGCTTTGAAAGCCTGCAATCGACAAATAAGTAATGCGGGTCAACGAGAAAAACGTGTCTGCTATGAACTGCCCTGGTCCACAATGAAAAATATACATGTGACGGGCCTATGGGTAAAAAAACTAGAGGAAAGAGACCAAAACTTTTTACAGCGCAATGTTCATGTTGCCCTTAAATGGCAACACAGAAGTATCCGTTTTCGTAGCTGATGAAAATCGCGGTGCCAAAAAATCGAACGGAGCTGAACAAACGAAATTCGATCCACTGGTTTGGCCCCTTGTTTTTCCTTACACCACACGCGAATTAAAATTCAGAAACGTAAACAGATGGAGCAAACAAGAAGTCGCATGTAGCACACAGTACTTCTTCGAAGAAAAGAAAGTCATCTCCATCATATAATAGCAGCATGCATTAACTTCCATACGTTGGAAGGTGCAGGCACGCCAGATATGGTGAAATGATGCAGAACTCTAAAGCTACGTTTTTTTTCGGTCACAGACCGAATTTTTTTAATGACCGAAAAAGAATTAAGTCAATTCGGTCACATGTCCGAAAAGCAAGTGATTACAGCTACAGCGAGTTTTAACACTACTATGGGAAAAATGACCGAAATGTCTCAGCGAAAAATGCTGCTCCAAAGGCCTATGATGTTATAGAAAATTTTGACGGAAGTTCCTTTTTTTCATCGTTACGCAAGTGTCGTTGTTATCAGACGGGATTTCATAGTCGTTTCAACTTTCAACTTTCAGGCGAAAATAGTTGTAACAGCACTATAAGATATGATATCAGGCCACGCTTGACATGCAGCCTAGTTTGACGAATCAATAGGTCAGAACAAAGAAATACTAAAATTAAGAATACACTGGACGCATCGCACTACCACATATGTTGGAAGGCATGCAGCATATGTGAAAACAACAAAACGACAACACAGCCATTGCCAACGTACGCTCTGTATGGTGAACGGGCTAGATACTTGCACCTAAGCAAGATAAGAGACTCCGTAAAACAACCTACACCAAAATATGAAGTCTTGATCTAGACATTGTTTGCCTTTTAAAGGTTAAATAGTCACGAGTGGAAAAGCTCACCTGTTGGGGCTGCACGACGCGCTATACTTTACTAACAAGAAACAAACAAACAAGACAGTCATTAAAAGCTATCGATAAAACGAACGACAAACTTTCAGAAAAAATACTCAAAACAGACAAAATCAACCTTAAAATCAAATCCATATCGCTACGTTGCCAGGACAAAAATTAATTGACTAAAGCGAATAGCAAATCAGTTCGGATTGATCCACCGCAAAAAAAACGTGAGAAGGTAAAAGTGGTCGTGGTAAACAACTAATAACAATAGACTTATTTCAACAGCAATGGATCAGAAGCTAACAACATACCCACCTTCAGTTTTCTTGTTTTAAATCTGGAGTAGCGTCTTCTATTGCATATGCGGCAAATAACAAAGATCACGAAAACTGTGGCGAGAATAGCAACCGACACCACAGCTGCCACCTGGGTTGTTCCATACTTTTTCTAACAATACAAGTAACGTTCTCACCAGTCGATCAAATACAGTTTTCAGGCTATGTAGTCGGCACTGCAGGGAAAAGGGCGTGGGACGAAACAAACGAGAAACAAAGCGGCGGCTTAAAAACGGGGCCACCGTGATAGACATATTACGGTGGCCTCGCTTGACGGGGTACTGCAGGAAATTTCTCTAAAATTTCCAATTAAAAAGTACGTTGTTTGAATTTCACACATTAAATAATCAGCCACCAGTAATGTCATGCAGGAGAAATCCGGGTTTCGAAAACTGGTTTGATGGACAACACAAGAACCAGCGCTTGAGCAAGCCGACCGTTACTTTCGTACAAAGTGAATCATTGAAGCCGCTACGCTTTCTTAGGAAGTAGCCTCTGCCAGCATCAACGTTATAGAAGCATCAAACGCAATTAGCACCTCCACAAGTCATTGCCATGCGTCACAGCCTTGTGTAGCACCGATAATGTTTTCATTACACACATCGCACAGTCCACGTTTCAGACCTAAAACACGAAAAAACCAAAAGAAGGTCAAGCTTCAGTGACGCGTAGCAAAAGAACGTAGAACGTTCTAACCAGAACTTAGAACGGCACGCTGGGGAAGCCCCGTACGAGGATATGCCAAAAAATTTTAATTCTAGATGCGTGTTTTGCAAGAAGGCTTTCACATGATGCAAGGAAATCGTTGCTTCAGCGCACACAGCAGCTCATCTTTTCCAATCAAAACAGCGACGGATGCGTTTCGCACATTCCTGTCGGAGACGGGTTATTAGATCACGATCCCAGGGTTTCTGGAATTGACCTCGGCGCTCCTAATTTACACTANGGCCCACTAATACCGAATTAAGCCAANCTTACATCAAACAAATTTTGACCATGCGTTATCAGATGACAAATTGCGTGAAGGTAAGCGTGAAATGTTTAGGCACAATATTTACCTTTCACGAAGAACTTTACGTGAAATTTTACGCAAAACCTTTTTCTTTAACCAAACAATTTTACGTGAAACTTTCCGCACAAATCCTTATCTTTTATCTTTCTAAAGCGAAATATTTGCCACAGTTACACGAGTAACTTGACTGACAGATTAGGATCTCCCATCGGGCCGAACCTACAAATTTACTCCTGATATAGTTAACAGCAGAAGCGCGTATTTACTTTCGTGACTGAGGGTTATGTACGAAAGCTTCGCTTGCAAACCACAGTATGCTTCAAACTCATTTGTGCTTCAAGGCTCACAACTGACTCTGGGGATTTGGATATATATTTGCTGACCTTCCCGAGGAATGATTCGTTATCAAAGCATGCGGGTGGTATACACGCATGCTTTGCTTTCCATTGATTTCCACAATAATAGGATGAAAACATGTTTTCGTTTCTGTAGTAATTTTACGGGTCAGGTCATGACACTTCCAGCTGGTGTTATTTAAGCCATCACCAAAACTCAGTCACGGGCCGATTTCGAAAAACTGCTTGGCAGTGGACGCGGGCAGCATCATGCCATTTGCAGATCTCAAATCTCCTGTACAAAATGAACGATAACAAACTTATCTTGAATTCCTTCGCAAAGCCGACTACATTCCTTACGTACCCACGAATGCGCAACTTATGCCAAAAAGTTGAAGGGTCAGATAGAACTGCTTAAAACAGGTGCAATAATAACGAAGGGTCAGATAGAACTGCTTGGCAGGTGCAATAATAACAATTATAATAAATTTCCAGTCTTCAGCCACATGGTACCGATGCAAAACACAAATGCCGCTCAAGAAATCAAAAATTGCATGAAACAATGTTTCAAGACGAAACTGCGCCGGAGCATGATTTTGAAACAGTTTTCACCTTTCTTGCGCAAACGTGATTGAGAAATATTTCACAAGTATGAACAACAATCAACAACAAAAGATGCAAAAGTTGTGCTTACCACAGTATTGTCCCAATACGTCCTGGCCTTATCCCAAAAATCTGCGGAAAAATTCAACTCAAGTATCGACAGACAGACTTTCACAAATCAATATGTAAACAGAATTTAAACTGTAGCAGACCTGAAGGACTTTTACTTTTCTAATAACCCCGCCGGCGTGTCCCTAAATCAGTGATTCCTGTCCGTTTTCTCGAACGCAATGACTTTTCAACAAAACCGACGAGGTTTATTATGTTGCTAGTGATGGACGACACTCGCTTAGTTTTGAACTTGTTACAAATGAGACGCAAATTATCTTGATACACAAACGTACCCCGCAGTTGGTGTCATTTTATGCCCAATCATATTACTTTGATTTTTGCCGGTTAGCTGCGAGGACCACTTGGAACTAAGCACAAGACTCACCAGGGTATTACAGCCTAATTGACGAAAACATTTTTCTAGACCAAGGTTTTCCCAACCNNACTAGAGTCGTCCACGGACCACTGGGGTCTGGGGCGACAGACAGGGGTCCGTGAAGACATGAAAAGATTAAAAAGTCGAGCATATACATTTTAGAGCAGGTACACTGTCACATAATTGGCGCAGTGATTCGTAATCGGAATGATTTCGCAAGCTTTTGCAATCGCAAATCTTAGTTGTTGCATCACCCCAAAATTTGCTGTCACAAAAAGAATTTGATGCGACATAACGTTGTTGACCGAGAAAAAACAGATTCACGAATGGGGATTCCCGCAGTTTGGGAAAACCTGCTCTAGACACGCACAGAGACGCCTTTCTGAGAACAACAGATCGGCAAAACTTTATACATGGCTTCTGTTGTGCTCCAACTCCACATTTGGAGGGGTCATCAGACACACGCAAACATGCACAAATTACAGCCCGCGAAGCCACGTAGACCCAGTTAAGACTTTGTTCAACTCGCTAAACTCGCCCAATTATGCTAACGAAACCAATTCATTTTATACATCTCGATTACATTACTGTAATTTGCACAAACGAGCCATCTGCTCCCAATCTGGCCTCCCAGTCCACTGTCAAATTTTAGAATCTAACGCGCACCATGGTTTTAAAAGTTTTCTCACCCCTGGTAAAACTTAGACGTTTTCTAAGCAAATGCAAAATTTCGTTTGAAAGTCACCAAAAGTACGAGCAGCTGCAGCATTGCTAAAAACCAATTACATAAAGTTTGGCATAAAAGAGGCGCATACTTCATTTTTCTAAAGATTTAGATGTCTT
>JGI24159J19872_10013167_pt1 | contig 10767 bp, 7 predicted proteins | sample Ectturendosymbi4_FD_19872 | JGI IMG/M metagenome (IMG submission 19872)
TCAGGCTCTACTGGCGCTAAAAACATAAAAACACGTTAAAAACTTGCCAACGTTTCGACAGTTGATACAACTGTCTTCATCGGGGCTAAGAAACAAAATGCCATGACATGCGAGCACTGATGTTATACAATGTTTTTTAACGTGTTTTTATGTTTTTAGCGCCAATAGAGCCTGATTACAGTTTGTTTATCGAAGTCCTGGCGTCTCCGAAGTAGAAAGAAGCTCTATCTATGTTGGCAATTTTATTAGCAGCAAAAACACTTTGCCGTTTATTTCTTTGCGTTGAGCTTATGTAACTGATTTCATGAAAAATGAAAATATTGCCCGCATGTATACGTGTGCTAATAAATCGAACTATAGATACAGTATTACGAAATCTACACCAAACTTTAATGCAGATCTGCACAGAAAGGGGCCACGCACATCTAATTGTTACAGAACTAAACCTCTGGCTGGTTCCTGGAGCATTTACAGTTGCTTTCACAAACAAGAAATCTCGTGTTTGCAGTTGCGCAAAAATGAACCCTAAATCACATTTTACGTGATAAATAAGTCTACATATACGACAGAATCGGTTTTATATCAAGCAGATCTCACTGAACATTTTGTAAGAGGGCGTTGATTTTAAGCAAAGCTGGAAAAATTTCGAAAAGCGAAAGTTATTATCCGCTAAAGTAAGCATCAAGTTCGTAGCAACTTAGAAATTCCGACAGCATGGTCTTCTCCAGGCTACTATAAACATGATTAAACTGTTGCTCGCAGTGGCAGCTATCTATTGCATAAAATCGTGGCTACCGTTAGAATTTTTTGCCTCCCCATTCCTGTCGACATGTATTGCACAACCACAACCAATATATGCATCGACAAAAACTTACCTTGCGACTCTGTCAAAACCATCCATAAGACGGAGGTTCCCGGCTTCATGCGTGCCGTCCAAGTTGCCTCTCGGCACCCGACTGATGCCTCGGGCACTGGGGTGTCCGACCATCACGATGTATCTGACATGGAGCGGTCGATCGCTCGCTGCGCTTTCGCCGTTCCTCCGGTTGTTTCGGTTCGGCGCGCAGTACCGGCTGTCAGCAGTACGCGACCCCTGGCGGCGCCTATTCGATCGGATCACGATGCTTCGGCAGTTTACTCGCTTCGCCTTGACAGCGCGATACGTCCCGGGTTGTTGTGGCTGGCAGCGACGATTGTCCACGATGCGAACCACTTTGCCGTGACGCCGAGAGGCAGGCCAGCTTGGGTCCTGACCTTTAACAGCAGAAATGCTTTGTTTTTGACGCAAACCAGATGGTGAAGCCATGAAGAGAAGTGCTCTTGACCGAAGGCTGCCTTATCAAATACCAGAACCTCCTTAGACTGACGATGTCTTCGCAAGGCACGCGGCCAATGCAGTCATTATCCGTAGACCCTTTTCACATAGTTGACGCATTTCCATAAGTGTTGCCACTTGATCCATGTCACACACTTTTAAAGCAAGCCCTAAATTGTATTGGAAATAACCGGCTCTGCTCACACGACGTCAAAGCGGTATCGACATTATGGTGAAAAAACATTTCAAATTTACTGCAAAATTTTTGGGAGGCTAGCGTTAGTTTTTTTCTGCTTATGTCGCACTCGCAAAACGTAGAAGCGTTGGTTATCACATATCTCCTGGGCCAACCTTCGCTTTTCCTTCTGTCTACAATGTGTCTTGTAAAAGTAACAATGAGAAATCTTTATAAACAAGACTAAAACTACATTAAGTCTAACCTTATGAATACTCTTTTTAAGCGTAAGTCTTTACTCGAGAAAAACTAGCAGGTAATTTACATCATCTCCATTTCGTTTCACTTCTTCACTGCTGACTTTGAGCAAGCGTAAATTACGGTAAAATAACTTGTTTGTGCTATGATTTGCAACAATCATTCCCCAAACCAGTGTAAGATTCCAAAGAAAGTGGAGTTAAGTAGCATTAAAAAAACTAATTTTGTGGATTCATTAGCGCGTGCTAGCTTAGAGTTGTGCAAAGTGTTTCTCTTTTGGACAGAAATGATCACTAACTTCGAAACCAAATCGGGCAGTCTAGATTTTTGTGTGGGCAGGCATGAGGATGCATTAATATGCGTATTGTGAGTTGTACCGACCTCAACAGTGAAAGACAGATGCGGTCGAAAGGTACTAAGAAGGCACTGCGGTGTTCATTAGAGCTGTGTTTTCTGCAAGCCTGCAGACAGCTATTTCAGTTAATGTTCGCCAGCCTTTTGTTGTACGCCAGTGGGCGAAACGGAGCAAGTCTCGGCAGGTGGGAGTTGGTCGTCTGGGAAGCGCCAGGGCAACATCCAAACAGTGACGCGAAGCAGACGCAACAAAGAAATGAATCGATGTAGGTAGCGTCACGCGCTGCTGCTTAGCTGTTCAGCACACAGTTGCTGCAACCAACATGTACATGACAACCGAACGCCTGCGTCGTGTACGCGACGAACGTTACCAACGACTAACTGAATTAGCCACGGTACGTACATTTGTTTGCGATGCTTTTGCTGAGGATCGGCATGGGAAGGAGCAATTTGCTATCGACAAGACAAGCGCTCTGCGTACAAGGAGAGCAGTCTGCGTGCCTATTCAACATTTTACGGAACGTTGATACGGAGCAGCCGGCGACAAAAACAAGTTAACCGTTTCTGAGAAGGTTCTACTATTAGAATTAGGATTTTTGTAATGCTGAAATAAAAAACCACCCGGCTATGTTGAGGTAGTCGTGTCCTCCGGCCAAGGTCATCATCACAAGTAAACGAAATTACCTATGACTGTGACTGTGCGCTTAAAGCTTGTCCAACAATCAAAACCATAATTTATGACTCTAATACACCCACTAACTTGCTTGTTTTTTAAGACCGCAGAAATTAAGGGTTGCATTAAACGGTCCAACACAGTTGTTCCAAGTCTGCTGACTGCTTCATCAAAAATGAAAGACATGATGCAAACGGTTGAGCTGAAGAATTTAATCCGAATATAGCGTGATTTCACCATATACTCGGTGGCAATTTTTTGAGCTACTACGAAAGAAGCTTAGAAAACTAGTAAAAAAAGCATCGGCGCTTTGTAGCGGATATTTGACGGCTAGGCTGCAACAACTGTTTTCAACAATATTTGAGAAAATTTAACAATTATTAAAAATTGCACCTTAACCTTACTCATGTAACGCTGGGTATTGCAATATTCGAGTTTTTTATTTTTAAGCACTTACGAAACTTTAGAAATCTGTTCTTCTATGACTTTTCCTAATTTTCGAAGACAAATTGAATGGTTTATGAGTTTTTCAAAAATGTTCCCGTAAGCCCATAAATATAACATTCCGGTCTTTTGTAATTCAACAGATACCTGATGTGTATCCGCTGGGTCACTGTCAATCTTGGCCCACTACGCAAATTGTTTTTGCAGATGCGACATCGGAATGTCCATTTTTTAAGTGTATACCGAAATTCTGATTTGATATTAATACAAAAAGATGGGAAACGCGCATAACATTTTTTACGGTCAATGAAAATTACGAAACAACGGTCGCACTGGGCAGTGACGTAGCCAGCCCAAAAATTTGGGAGAGGGAAAAAATTTGGAGGGGCAAAATGCTTGATTTTAGGCGAATAACACTATTTTGCTTAGAAAAACGCCTCTCAAAGCACAAAATGACTATATTTTCTAAACATGTGGGGGAGGCATGGCCCCTCTGGCCCTCCCTGGCTACGCCTATGGCACTGGGATATTACATTAGAAATTCGGCGTAAAATGGTGTTTCGCTGCGCACATGAGATTTTTATGTGAAAATCAGTGCCACCGTATTAGTTAGGTAAACTTTGTTGTAGGACAATCGAAAAGGTTAAACCGGACATTACGGGGGTCACGTGTCCCAGAAAATGGCAACGTAATTCCGTTCCATGAAAACCCTGGTAAACTCGTACGTCGAGCACACTCAAGTGTAACCGGAACGGGTTATCTTAATTATATACAACTAAACAGCACTTTTAAAATTACCAAGGTGCTGGTTGTCATGCTCCAAAAAGTTTAGTCGACTTAAGCAATGCTGTGCAAGTTAGCAGTGATCGTTATATTCGGAGACACCCCAGTACGAACCGCAAAGGCAACCGGGAAATTTCCCCCCCCCTTCAAGAAATTTTCAAAAACATGTCTAATTGTTGGGTACAACAACAAGTTACAATCATTTTGCCCTCCCCGTGAAAATCTCAGCCGATTGCGGACCTGCGAACAGCATCTAGCAATTTATCCATCGTCTCNTCGGGAGCACCATAAAAACGGACCGGCAAAGACGTATTCAGACCCTTGATGNACTATGGCTAGTCGGCAAACCTAGCAGCTGTGGTGGTTCAAGATTTTTGAATCCGCTCTCAAACCAAAGTATCTTTTAAGGCAAGCGTGGGACATCTACGCCCTGCCAAAAGTTCCCTTGTGACCAACATCAAACCATTTTCTCAGCAGGATTTGGAGCAGGCTTCGGGGTCAGCAATTGTTTTATCCATCTCCGGATTCGAACTTCAAAAATGTTTAAACTTCGACTCGGGGAGGTTTTTAATAGCTCTCTGTAAATCAGGTTCCTTACAGCAAAGCTTGGTGAAATCGGTAACATCTTTCCAAACTTAGATGTTGCAAAGCTGTAATTATCCTAAACTGCTGCTAGAAGTATGTTGGTCAATACTTAAATTTGGTGTGAAATAAAATTAGCAATTTTTAGTTTCAATTTGCAATGAACTCATGAACAGTCTGAAACAATACGCACAATACAGCATAGCAATGTCACACAACTTTTAGTATGTTACCATTGTCATACGTAACAGCAATACTTGCGGTTTATATACAAACTGCAAACATATACGTATTTTTGCATTGCAACTAATTTATCCACTCTTTTATTATCAAGCACAGTGGTTTAAAAAGCTGAGACCATAGTTTCTTAAAATCAAGTAGCGCTTTATGTAGAAATACCTGTGAAAGATTCGGCAAAACCCTGTATTATTTTTGAAATGCAGAACAGCTAGAACAGGTGGGGGGAACCTATTTACCATCACGGGCCGCATGAATTGTGTATCATCGGCGGCGGCCGCAAAATCAATTAATTTATCCTAAAATTCCACCTTCAACTAACCATGATGAAGAGTGACTTCTCTTGACCGTAGTATCTAAGTATCTGCTTATCATGGAGCTTCGTTTTGACGCGATGTTGTACTCCAACTTGGGTAACGAAGGAACTGATGCAGGCCATATCAAATGTTCACGCGAGCCGCAGGTTCCCCACCCCTGGGCTAGAGGAACTATGCAACTTGCAAATCTCACAAGGAATCAAGAATGCGTTTCTTGCGAATATAGAGACTCAAAGGGTAGCCCACACAAATGTTTTAAGGACTAAGTCAATTCTAAATCAATAAAAACTTCAGTGCTGCTCACAGAAAACGCGAAAAAGTAATGCACAAAAAAACAAACGTAAAATGCCATTTTAATTTTGCGATGATATCTATACAAAAGAAGATTGATACCGGTTTCGATTCGGTTGTTGATGTCACTAGTCTTATTGATACAGTATCACTCCGCAGTTTATCTGTAAACTTGTCATCAACTAGTACCTGCAGAGATTCGGTTGTTCAAGCATTGGTTCTTAAAATCAAAGGTGCTTCTGTTCCACGTCTGCAGGCAACCCCCTCCAGAAGTGTGTTCATCAAAATCCGAAAACTTTCGAAATCATCAAAAAAAGCAATGCGTTGATTCCACAACATACGTGCTTTTCCATACAGTTTAGCCACTGGCCGCAACACTTCCACCAAGGCTTCTTTCATCGACACTCACAAGCCTAACTTTACTATGTTTAAAGAGGAAAGAGCGGCTCAACGCTATAACTTGCGTTGGTGGCAGAGCAGTGACATGAACATTTCTGCAACCTCTTAAAGAGTTGCTTTGTATGGCCTGGGGAACACACAATTTTGACAAACGGCCGGATTTTCCTCTTAATGCATAGAACGGAAAAAGGCATTTCTAAATCTGGCAGCTGCACCCAGATTATTGCAATGCTCCACTGATTACAAGCGACTGTGCTTTGATTTTTAAACTTGTCGAGATGTTTTTCAAAGTTCAGTTAATTAGCATCATCGAAATTGGTGGACGATAAAGACACTAAAGCGAATTCGTCATTTTCCTGGTCTTCAATGAACCCATGTATCATGAAAGTTAGATCACAGAGGGCTTCTTTTGCACTAACCTGCTGATTGTCTCTGAACATCATCCTACACTGAGAATAATAGTTAACAGCATATAGCAAAATGTTATTCTCAAACAAGTTTGCTTCTGTCTGCTCCGAAAGTTTTTTCACACATACCATTCTTAAAAAAGACGTTATTCTTTAAAAAAACGCCCGGAGTTAAATCTCCTTCCTGAATCCTTTTGTTTGTGCAGGCATCCATTTTCAAGTGCACATATTTTCTAGCTAGTACTTTTTTCAGTGCTTCTGTCTGTTTCTTTGCCTCTTCTACGGCCATATTTCTAATATTGTCTTTATACGAAGAACACGAAATTTTCGTGCCATCTCGCCGTTCAGACTTTGTAATGCAGGACTGGAAAAATAACATAATGGACGGAGTTGTGGACGACCAAATCAATTACTCGTTCAGAAAATTTAATTGCACGCATGGCAATTGTAACCGTTTCACTTGAAAAATTTTTGAAATGCAACAGCTGCTTGATGAAGGCATGGGCTGATCCAGCCAGTAACGTTAGGGAAAGGCGATTTCAGTAATTTTTAGTAATCTAATCTCATTGCGGGTTCATTTCTGTAAGAGAGATGAAGCATGCTTCACAACACTGCTGTGACAAAACAATGGACGGCTAAATGGCTTACAGTATATCGCGAATGCTGTTTTGCGAATTGTACAAAATCATGGCGAATAAAGTTACTTCGTAGGTTTCAGAGGGGCTATCGCCCCAATCGCCGCCCCCCTAGATCCGACCTTTGATGAAGGCTCACTTTTTGATGAAGGCGAGGACCTAAGTTTTTCTTCAATTTTCTTGTCCGATTCTTTTTCAAGTTCATTATAAATATCCACGCCCTTTCTCTTCAAATGTCGCCTCAAATTACTGGCCGTTGGCGGCCTCATGCTTACTTTGATCTACAGCCAGCACTGAGTCACTAAGCTTTTATTCATCTCCACCACTAGTGCTGCAGCGGCATACGTAATGCATTCTATGGTCGGCAAGAATAAAAGCTTGTAAAACAGTTTGTTTTTGTCGTTGATACATGCTTATAAAAATGAAAGTACATTTTGACGCATAAATTTGTCTCTGTCTGAGCAAACACTCTTGCACCACGTTTTTATGCAGGAGCAATATCATAGTATATAACTTATTAGGCACTGCGCAAGGCAAGTCGGAACACACCTGTGAGCGCAGTTTCACAGCCACACTTCGCACATACAATCAACAAATTCATACGGATATGACAGAATTACACAGCAAGCTAGGCGCTGAACATATAACAGTGTGGAAACATCTATCATGCACAAGAGAAACCCTAAGTCTGCTTGCAACATTCAAATGTCTGCATCATATTCATAATGCGTGCGTGGCGTACAACAGTGACTTTTGCACAAGAGCTCCGGAGCAGTGGTTCTTAAACTGTGTTCGACGAAGCCGTTTCAGGGGTTCGACGAACGGCATCTGAAACATGCAACCCATTTTTACTTTCTGTTATATTGGGCAAAAATGGGTTTCGACGAAAGCTTGGAAAACTATGTAAGGATTCGGTGTGTTCATCAAGTTTAGGAACCACTGCTCCAGAGTAATCACAAATTGTCTGGAAGCGAAGTATCAAAATATTGCATTGTGACTACATAATTACATGGCGCTGCAAAGTCGTGCTTGGATTGCACTGCTGGAGTAGGAACAATGAATTTCTTTTAATCTCCGGATCCGGGAAAAAAGGTATCCAAACTCCGACTCATGGATTAAATGGCAAAAATAATATAATCGACTCTGACTCCGATGCCCTGATTTGGAGAGAGAAAATATATGACTTGGCGTCGACCAGGCTTAGTAAATATACAGTTTTACCGTTACATCGAATTAAACTTCTCGGAAACACCTGCCCTGTATACACCATTTACTGTCGTGTGTACGTAATTCTTTCCTTATTTATTTCAGTGGTTATCCGACAAATTCCAAATTCCAACCAGATTAAATTATCTGACAAAATGTATCAAAATTGAAACACTTCAAGCTATCTGCACAGCTAAAATATAAACGATATTATGGAACAATGGACTGGAATTCATTTCTCTACTAGAGTTGGAGTTAAATTTTAATTTGCCATAAAACAGTTGCCGCGTGTAACGAATACAATTTGAAACCGAAATTTCAAAGCATTCATGCAAGCTCTGGGCGCAATCTATGAAAGCATAAACAGTTAAAGAAAGCAATTGATCTGGTAAATATATTTGAATCAACAGCACAATTGTTGTAAGAAAACTTCGTCTACACCAGGGTTTATCAAACGGAGCCCGAACGGGGAGCGGTGCTCTGGGGGCCACAAGCAGGGGCCTTCACTAAGTAGCTTTGCCGTGATATTGCATGAACCAAGTGCCACGATATATTAAGTATTCGCCAGTTAAACTTAGAAGGGAGCCACGGCTCATGAAAGTTTGAGAACCACTGGTCTATACAATGGAATGCGACATAAGAAAATTTGCAAAGGAAAAGCGACGAATTTCATTTTTGACATAAACAGCGCTTATTTAACCTAAGATATCGTGCTTAGCCCTGTAAAATTGTAAATTTGTGAATTTGAAAATACGGCCCCTACACCAAACATTTTCTCTCAGCCCTCAGGAAAACTTGGCTGAAAACAAGTTATAGGCTACTGTGCTACTTGCGCTGCAAGCACGTTTTGATCTGACGATACCTGGCGTTTCAAAGCGCAACGGCTGGTTTAAATTAAAACAAAAAGGAGCCTTTCACGGAATAGACGTGACGTAACCGTAAAAAGTGTGTTGACGCAAGAGACGCAGGTAAACTCGAAATAAATGCTATTTTGTTTTGTTATAAGTTAAAATTTGTTACTTCAGAGATAAAAAGATTGAAAAACGTACGGTTTTTGGGCATGATGATTTAATCAGGGACTGGTGACAGAGTCACGGGGAATAGTGTGCTATATGATCTTGGGGCTGGCCAAACCACAAAAATCTTTTCGATTCCCACAGAGGCAACACACGTTATTATCACCATCTCGAGTCTTCTGATACTGCATGATACTAATATTCACATGCTGCCAGTGGTTAATAACAACGACTAAAAAACGCCGCGATAACGACCAAGAGATGTTGGAACCAGCAGTTTTTTCTGTGATGTTCTTCGTGGTTGCTAAAATGTTTACAAACCCAACAGTTCTTGTTACATTAATAAACGGAAAATGTCCAAACATCGTGTTAAACGCCGATGTGGTGGCTTTTGAGAGTCAAGGTTATAGTAATGTTATAGAGGCAAAAGAGGAAAAACTTTTCTTATGCGGAATGAGGGATTTACTGCTTCATGTAGCCAATATCAAACATGAAGAACAATTTTAAAGAAAAGGACAACCTGAAAACTCCAGGGCCTGCTTACTTTTCTTTTACAACGAATTCGACGCGCTTGATTTTTCAAAGGAAAGTATTTCGATATAAAATCCATGTTTGCAAAACCAGTACATGAATTCAATTTTCCACAATGTGCACCAAGCAGCTATCGAAATATCAGACAAATTCGCGTAGAAAATTCAGAGACAGCGCACTGTGTATCTTTTGAAGCAATTGTATTGACGCAGAGTAGAAGCCACAAGGATGGGCAAAACAAGAAGTGGGAAGTAAACAACTGTAATGGACAGTTTCAAACCTGTTGCAAACAGCCTGGATTTGAATGCACCTTTCTAACCAATTCTGATTTGAAACAAACATCAGTTTAGGGAAAAAATAACAAAACATGTAGTTTTCAATCACGCGGTTGACCGAGTTGCTTTCACCGAAAACCACAGCACCTGATAAACAGTCCCGAACAGCCCAACTTTTCCCAATACGCCCTTTACATTCGACGAAGCAAAGAACATCGAAAGAAAACGTTTGTACGGACTGAATAGTAAAGTACCATGGAAGTGCTTGTGACGCAACTGGTGTAGGGGTTCTAAACCGAGGGAGTGGGACTCGATCTCTTTTCGCTTTTTGTAAATAAATACGGTATAAAGTTATCAATGTTTATGATTCACTTTCATATTCCCTTCTCAGACAGCCATATCTGAAGTACATTAAATTTAAGCCGGTAACATGTTTTCAAGTACTGCTGGCAAACTTATAAAAAGAATGGTGATTATAATTTCAACGGTCAAACAACGGGGAAATTGGAGCTGGACTAGGGTTGCCAGATCGCTTGAAATTTTTTCAAGGACATTTTGTCGTTGTGTGGTTAATTGAAATTTTGCTTTATGCCTACTTTGAATACATTTTAGATATAGAGGTGTAGCACATTTTTTCAAACAATCGTTGCTGAATAACAATGGCACTTTTTACGACACATTTGTTTAAGATGGAACAAATCTACACGTTATTCGGTTCAATTACATTGTTTAAACTTGATTCTTGAATGCAGGGCCGGATTAAGGGGAGGGCAACGGGGGCAATTGCCCCGGGCCCCCCGCTGCAAGGGGGCCCCCCGTGATGAAATTTATTTGTTTCAAATAAAATACTCGGTTGAAAAATTTTCGTG
>JGI24159J19872_10013168_pt1 | contig 10767 bp, 8 predicted proteins | sample Ectturendosymbi4_FD_19872 | JGI IMG/M metagenome (IMG submission 19872)
GTTTTGCTTTAAAATGAGTTGCGGAAGCTATTTTAAAATGGATATATTTTTGGATGCGTTCCCACACCTTTTTCGTTAGCACTACATCCCTGGCAATATGTTTTTTTATGGGCTGGGGAGCGCCAAACTCAAGGGCCGCCCCGGGCAGCCCACACTCTAGCTACGCCACTGCACAGGGGGTCTGTGATAAACAGAAGGCAGTTGTAGTGGTGTAAGCAGCATTAGTACGGGAAACGCACGAGTACGCGNACGTCGCGAATGCATCTCAAAGGCTTAGGTAACCTATGCGCAGCTTACTTCAATTATTATTAACACCATTTCGTGCAGCTTACAATCAAACNCGGTTAAAAATCGAGTTAATACGGCAGGCACAAAATCGTCTATTGGAAAAAGCAAAGGAGCACGTTGCGAATCAGCGAAAACATAAATTTTACAAACGATGACGTCATGAAATGCGTTATAGGGGCCCTCCAGTGAAAATTGCTCCTGGCCCCCTAGCCTTTAATCCAGCTCTGGCGGGCCGGGTTGTGGCGCGCAGGCCGCCTGTTGCACACCCCTGATCCAAAGAAGCGGACAAATCCAAAAGGGAGGTCGAGAACTGCAGATGCGTGAAAAAGCGTGCTTTGTGAAGTTACCAAATCAGAACTGCAGTGGGTCATAAACTTAAGAGTAGTATGAGTCTAAGGTCTCAACAGTTTTGCAGCAGTGCTCCTTTAGTAAAAGTGCTTTGTGTTTTACAAATATTTGCTTATTCCTTCAAAAAAACGAATTCTAACCACCCCAAGTTTGCCATCTTGATCTAAATCCATTTGACTCTGAATTTGCACTCGAAATCTTTAAAATCGTCCTGTCAGTTACGAACTGCTGCTCTCTGGCTTGCAAGCCCAAAGACATTAAACTTTTTGTCTACTTCATAAGTTATTGAAACCTCTGTCAGAACGCAACGTAACTCAACAAATTCCATCACTTTAGAGATCAACTAATATCTATAAAGCGTAAACGGAAGGTTAGTTAGAAAACAGTGCAAGCGTTAAAGAAAGAACAACTGACAGCCAAAAATGTCCGAATTTTGTCTAGAGCAGATTGTCGGAAAAGCGACACGTTTACCACAAGAGACAACCTTTGTGCAATTCTTATTCAAAAAGCAAGCCCAGTGCCCAACAGGCAGGCATTTTGTCGTTGCCTAGAAAATAAGTACTAGCTGACACCATTTTGCTGTTTGGGGGAGGTATAGCTACGCCTACTCTCAGAATAGAAATTCAGTGCGTGGGAATTTTGGTATATTTCTTGATCAAGCTCCTTGAGATAAAGTCTTCCAATGACTTTCCGAATGAGCTATTCATAGCAGATAATGTTTTAGAGCAGTGCATAGATCGCTGTCTATCGATAGCAGTGATCTGGTCGGGTCATGTTGGTTGAGTCATGGTTTGAGTCGAGTCACTAGCTCTTCCAATCTGAGTCGAGTTAGAGTCATCCAAAAGTTTTCGAGTGAGGGTCGAGTCACGAAAATAAAGTCCGAGGAAATTTCGTGTGGAATAAAATTAAACTTTTCACTATGCTGTTTCATTTAGCTTCCCAACAAAAAGACAACGTTTTTGAAATGTTGTTTGTGGTTTAAGTAGCTTTTTGGAAAAGTTACGTACCTTTTTAATCACCAATAATAACCCTTTTCGCGTCACCTATGAGAGCAGGGTGTTTGAAAAAGATTTGAAAGTGTAGATTTTTGTTAAGGTAGAACCAAATATTTATTTCATGTTTCACAAAATTTTTCATAAACCCGTAAAACAGTAAAGATAGCACAGACAAGGGTGAAAAAAATTTTAGATCCTTTGGAATTTAGCATTCATGGTCAAACGCAGTAGACTGAACGTAATTTTTTTCTTGAGCATCTTTGCTCTGGGCTTGAACGCAGGAAAGCATTGTGCAATAAGCGTTAGCTCTTGTTTTCAGTGGTTTGTCCCATTTTCCAGTCATTATGGTGTAGTAGCAGTCCTATTCACAGGTGTTTGCACAAAACTTTGCCAAGTATGAGGGAATTTCCTAGCATTACTCATGACGTGCTACAATGTTATGTTTGGGGCCACGAGCTGCAAAGTTACACGGCATCGCATTTCTGATCATAGCGCGCTACCAGGAGCAGTTGCGTTGTATTTGTAGACATTGCTGGCAAGATTACGACGCAGCAAATATAATGCTATAAATTTTGAACAGGTGCGACTTGCAGATGACATGTTTTATGTGTAACTGCAAGTGCTGTTTTCAAAAGAACATGAAAACAGTTCTTGGTTTGCTGCGTCGTAAAGAACAAGTTTTCAAATGAATTTTCAACTGCCCTATTGCAATAACATATTTTGTCGCAAGCAACGAGCTCAGACAATTGAAGATTTAGGAAGTAAACGAGAATGGCAAAGTGACAAAAATATGTCTGTACAGCAGGAGACACATTTGCAGTTGGTTCAGAACCCGGGTTATTTCAGACAGTTGCCCTGTTTCGCGACCAAAATTACGACAGGTGAGGTTGTGCTCAGCAAACAAAGTACATCTTCAACGCTCTCGTTTTCGTCGTTTGAGTCAGTTCTTTCAATCCATTGCTTGGCCGTACTCGAACTCAGCGCAGGTGTTGGGTAGCAATTCAATTGCCTAAAACGCTCTTGCCCTATCCCAAACCGCTGATACTGTAATGAAATAAATATATCCGTGACGTGATGATTTTGAGACACAAAAATACGAGAAACCTTGGTAATTCTGATCAAAGCAACTATTCCAATGATTGTGACAACACTAATGAAAAAGCCAGTTCATTCATACTCGCAGGCACTCCATCCATTCAGCAAATGCAACATTCACGCGTAGGCGCAATTGATAACAAATTGCACCACATCAGTTGCTGGAACAAGTAATGTAGTTGTTCACCCTGGTGCACCAATTCAAGCCAAGGTAAGTGATTGAAAAAATTGTTCTCTTAACGGTTGGTTCGAATGATAGAAGCTCTTGCCGCTTAATTCATGTATGGGCGAATTTTCTAAAAATACCGAATTAACCACGTGAGTGGCGTCATGTGAACACCAACCTCAACCAGGATGCACTCCTGTGGTTGTTTGGGAAACTGCCATTCGTGCGTACTTCCTTGTATATTTCATGAGACGTAAAACTGCCCACGCTACAAATCAGGAACTTCGGTAGTACGATGCTGATAGAATGTGAAGCAATGCAATAAAGAAGCACCACTATACGTGAGGATACTAATTGCATTACTATGTCTGTGCCATTGAAAACACATTTCAAGCTTCTTTTATCTTTCAAAGTAACTTGCGATTCAGATATCTGAAAAGAAACGTGAAGCGATTTGAATTGATGGCAACAGTAATGAAATGAGAAATTGCAGTGAGTTAAAACCTGAACAATTGTAAGGTTAGAAAGAACTGCTTACTGAAATGCTATAATTTCACAGTAGTAAATATGTCTACCATTTTTGTGAGCGTTTTGTTTTTTTTTTACTAATAAACATTTGATGTCGATATCCTGTGCTTGAATTAGTGTTATTGCATTTATAAGTACATGTACTGTATAAAAAATACTCCAAATTTTATGCACCAACAAACATATATGGACCCGTTTGCATGGCAGTTAGTTCTTTATCTTTTTCTCACTACCTCTATTCCAGGTAAAATAAAAACAAGATTTACGTGGGTGCAAGAATAACCTGTACAATATGAAGTAAATTGGCGATTTACCAGATGTAATGAAACTGAATTTATCTGACATGTGTTTTATACAGATGTTGATAAAAGTAGCTCTTTGAATGGCAGCGTCGTGCAAAAAACTGCGACCAAGATGACCCTTTCAGGGATCAAATGTGGAATAACCATCATTATTTGTGAGTATTTTGTTTTGCAGTAGAAGAATGCATTACGCCGAAAACAAGCAAACATAGCCAGGTTTTATTGTGAAACTGCATACAAAATACTTTCTTTACAAAATATGATTTTAAACAAACTGTAACGTGGAGGTCTTGAAAAACAAACGTGCAGCATGAGCTAACCCTGTTGCGTGATGTGTTTGCGATTCATTCCATCATGGTTTACAAAGAAGAAAAGTTATTTTTCCAAACCAAATATGTTTACATGTCAGTCGTTGTTTGTTACGTTTTTATTGCTTTTTCCCTTTTGATCCTTGTAAGCGCTGTGAAACGTTTTATTTTGATAGAGATTGCAATTCTAACAATACGTAATTTTTCTTCACCTGCATTGCCATTCATTTGGAATGGTATGATAGTTTTGGAAATTACACGACTATTTTTGTTATCGAAAGTACCCTGTAATGTTTTTAGATGCTTTATCATTTACGTTTGTAATGAGATGTATGGGCAGTGGGCAGCACACTCACAACTTACGGTCATCTTTCAGAAAGCGTAGCCTCATTGATTTCACAATAATTTTCACCTACACTTGCCTGCGCTTGCAGCTCAACGATCAGCCAAATTGAAGGTGGTAATAAGAAACAGTCGCTCCGCTTGGGTGGATTTGCAGGACGCAAAGCGAACTGTTCAGCAACTTGCACGCATTTCGGTCTCGCGGTACTGGATAAAAACAAGATCTCTAGGCGGCCTTTCAAAAATTAAATGCCGGCATGCAACAAATGCGTAGATTGCAGAGACCTACAAGGGTTCTACAGAGCCACAGGGACTCCCCAGGTCCAATTCCAAAGAATACCGGTACAACCCTTTTATTCTTAGTTGACGGAGCCATTGTGACTGGCACCTCTGCTCAGTTGAATCGGTGTGTCGACAATTTCACCTCCACCTATGGTCACCCAGCCTTGGCAACCATTCGGACTTATGTAATTTGAAGAAGCTGCCTATCCTTCAAAAACCGGACAGCCTCTTCATCCTAGAACAGGGGTGCACAACATGCGGCCGCCGATGTATATTTATGCTACAGTGCATATGTGTTTTAAAATGCAATATGGAGCGTGGCAGCCGTTCGTTAATAAAACTCTTTGTCTACTCTATGAGAATACGCAGTAATAAGACGGCCAAGCAGACGGGTGGAAGCAGGCTAGGCTCAGTGTGTGGAAGACGAACAGAAGCAATTGGAAAAACTAAAAGTTTCATGTACTCACTGGCGGCCGTAATTCATAAAAATAAACGCAATGCGGCCGTCAATAGCGAAAAGCTTAATCACCCCTGCCCTACAAGAATTGAAACTTAAAAGCCTCAAGAACAGGATGATTTCATGGCAAGACAGCAGTTCCCATGATATATTGAAAAGCGGATTTTCCCATTTGTAGAGGGTTAAGATAGGGATACGTCTTGCCACACGCTGTTCGGCATCTTAGTTTCGGATCTCCTCGCCCATGCTTTTCCAGAGGAAGACGGAGTTATACTGAGTGACGGAGCAAAAATTTAGGGAACCGCTGCACTATCTGCAATGATTGAACATGTTAGATGATTAACGAAAATGTGTCATAATAGGTAGCATTACGATGAGGTGGCACAAACGACCATAAATAGTCATCGGAAACATTTGCACCACTTGTGAGAAAATGTTTGATGAGAAAACGTTTGATGGAAGCGTGAAAACGTGTCTGCGTCTGACCTTTTGACGCTTCCATCAAACATTGATCTTGATCTTTGCCTTTGAATAAGTAAGATCTTGAGTCATCCCGTACTGCCTGGAAAAAAAGTTGTCATTAGCGAAATCGCAAGTGAACTGTTTAGGTCTTGCCCCGCTTTCGCATCATCGTAAATATAAATTTGAGTTATAGACTATTTAAAATGCGCATTTTTACGGTCATTCATATAAGTAATTTTTAAACAGAACGGTTAATTGCAGTATACAGTATCTATATGGACCGTTACCTGCACCAGTATATTGATCATTCCCATAGGGGGGTAGGTATAGCCAAGTCCTACACTGTACAAAGAACATTTCCTTCCAATCTCGGTAGTAGAGTAATCACAGCTCGGGTGCAAAGAAAAAAACACTGAACACAGACAACTACTCATGATTACCTCTTTGGTAAAAGGCACACTTCTTACTCTTCCCATCGTTGGTTCTCGTTACTTGAACATTCCTCCTTCCTTGCACTTATTTCCTCATTTCTTTTCGTATGTTTCCTACTTGATTTTTGTGTCACACTGTAACTTGCATTTGCAAATATATCTACATGCATTTCAGTGTTTTGTTCACTCCACATATATGAAGTTAAATACCTTATAATGAGAACTGCGTGTCTAGGGGCATGCACTCATCTGTAAATATCATTTGTGTATTTGCTTTCATCAGCATGTATCTTTTTCACGTAATTAATGATAATACTGAAAGCTATATTGCAGAGTTGGTAGGCTACATGACCACACGGTCTTTCACTTATCTGTTGTGACAAAAGAAACAGGCAAATGTTGTTACTGGTTATACTTTTTGCATTATATTTGCAACAAATCGTGTATGAATGAGACATTATTGACAACATTGTATCGCAATGAATGAAACTTCCACATTTTCGGCATGCAGCTACACATAAATTTCACCAGCTCCTGTACTTTTATGCCATACATGCCTGATACATTTGTAATGTGCCATGAGACACTGACGAATCAAAAACCCAGGAAATAATTCAATGAAAAAGTCTAGCCACTTGTTCGCTGCTGATGCTTGATTGTATAGTCGATGTGCTTTTTTTCATTACGATGAGGCATTTCCTAAATCGAGATTGCATTTTGTACGTGGTTTGGTTTGTGTCAACTTGTGATTTTCCATTTTCCGCTAAGGGAATTTCGCAGGTGCGAGCTCGACTTGCTCGCTCGCAGATTATGCACGCTGACCTTGTTTCACAATTCGAGGTTTGGTCCAGAGGCGTGGACATCACCTTTAGTTGATCGAGTTTTTTTTATCGCTAGTGCGCGGACCACGTTGGCTGTTTCTGCTGTCGCGCCAACGACGAAATGCTTTCTGCTGCTGAGAAGTGGAAGCTCTTTGTAAACAAAGATTTGTGCACAGGAAATTTGCGAAAATAAACTTTTTAAACGGTGAGAGTTGAACGCCTTGCTTCAGCTTGGCAGCATAAAATTTCAGTCAGTTTAGGCAGAAGTTTAGAACAGTACTCATGCAACGAAGAGGCTGCCTCGTTGTTAGCAGCGTTTGGTGAAACCAGCATTTCTACATGCAACGACGACCTTCCTCATAAGCAAACTTTTCGTTGAGCAAACACTCCAAACCTCTACATTGTGTAAGTGGAAGGGAGCAGTTCACATGCGGTGCTTGTTTGCGTCGCCACCAGTGCAACACTCACTGCTTAAGCAGCCGCGTATTCAAGTCCACATGATTTGTTACAGTCCAAGCAGATGACTGATTTTTGCTAGGTGAAGCAGGCATAATAGTTTCAAGCAGTGGCGTAATGAGGCTAAGTGTGCCGACCATAAAAGTGCCACACTTTCCACCCCTCAAACGTTCGCACAAGAATATAAAATAACAGAAAGTCATCTTTCATGCTTCATACAGATATATGCATATATATGGAATATTAGAACATCTTTGACATTAAAATCCAACACTTACAAACTGAAATCGGCTTTGTTTTTCATTCTACTTGATGGGTCTTGCTTTTTCTGCTTGTTCGCCACGATTGTCATTATTTGTTCTTCAAATATTTTTTGCCTTTTTTCACATGCATCTATGTATACAGCATATCTCGTTAACGTTTCTTCCCCGTTGGCTTTCAGTCCGCGGAAACCGCACCGCTTAGCTTCAATTGCTTACTCATTCTAGAGCAGCGCTCTTCACCCTTTTTTCATCGTGGAACCCTTGATATACTTTCGTATTTGTCATGGAACCCCCATTAACAAAAATTTAAACAAGACGAATTACTTGTAGGAATATTAAATATTTCGTTATTAGACACTTCAACAAATAACCCGTTATTACAAAAGTTAAAATGTGTTGTCACATTTTCTAACTTTGGCAATTGAATTACATTTGATCCACTTCGAGTTAGGTGCTTCTTTTTCATTTAAACTACATTGTTCATTACCGTCCACACCTTCGCTGTTGTTATTATTTCGCTTCACATAAGAGAATATGCTATTTTGCTTCATCTGGCGTGACTAAATAGCAAAGAGTTGGGTTTCACTGTTTTTCCTTCATTCCCACAAAGGCTGACAGCAGCTCTGGTCCGTTGTCCACTCTCTACTACTCTGATGTACAGTATTGTGAACTAGAGTTCAACCGATGCATCTGCATGTCGATATATATCGGCCGATATGACGATGTTGCCGATGTATAATATTGGCATAATGTCGCCGATATATATCGGCATAATTTGCTCATAAAAGCTGCTACTACCCTGCGCTACGTTACTGTTCTGCATGGAATGTTCGGAAACCCAAGTTGCCACTTCGTCTCTGACTGATTAATGCAAATTCGCTGTCCTGTTCCGCAAATTCTCTGTTAACGACGTGCAGCCTTCCAACGACATCAAGTAGTGTGTAATAGTCGAAGGTAATCAGACGCAAACGTCTCGATAAACCGCTCTATGACTAACATTCGCTCATAGGTTTTTGCGCGGAAAGCAGATAGATGACTGTCTGCGAACAAGATGCGTTCCAAACTTGTCGCGTGACCAGTGCAACCAATCATATTTAACTGAAAGAAAAATAGCTCCAGGAGTGTTTAGTTTCCATCATGAGGCGAAATAGACACTGCTTGACTAATGCAAAAGTAAAGGTATCGGCGTCGATTATCAGCAATAAAAAAATAAAAACATCATTATAGGCCCCCAAAAAACTTGTCGGTCGAGCTCTACTGTGAACTGTACATCGGCATCATCTTATAACTGTGATGCAACAATAACGTTCTTCTTAATTGCACAAAAATGAACAACAAGCGATGCAACAACTCTCAATATTTCTTGTTCCGGTATCTGCACTCAATCTCCTGCATAACGAATTGGCCTACCTGGAGTCTGAATGCGGCGCGGTGATCTAAAAATTACCTAATGACGCATCGACGTACTGAAGCAAGAAATCATTTCCCCTAAAAAACGAGGAACCCTCACGGTACCCTCAAAACTCACGGAACCCCACTACAAGTTTTGCGGAATCCTAGGTTCCACAGAACCACTGTTGAAGAGCACTGTTCTAGAAGATCAAACAAAAATGCAAAATGTGTTATTGCGGGGTTCAATTAGAGAAGTGACGGCGGGATACATACACTGCGGATGTAAACAATTGTGTATGCTTATGCTGTAATTCATGTAGCATCCCCTTCTTTAACTAAAAGAAAGTATATATAGTGCATTAGTAGGCTATAATAATAAATTTAACAGTTTAATCTCAATAATGCAAGGGATGATTTCATTGTTTACTTCACGTTTCAGTAGTGGTTCAATTTTTTTAGAATATATAGAATACTTCAATGTTACCTCTGTCACCACTAACCCGGGCTTTCTTAGCGGAACTATTCAACTAAACTTTGCCAAATATGTTTAAAATCCGCCTTTGGTTGAAGATGTTGGCTTGCAGCCTCTATCGTGACTTGTGATCTGTCGTGCTATTGGGTTGGGCTTCATCTAATTACGCGTACATACTATTATTCCTTTCGTTCATCCGTTCGTAACAGCGGTCTATTTAGACAAAATGACTATTGCCAAACGCTACCAGGAGGGACATCCGCCTAAGCAATGTTTACTATGCCTTTAAGTTCGACGGAAATCGCACTTAATTCGGTACAGCCATTGTCAAGTTGTGCAACTCTTTCGGCTAAAGTCCCTTAAAAAAATCTTCACCATAATCATAAGTAAATATGTTGGTTGCGCTTGCGTTAGATTTTCAAACTGAGGTCCATCGCCTCTAATTCACCAAAATGAGAGCAACGCCTTTTGGAAATTTTCATGTCGAAATGACTTTTAACTGCAAACGTTAAATGTACCGCTGAACAAAGGAGTCAAACGTTCAAGGAAACCACATTGTTTATCAGCGGGCACTGATTCACTTTACTTGCAGTTCATACCTACAGTCTGAGCTCTATACTACGCATGCAAACACTTACCGACTGTAGTATCTCCTTTCAAGAACGTCATTTTCCTATAGCTCCACGTCACACAGAAAAGTATCGGTTCTGTTGAAACTGAACACTTTTACAGTTGGTGAGTTCTTCACTTCACCCGCCAAAATTTAATGTTGATAATCCCACCGGATGACTAGGCTATAGCATGTGGCACTTCTTTTTTGAAAATATTCCAGTGAACACTTAGAAACAGCATGAGACGTACCAACAAATATTCGTCGCCAATACCGATTGCTGTCAACCGTTGTAACAAAGTGCAGTAGTGGGAGTTGCAAAGGGTTTATAGATAAATAGAAAAAGTGGTAAAAAGCTGTGGTTCATCTTGACCTCAAACAGGGATCTTTTATCAGATTGGGATCTTAAGTGTTTGGTGGGGCTTTAAACTCGAATTACCGGAACAGCAATGTTTTCTTGCCTGCTGTCAAATGTCATCTCAGTCCTTCGTTCACCAGACGACTTTTGGTTGGGATGGGAGAAATGACCTTGGTTGGATACGAAGGTGTAGGGACTGGTGGGAAATTGCCCCTAAGCACACATGTTGAAAAGCCCTGTTTTTAAGAGAAACGCAAGGGTAGTTTAGCACCGAGTTTGACACATTTTGTATTTGTATTGTATTGAGTAACGTCTTCACTCCCACACGCAAAACGCTAGACTTTTAACATGCATTGCAGTAAAGAGAAATGAAAAAACACATATACATGAA
>JGI24159J19872_10013169_pt1 | contig 10767 bp, 5 predicted proteins | sample Ectturendosymbi4_FD_19872 | JGI IMG/M metagenome (IMG submission 19872)
GGTTACAGAGCTGACATAAAGGTAATTGCACGGCAAGCGCTCACCACCACAGTTTGTGACAAAGTAAAACTGCTTAATGCGAAAGCCACCCGGTGAGAAGAGGCACAAGCAGTCGCTGCCTCCCTTCGCCACTTTCCCCTGACTTGAAGAAGAAATACGCAAATTCAGATCTATTGACTTTGAAAATGATTAGAATCATACAATATTTGCACCTTTTCAACATGAAAGGACAAATGTTTATTCAATTTGTTATTTTGGATCCCTAATTTTTTTTGCACATTTCATGATTTGGTAGGGGAGGAACTCACTTCCTTTCCTCCCCTGACGGCCCGTCACTGATTTTTTATCATTCAGATTTTTGAACAACTTGCTTGCCCTGAAAAATCAGAGTTGCCCTGAAACTTTTCACTGTGTTGAAATATTTTTTTGTCTTTCAGGACTTTTGAGCAACTTGTGCTTTCCCTGAAAAACAGAGTTTGCCCTGAAAATTTTCACTGGATTGAAATATTTTTTATCTTTCAGGATTTTTGAGGAACTTGAGCTTGCCCTGAAAACAGAGATTTCCCTGAAATTTTTCACTGCATTGAATATAGTTTTTACATTCAGGATTTTTGAGCAACTTGCGCTTGCCTTGAAAAACACAGTGTGCCCTGAATTCACTGTATTGAATATATATTTCTTATCATTCAGAATTTTGAACAGCCTGCGCTTGCCCTGAAAAACAAAATTTGCCCTGAATTTTTTCAATGTATAGAAATATTTTTTATCATTCAGGATTTTTGAGGAACTTGAGCTTGCCCTGAAAACAGAGTTTGCCCTGAATTTTTCAAGCTGGGGGGGCAGCAGCCCCCCTCCTCCGCCTCGTACGCCACTGTCTGTATATCTAATAAGTTAGGCGGAACAATTGAGCCACTGTTCGTTGAACCCCACATGTTGCGGCTCATGGGTCACTTCTAAACCAATTTGGATCAAAATCATGTCCTCACTTAAACCCGGCGAGTCGATACTTTTTTTCTCTTGCTAAAATGCATATTATGTTGCACTAAGTTAACCACATAAAAGATGCCGGAAACAACTTAGAAAAAACAGCGTTAAAACAAAAAGTTCAAGACCCAATAATTTTACTTCAACCACAAGAATAGTTATAACCAGTGACAAAAAAACTTAACGCTGTACTTCCTTGCAACCCCTTAACATGGGAAAAATAAGTAAGTATGAGGAATATCTAGCATTGATAAGTGGCGCTAAACCTGTGTAGCTTTCAAAAAATCTGGGTTCTTCAAGGGTCCCGCTGTGATCACAGGAACCGACCTTCCTTTAACTAGCATCCATGGCGTTCTTCATAGGACTAGCCTCAATACCGACTACCCCACGTGTTCCAACTTACTCCTATCCTGTGAAGCAGGCACGTAGCCAGAAATTTTGATAGGGGTGAGCAAACAACAACGAAGTCTCAACATTTAAATATATAATGCCCCTTGTTTTTAAAGCATCATCCACGAAAGGTTCATTTTTCTGGCGCTTTTATTCTGAATAATTATGTTCAAGCCGGCATATAGAAGTGTTGCAGTTGACTTGGGCCACTCTCAGAAAACTCTTCGTCCCCCCTGGTGTCCCAAGCTGGTTACGGGCCTGCGGCTGGTGCTACAGACCAAAGTAATACTGTATTTGTTGCATGGTAGGGTTAACAAAGAGGAATTTTTGCGATGGTACTGAAATGAAGTTTACCTCACCATCAGGTGACATACAGCAACCTGGTGGGCCAGAAACACCTGCGAAAAGCGTCACTCCTTGTTTTACTTTAGGTCAGCGATCACAAGCACTTAGATACAAGTTTGTATTTCATTATCCCGAACTTGCACACGGAGCTTAAACCTGAGGTAAATGCCAGCCATGACATGAAATCTCTAGCATTTACAATGCTACATGCACACAGGCTCGTAACTGAAGCGCCTCCCTAGAAAATTTTTCGCCCCCCTGGAAAAATGTGTTGAACATATTTTAAAACATTTGTACTCCTCTCAGAAAACTCTTCGCTATCAAATTTTTAGCAAAAAGGTTGTTTTCTTAGTTGCGAGTGGAAAAAATAAGATTTCATCATTTTCCCCCACCAAGAGAAATGCTTCGCTTCACTTGAAAAAACTACTATTGCCCGCCCTGGATACCATTTTCCGACCCTCATGTACACAACGTTTGATTAATCATGGACAATTGGGAAAACATAATGATTTGATCAGGTTCGACTAAAAGCTGATGTAATAGGTTCCGTAAGCAGCGTGGTTGTCTTGCACTGAAGTATTTGTTTGGCTTGCGCATCAAAACCTTAATTATCCTGAAAATTTTTGGTACGTTCGGAATTGGGGGGTCATTGCCCCCCCTGGCTACGCGCCTGCTGTGAAGCGAGTTGTGTACAAGCATTTCTGCACCCTTGTNTTCCTTTAACCAATGTGATATGGACCCTGTGTCTGAGACACACACGTAAATAAAAAATATCTGACCACTTGGTAGGTGCAAGGAACAGTAGTCTTGACGACGGAAGCGAATCACCGTTGTTCACATCTGCACACGTTTTGTTCTTGATGCAAGTTGATGTTCGTATGTAGGTAAAACACGAAAGCAACGCCAGTGAATGAAAACTGATCGTACCAAGCAAAGTATGGTCAAAGAAACAACATTTGCTGCACGAGCTATTGTTGTCATCATCAAAATTTGCAGTTGCTCAGATTGGAAATAACCCATGTCGCAAAGTGAGCTTTTATTGCTTGAATTTGCAAGAAAAACGCCGTAGCTTCACAATTTTTTCGCTCACACAGTGCAGAACTGCTACGTCGACTAGGTTTCGACGAATATATGTTGCAGAAAAACTATTTTACGCTTATTTTGTTTTTCTGCAATCAAATTGTCAAAAAACGCTTTTTGAAATCGCACGCTCCACGAAGGCGAAAAGCAGCTGATGTAGAATTTCTACAAAAAGTTTAACACATGACCACAGCAATGCTCGTGCATCGACCTCAACACTGCTAACGTGGAATATCACATCGGTTANGCCACAAGTATTTTCTATGCATCCAGCAAGCTTTGNTGCCAAAAACACAGGCAAAACTTCAAACCNAAAATGTCATGCTTGCACAGCTCTNGAATGATTCAAACTACTCGTGCGAGAAGATCCAGAAACCTGCCAACAGGAAAAATAACGCAACGCCTCAACACCTGCAACGCATTTCTGAGAACATACTGTGCAGTTTGCGTTTACACAAGGTCGAGCATTCAGCAACAACGAAGAATATAACACTTTGGAAACGAAGAGCATTCGTGTGACATACAACATAAAAAAAATGCAGAACAGAACACTGTGGTAACGAGTTAGCAACTTTCAACCAATGCGTGGTCGCCCAAGTCTTTATCGAGGAGTAGACGGCGTGGAGCTGTTGGTGAGTGCCGGAAGGCCACATTGAACCAATCGACTGTTGTGACAACGCGGGCAGTGGCTGTATCCCATAAGTTGAAAGACTTTCGGGTGAACAGGGCATTTCATGATCCTGCCTTCCATCAGTTGACCGCAAACTTTGCAAAGAATCGTGGTGTTCGAATGTTGGCAAACGCACGCCTGAGCGCTTTCCACTGGCTGTATACAGGAAAAATTAGGATGATCACTAGTCAGATGACTTACCGCGACAGGCACAACTAGATTGCTAGCGCCACTTTTGGAAAACAACGGTTCATCAGAAAAACTAAAAACGTTTATTAGACAAAAAACAACGTGTCAAACCACACGCTTTGGATAAGTTTCCCTGAGCAACTTACAAGAGCTTACTCGCCCCCGAAATATGAGTAATTCCAGCGCGACAAGGCTTGTCACGTGATTGGATTTTCACACTGGTTTGAAAGCGAAGCTCTCGCTCAATTTTCTTTGGTACTTCATCAGCGCTTCTTACTTGTTCCCAAACTCATCAACCGCAGTAGTCGGCCTAGTTCAGTGTTTCTAAACGTTGTTGGTCCCAAGTCCAACTTTAACTTAAAAAAAAAAGACGTACGACACACCATAATTCGCTACATGACCACAATGCCTGTATTTTCGTAACCTTTCCTTGAGCAGGAAAGTGAAAAACACTAAAGTCAGCAGCCATTTTGTAACTGGCGCATATACGTATAAGGCTTTCAACTTCATTCGTTAAAATGATAACTTTATTCGTCAGTTTAAACGCTTCTGCCAGTTATATTGTTTGTGGATGCATTCGTACTTATTTTTCTGGAGCAATTTGTAAGTGCTTAAGTTATCACAGTAACCACATATTGGTTAAGTCAATTGGAATCTGCATGCCTCACCGAAATATTGCCACGTCCCACTTTGAGAAACATTGGTTGAGATTGGACGAGGTGTTTACAGTGGGCTAAAAGCGGAGTTGCAGACTCCGCAGGGTTTAGACCAGGTATGTCCAACCGAAATTGCTTACTGAGCCAAAAATTATGTCGCTACCTTAAACAGGGCCGCACACTGAATGACTAAATTTGTTCTTATCAAGATAAATTTTCTTTAAGCTAATGCAATGAAAGCGTTTGAATCCTAATTGCAATGGTGACGACTGTTTGGCACCTTTAACCACTCCGTAAGTGTGATTTCATAGGCATGTTTAGTGCATACAATGGAACAAAGGTAGAAATCAGAAAATTAGTAAAAAGTTTTGCACAAAGGTGACAGTAGACACATGGAAATCTCCCAGCCGCAATACAGACGTGATGAAGTGGCACTGAGGACCACCTGCATCAAAATTGTCGAATTTGTGAATAAGAGGTTGACAGTACGACGTATGTAGGTTACTGACACTACAGCGCAAACCGTCGACTCGGCAGCATGCGACTCGCGGGTTGGACATAGCTGGTTTAGACAAAGCCCCAAAAAGTTCTTTTTGTGCATAGTTTCATTTTCAATCAACATGTCTATTTGTTTTGTTGTACACATTTAGAATAAACCCGAGTCTAGGGGGGATTTAACTTTTAAATTTCCGAATTTGCGGAGATGCTCCTGGAGCTGAAGCGAATGCGGAGTCAAAAATAAAGACTCTGTCCACCTCTAGTGCGCAGCAGAGGGCACGCGAGTGCAACGTGGCAATCCATAGGTTAAAATATTGCACACAAGTAGGTTTCGGTTGAAGCTGATTTTTCTATTTGTGAAAATCAGACTAATTCGCGTTTATGTCGTAATAATCCCAATCAGCAAGTTGATACACATGTGGCCAACTCAAACCAGTAGCCTGATGCAGCGTTGCTGTTTGATTTAACGATATCCTGTTTTAGAGCACCAGCAGCTGTTTGAACAAGGTATGGCTCGGGACTAACTTACGAAAAACTTTGGTACACATCTCCATTCGAGTTATACACCCATGGCCTAGCTAGACAGTCCAGAGAAATCCTTACCTTTGGCTAACATTGAGTTAAATATTCTATATGGAGAAGCAAAAGGAAGAACACTGCTTGATCATTCGCATGGCAAGACGCAGTTGACAAGGCTGATTTTATTAACAATCCGTTAATAGAAAAGCTGCCTAGTGCGCAGTGGCGTAGCCTGCCCAAAATTTCGGGAGGCAAAATGTTTTGATTTTAGGCGAGCAATGTTATTTTGTTCGGGATAACGCTTCTCAAAGCACAAAATGACAAGGTATGCTAAAAATTGGGGGGGGGCATGGCTCTCTGGCTACGTCTATGCTAGTGCGTCAGTGTTTCAGCGAAAATCCCACGCGCGTTTTAACTCAGTAGACATGTTAGTACCAAAGCAGCTATGTTGATGAATTTAAGTCAAACTATTTTCTGACATCATCCGCCTCTAACAATTAAGTGTGATCAGAAAACCAGTTCAATGATGAAAACGGTTGTTTGCACCTTGTTTTAGTTTAACAGATAAATATATCCGTGCATGTACATCGTTAGCAGATCATACCTGCGGTCTGGATGCAAAGCCCAAATCTTGATCATTTTGTTTGTTCGAAAATCCAACATCCCCGGAATTTTTTGTTGCGCGGTCTGGCCGACAAACCTCCCCAGCATAATAACCAACCGCAATTTTTCTCTGCCAAACAAACTGTTAATGAGACTAGCCTCTAAACACCACTGCAATTTGCAGTCCACAGAGGCTAAGAACTTCCTTAACGTCTTTTCAACGTCATAAAAACGTGTAAGTCACCCCTGACACAAAATACCGGCACCGCAAGTTAAAAGCTCCAGAAGACAGACACACTCAATTGCTGACAGTCTGTTAGCACTTACGACGTTGCTGAACAAACGAATTTTGCAGAAAAGGAGCCAAGCAGGTCAAGCCTCGATGGGTATCAGCACAGGAAGAAATGTACCGGAGTTAACGTAAGGCATTCCGACCATCTATACACCAGTGGTTCTTAAACCTTTTCTCTACACCTCCCTTAGGTAATCATCCTGTGTTTTAAACCCCGCGACTTTAAATAAGCAAATTGGACGAAATACTTCCCCGTTTAAAAAACTTTCCATGTTGCAGAGCGTGTAAGGGGTCACTCCCCCCTGAAAATTTATTGACGCATCCCTGGCAAGGTGTGTCTCCCGATTTAAAAAACAATCATCTAGACTTACAGAATCAGATGAGAAATACTATCCGAGAAACCAAAGGCAGCCTTAACGAACCTTTGCGTTCAAAAGAAAATCGAATGTTCCCAGCATTAACAAAAAACACTGAAGAGAGTCCGCAGAAAATAAGCATAAACAACGCGAATGCAATGATGCAAAAAATCGGGAAAAAAAGCGAAATTGCAGACAAATGATATCGAAGTCCGCTGGCACTCGATTGGGTGTGTTCGTCACAAAAAGATTTCATATTATGGGTAGGGTAAAAGGCACTGGAGAGCGGGGTCATTTCTCCCTGACCTTTCAAAAGTGGGGCAACAGGGTGGAGGTACCTTGTCATAACAGTATCATAGGTAACTTCATGGTTTATCACGATCCACTTGAAACAAATTTATTGCAGCTGTCGCGCACCTAGAAATTTCAGAANGGTTCTCTATTATTTCTGTTACTATTTTCGAGCTCTAGATTGTTGCTGAATGGAAACAAGNATGTTGGTAACGATTTAATGGTTTTTATAAGTTTCCATNACCCTNAACTCTTTTACTGCCACCCCTTCCGCTGCTCCGGCGTCCCTGGACGCAAAGGGCTGTCAGTGCCCAGTTAGGTACGGTATTTCGTTGCTGTGCAGGTTATTTCCATATTCGCATTACGAAACTTTTTTCGCTTTCATCAGGCCAACCTAAGACATTTTGAACTTAGCCCCGTAGGCAAATACAACTCAGCAGGATTGTTCTTGCATTATGTTGATAGAAATCTGCCCGCAAAAACAAGGCAAGCTGCCAAACAGTGCAGTGTCATTGTTACAGCTTTAGAAGTTGCTCTGTCGCATTTTTATGCGTTACGTCATGTGCACCGCACGTGCAGCATGTTCAGAACTAAAGAAGAAGTTTGCAGAAGCAACCAAAATGGACAACTCAAATCCAACAGCCCATGCACAAATTTACTTCCTTTCGTGATTTTTAGTAATCATGCATGGTGTGAGGTCTCCGCGCATATTTATGCTACATATAGCTAAGTTAATCTAATTTTCCATGTGTCAGTCGAGTAGCAGTTCAAGCAGTACTGAAAGATCGAGAGTATAGATTGCGATCGATAAATTTGACGATTCAAAAACATGTGACAGCTCGGCGACATGTCGCTTCAGCCGTAATGGCATGGTCAAACCAGCCACAGAAAACTGTCGCCTTGTCGCTAAAGCAATACATCGACGAATCGTCACGAGCATGCTTCGTATGGAGAACCACTACACACCCCTTATTTTCTAAACTCGACACTAATGGTGCAATCTCTTTCTATCAGAGCTGGTGGATGTTATGTCGTAACATCGAACATCCATTGTCCATTCTTTCTGTTTTAGATGCAATCCATCAAGTTTGCTTACAAGAGAGTTAATGAGGAATTGACCTTATTTTAGCAATTTCATTACATTGAAAATATTTCAGTTTCATTTTAAGGCCATTCCGGCCACTTATGATTGCCTAATTAATTGATGCTAAGGGCACGTCAGGTGGACAAAAACTTTAAGTCACTGATAACAACAAACACCCATATTGAAAACTCTCTAGAACAAGTTTAAAAATCTGTGGCAGGTCATGCCTGCGTTTCATACTAGTTTCTATTTATGAAAACAAGCACATCATAGTAAACTTTTCACATAGCACGGTTTGCAGCAGTTGCAACATACTTTTCTAGTTTGTAAAACATACCTTATCCTCAAAATTTTGACAGCCGTTATGCAAGTTAGCATTGTCATCCATCATAAACACAGACAGCAATTCAACACTAGCCTTTCACTCACCATTACAGAGGTCTCCCAAGATAAATTACAAAAAATACAGTCAGCAGCAAAAAATTTCACGAACTGGTGTCAAAAACTAATAAATAGACATACAAAACTTTAACAAATTCAGTAAAATCAATGTTGAATTAAACAAACAAAAATCCACTTGCTATCGCATAGCCTGTGCATATCACTAACCATGAGAAAGAGTCACTGTTTTATCATAATTGGGATATTTGGCAATTGGTTGTGAACAAGTCACATATCCCAATAATGAGTTCCCAATTGCAGTGATTTAACGATAAAACAAAATGCCACCCAAAAATGTTGGCAAGTCAGGTTCTGCAGGAATCACCCACATGCAAGTGACAGAAGGGGTGTTTGAAGACCAAGTGACATGATTACATCACTGGCCTAGCTTTTGGCTCACACATGTTTGACCATAACTTGCTAAATTTTGGCTGTACACATAACTGGCCATAACTCGCCAGCTGATAGAGAGCTGTTCAAACCACTTAAAGATGCAGAAAGTCTTGTAGCTTCGATTAAAAAAATAGGAAAGTTTTGGGTTTGAATTTTTTGGGGGCGACACAACTATGGCAGATCAATGTTTTTTTTGGATGACATCATCAGGACCACAGAAAAAAATGCAAGCAGCATTTTCTTGTTTTTTTTCTTTAAAAAGCTAGGAAAAAATCCTCATCTTTAAGGCCCTTCATTGGCTGTCTAGGCCTAGGGTTTGTGGTTGGCAGGTTATGGCCAAAAAACAAAGTAATTAGCTAATCCTCAGGGATTCATTAGGGGGTTACTTAATAAATTAATGAATAATGTGTCACTAAAACAATCAAACACAACAGGGAAAGCTGTAATTTGTTTACTGGCAGTCATCTGTTTACTCCACGAATACTCAACATGAGCATATGTTACATCATGAACTAGTTTATTTCAGGGGCAATTATATATTGGTCTGTACATTAGGCACTAATCCAAGTTGTCAAAGGGCTGTGTGCCATGAGGAACAAGACAGAGAATTAGCATAATTTAATCTGAGATGAGGTGACAACTTGGGCTTCCAAAACACTCAAAATGCAACAGTAGGTGTCATTAACAAATACTGTCAATTTAAATCAGCAGAATTTTGCCATATGTGATACAGTGGCATCATTGTTATTTTGGCTGATTTATGTTGGTATGACCGCTGTTTTTTCTGAGACATTTTGTTATTTTTTTGCTGATACAATTTGGTCACTGAAACCAGTCATTTGTCTCAGTTTTATTANAACTTACCATACAGTGTTCATTAGCCTTTATTTTCAGACATTCTGATTGAAATTATATAATTTTTTTTTTGTCATTTCAAAAACATTTTGGTCTGTGACCAAAAAATGACCGAAAAACAAACAGGTATGACAAGTTACTCAGGTTCTTGTTCAACTTTTACATCTGCTTTCAGACAAAAAAACTCAGCTGTTCATCCTGAATTATGTCCCATTTCTGCATCATCATGTTCTTGGGAAAATATTTTCCTTGATCTGATTTGTACTCTTTCCAACTTTGACTAATTTCCTGGCATGTTAAATGGTTTTCAGAGGTTTCAAAGCTTGTCCAGTGAAAATATGGGATTTATGTTTTCTGATGCAGTCCCATTTCAATGTATTGCTTCAATTTAACTCAAGCAAATCAGCAAGAGTAAGTGGTTGTAATTCACAGCACACTGTATTGTCTTAACTACACAAAGTAACAAGGTGGTGGTTCTTTTCACAGCTGTTTGCATAAATCAAGTTCAGCAGTGTGTTCAGCTTGCATCCTCCCTAGCTTTGATTCTCCAGAATTGTGAATTCTTACAAAACAGCACTTACTATGTTGCCAGCATACTTTCTAAATTCAATTTATAAATTGTTTTTTAAAATGAAANAAAGCCTAATTTTTCCTAATCCTCCTAGGCAATTTTTAACACTTTGAGAGCCAGTGTACAATATATTTGTTACTTCGATTTCAGCNTAAAAAACAGGAGTTTTCGGTTGTCTTACCAACGCNCTAGCTCCTCTGCCGATTGCGCTAGAGAGCTGTTCAATGGCTCAAATGGATCGGCCAGTCTTCTAGATTGCACTTGAAGAAAAATTTTTTGGTTGGGGAGGGAGAATTTTTTGTGAGTGACATCATAAGTGAAGTAGTTTTGGGGTCATTTTGGCTCATGTTGCCTGGCCTAGGGCCCAACCGCTAGGCCAAAGTGTTTCACTGAAGTTTTTATTAGAAACTAGGCTCGAGTCCGCGTCTTTTGAGCCTTTGATCAACTTTCTAACATTTCTGGTTGAAAAGTTATGATCTAAAATAAACAAATTAAGTAATTATCTAATTAGTCAAATATTTTTACTAACTTACATCACAACTTTTGAACC
>JGI24159J19872_10013170_pt1 | contig 10767 bp, 8 predicted proteins | sample Ectturendosymbi4_FD_19872 | JGI IMG/M metagenome (IMG submission 19872)
CCTTGGGCAAGAGTGTTCACCCAAAATCGCCCTGGCAGGGGGCAAATTTCAGGCTTCGGCCTGCCGCTAACTGCCGTCACCAAAAATTCGAATTAAACAAGAGGTTACAATCATTGCGCCTACCCGGAAAAGCAACAGGTTACAATCGTTTTTCTTCCCCANAAAAATATCGGTTGCGGCGGAGGACTGTTGGCATGTGAATAAAGTGNGCTTCCAAAAGCATTTCTTTGTATGACTGTAGAAGTTACATGCAGTGCAATAGTGCAAAGTCCACTCACAGTCAAATGCTTTATCCGCACAATCGCTGCCGTCCACTGCAATCAGCACCTTCATGTCAAAACAAGTCATGTGGCTGCAGAACCACGGTATTTAACGCTTACTGCTACAGTGTACCTGCAGAAACACAAGGACGTCACATGACGTGAGGTTTAATGCGGTTGAACAAAACGCTCTGTGAATACACAACGCCTCGACACGCACTGACAAAGCATCATTCAAGATGTGGTGCTCCTAGACAATACGCAGCTATAGGCAATGCACAGCTATACAACACAAAAACAACAGATGGTAATGAAACGCGTTGACATTCGTTCACGATTTTCAAACAATAAAGCAACCGTTCCTTCAGAAAAAGGACCCAAACCATCCACCGAAATAACCGAGCATCTTTATACAAAGGCAATGCGTTGGCATTAAAATGCGCAGAGGCGGAAAACAAACCGACCGGGAGACGCGATTTCCCGGATTGCAAGCAAACCAAGCATTTCAAAGGAAACGCCGATATTATCAGCGAGTGTGGTGCACAGCACATCGTCTCAAGCACTTCGGCTAATGCGGGTGCGATGGAAGGTTTCGTTGCACACGAGGGAGCGCTGCAGAACCGTCATCCAACATCGCGCGGGGCAATCAGAAGTGACAAACAAGGACGGGTATTTTGGTATGGTGAAGCACATAGTCGCTGACAGATCCAAGGATAGTGCGTCGGATCACACCGAGACCCCTGGAACCTGTGACGATGAGGTCGGCTTGCTCTTTTTCCGCGCGTTCCACAATGCTGTGCCCAGCACTTCCGTCCCGTGTCTCCACTATCACCGTCCAGTGGGTCTGCAGAGAACCACAACTGATGAGTACAAAAACAAACTAAATAAAATATGAAACGTTAAACGTATGTGTTTTGTCTTGTTTGTATTTTGCTTTCTACTGTCGCGGAAATAAGCAAATCACAATTGCAGACCCTGTGCTGGCTTGGCTTTGTTGGCATTATCGAATAAACATACAGAACGTCGACAAGACTTCACAAATCACAATTTTTGAAACGCACCGCTTTCTCGCGGCACTTCTCCTCCAGCTTTTCCTCTAACAGCTGGCACTTGCGATTATGTTCGACGATCATCCGTTGCATCTCCTCTGCCATTAAGGCGGCCACTCCTAAAACAGCACACGAGAATCTGCATCGTCGAATAGTGAAGTCGGAACGAGCGACAAACAAACAGCGTGACTCATTCAGCTTACGTTTCGAAGTCAATGAACGGCAGAGATAAAAAAATGAAAAACTGCGAAACAAAAATAACTGAAAAAGAAGTCGCAAACCTAATTCATCACCTCCGAAAGCCGTTGTCGGAATGTCAGGCTTGTGGGCGTGGCTGTATACGATTACTTTGTACGCTTCCTTGTGGATGTTGGTGAAGTACCCTGAGAAAATATAAAGCAAGTTTGTTGTGCTTGCGCTGTAGGGGTTAACAAGGGGGGCGGGGGCGGAAAACCTATCGGTTGCGAGGGCGCGCAGCACAGTCACGTGCCTTCGCTTGCTCTCACCATCTTTTTCATCACTGAACGAGTAGGTTGTCCGAGCGCGGTGCAAGCTTATGACGTAATAAAATAATGTGATATAAATCATGCCACTCGTGTTTTAAAGGTATTTATTGTCCTGGCAAGATGCAAACAACACAACTTACAATCTAAAGCATTTTCCGCATTTTCGCTTCCATCAGTCGCAACCAGCACATTCATTTTATTCGACACTAGTTGTGAACAGATGACCGAAAAAAATGGGTTCCAGTGAAAATTGTAACACTGTAACAAATGTTATAATGCATGAGTGTCCTTAATTCGGAAAACGTAACCAGCAATACGAGCAACAAATTTACAAGTCCTGTTGTGCCCACATGTGATGGTAATATGAAGAGGCGCGTGATACTAATTAATAATGCCGAACTGCTGGCAGAAACTCCAACATTCAGGATATAACGATCGTAAATCATCTCGTTGCCAGCAAACAATCGACAGTTCAACAGAGAATTACTATTGCACAAAGTTGTTGTTATTATTATTGCCGCTTATGCAGGAACCAGCTCCAGATCAATTTTATTAAATGTGGCAATTGCGAATTGTAGTTGCGTTTCTAAAATAAGGAAAATTGTGTTTTATAAAAGGGTGTCTGTGATTTCATCCATACCAATGCACTTGGCGCTGGCAAAAAGACATGGAAACGTTGCGACCCTTTTAGGGACATAAAATTTGAATTGAATTAACCCCACTATTTCACCAATGAGTTCATTTTGATGGTTCAAGCACAATGTGTTTGGATGTTTGCAAAACTGATGACACCTTCCAAGCAAAGGTAACTCTCTGTTGCAAAGGAAAGTACAGGCCTGCCAATCTGTCCTCACCAAAAAATAAGCCAAAAAGCGATTAGCAGTCATGAAATATATAAAACATGGATAACTTAATAGAAGATACAGTTCTCCGAATCTTCAGAAGCATTTTCTTCTCCAGTGATTACATTGCGAACCGAGCATTTTTAAGAGTACAGTAAAATCTTCAACAGATTTTTATATCAAGAGTGAGATTCGCTTTAAACCTAAAAAATACTTAAGCTGTGTCTGGAGGTATATTGTCTGAAAATTCCTCGTTTACCCAAGCAACAAAAACACTTTTCTATATTGCACGTTTATCTCATGCGTATGTCTTACTTTAAGAAAACTGCCCATGGCTTTACGCCAGCGCTGCACCTTTTCCTCAAGGTCTGCACGCCACCTAAATCTTTTCAATGTTTTGACGTTTGGATAAACATTGGTTCGAAGTCTACACGGAAGAGTGGAAGTTCGTACCCTGCATGGTCATGGGCCCTCGTCAGAAGAGATTTGAAATTGAATATGAACGACAGACAACGCTTTTAAGGCCAAGCCTTTCCAACCAAAAGCAAGAAAAAGCCAGCTTTCGTCTGTAGACTGTACTTAAAGTAGGCATGCCGTAGTCTACAGTCTATGTGGATTCTCACAATGCGCAACATTCATACGGTCAATATATCCCATAATGCAACAACAACAACGTTAGCAACTGCCCCTAATGCAACAACGTTAGCAACTGCCTCTAATGCAACAACAACAACCTTAGCAACTGTCTCTGCTGCAACAGCAACACGAGCAACTGCCTCTGTTGCAACAATAACATCAGCAACTGCCTCCATTCAGCAAATACCGGGCCAGGCCAACTAGTGTCTTTCAAAGTTCTAGCCCAGTTGCGCACTACAAGCGTTTTTGAATGAACCTAGTGTTGCGCTGTATCATCAAACTTCAGCATTGATTGATATAACCGTATTAGTACAGGCCACTTGTTTCTACACGCTGTCGCCTCAGACTCATAACTAAGCTGCTGCACACCACCATAGCGCGATGCGAACCGCTCGCACCAACGAAACTGTCGCTGCTGATATACTTGTCAGGCTGCGGTGCGCACGTGACAAAACACACGCTGTGAAGCGGGCTTCGCGATCTAGGCGCGCATGCTTGCGGCTGCCAAGCGATGCGGTGCGCCGTCACGAGTTTGTAATTGACTCCGTAGTTTTGGCGTTTACTCTTGACCGTTCCCATACTATGCTCCGCAAAAGCTTTCGAGACCACGTGATCCTGGAATTATGTAAGCCGCGTCTGCCTCAGAGCGTAGTATTGGCGTGAGATGCACGGTGGGGCGTGTGCTTAATTAATCATATCAGCGAAAATCAACAATCCGTGTTTCACTTCATTTGTGCATGCGCACGAACAGGTGGACAGTGGTTTAGAAATCAACAAATGGAAAAAACGTGATACCTGGTTTGTTTACAGTTTTCGTTAGGCTGCACCTGACGGTTGCGTCAACGACAAACTATTTCAGGTAAAAATTAAAGAAAAAACACCGAAAATCGGAAGCTCTTTGAGTAATTAAGGTTACCGACCCTGTCCAGGATGCTCCGCAGTCTCCCGCACTTCCACTGCTGAACAAACGGCATTTTTACAAAGCTTTTTAGCAGCAGGCCAATGTTAATTGCTAGGTTATCTTTCTGTGTAAACGCATATGGATGAGCGAGCACCAAATATACGTGTGTTTTTAAGCTTTCATGACGGATGTGAGTGTGATCACATCAATAAACGTATATCAGAAAATTACAGAATGTGCAGCCACTTGAGCTATTTGCTACTAGCTAGACATCAGTTTTACGAAAGCATTCCCCATTCCGGGTAGAATACAGGCCTGTAGTCATTGGGGCATTCGAGAGCAGTTCACCCCAATATTTTGTGCCTCTCCAAGTTTAGTTGTGCCCAGAAAAAAGTTTTTTAAACATATAATAAAAACAAAAATCTTGCTCCCCTTAAAACATATTTTCCCTCCAAACCTTGAACCCTGGCTACGGGCCTGGTTGAATATATATTAAAACTTTAATTCCGGTCCACGACATTGGCGTTACGGCGGTGTGTAACACGTGGAGACAAACACAAGTTTGTCCACCTCGCAAATGATGCGTCTAAATAACGTGTGCGCCTTTATGTGTCCCCTGTGGAGGAGGTGTTGCTGGCTACAGAAATTTTGTTTACAAAAACCTGGCGAAATTTCCTTCAAATTTTCTGAATTGCAGAAAATACTTTTATAATGTCGCAAAGTTTTGGAGTAACTGGTTGATGAATTGCTGCTGGTGAGGGTCACACGAATTGTGAAGTTGAACGATTAAACGTGGAAATTTAAGATATGCTATGGTATAAACGTGCGTAAATGGCCATTTATAGTGATGTTGCAACTCCTAAAAGTGAATAACTTTTTCGCTCTTTTGGGGAATAATTATGAAAATCCAACAATTATGAGGCAATTTAGGCAATGCACACCTACTTTGCACGAAAAAGGTTGGCCATAGCCTGTATCAGAAACCGGGCAAATGCAAAATTTTCTAGGAAAATGGCTACTGACCCCTTCCGGAAAAAGCCTTTCACTACTTCAACGGAGATCTTTAAACCTTGCAATCAATATGCTCTTTCCGATTTTGCATTTTGATTCCATATTGGCAGTTTTGGACTCCTAGGTTGACGAACCTGAGGTTCATGCCCGCTTCATGTAACCATTGGCTCAAGGGCAGTGTGCCGACGAACAGTTGTGTTGTTTGCAGCTTCAGTGAACTAAATTTATTGGAGTTGTTGATGGCCTATGCAGAAATTATTTGGGCCATAGTTTATTTTTTTATTCAGAGAAAATTATTCAGAAACAAAATTATTCAGAGTTGCATTTGTATAGCAGAGCTGTAAAACCGGAGACATTGGGAAAACCCGTGGACGCGGCTTAGCTTGTTATAGCTAGCAGTTCCCAAGGTTATTTATTCCCAAGCTAAAACATTTAGTATGTCTGCAACGGAATTGCTACGCTGCCTTGAAGCTGCTCTTGGTCATGTGCGGGAACCAAACTTTGATTCTCATTCTTTGTAAACGTGTCAAGAGCCTGCGAGTGGTGTGCTATGAAACATTCTATCTCTCCATGCCGATTGCCGAAGTACCGTTGCACAAGTCACGCTTGAGTTCTGGTGTTTATGCACTTGACGGTGATTCCCTCTGCGGTACTTCCCGAAACTTCTTGTCTTTTCTGAAAACTTCATATTCGGTATACACTACAGCAGGGGGAGCCAACAGGTCGACCGCCCAGTCTCAGTTGGTCGATCGCGCCTGATTTTGCATTGCGTTTGCAAGATACCTAAAGAGAACATTTTTCAATCAATATTCCAGAAAGTGCTATTGTGATATTGTGAAGCACTAAGTTAACCGAAACATGAAAATACGGCTCTCGATGGTACATGTTTGGTAAATACAAATTCATTTCCAGGAAAAACGTTGCATTTTATGCTATTTTGTACTTGTGACTTGATTACCGATCGGTCGGTCGCGAGTCATCAAGACATTTACTAGTCGATCCCAGTCGAAGACAAGTTGGCCATCCTACTCTGCAGTATCTCAGCACGTTCTTGCACCCAGTTCCATTTGATTTCAGGGCAGATATCCTTTCACTTATAGCAACAAAATAATTTTGCTCGACAGTCCATTCGCTCAATCGACAAACTACGACCCGCGAAGCCATTTGCCAATGATAAAAAATAACATACAGTATTTGCAAAAGAATTGGTGATTTGGTAGAATGTATGTAAAATATTAGAAAGATTTCCGGCCTTAAAATTGTTGTAGAATAGCTTATGTGGCCCTCTGACAAAAAGTTTGGACACCCTAGCTTAACCGATTCCCTGGTTTATACTGCACCTTTCACCGTGTGCTACAATCACGCGCGAGATCTTTGGAATGCCATTGTAAAGTCTGAATTTAGATTGGATCTACTCGTGACTGTTTATATCAATCGTGCGCAGTCCACAACAGCCTGCATGAGGTTAAAACATTACACCCCAAAAATTCGAAAGCTGCTTTTGTTCATGTTCCGAACGATGCGGTTACGGCGTGACAAGGGCTTATCATCATTAACTCTGTATATGTCGGCGAACGCTGATTTTCTGCAGAGCCTTTTGTTTGCAAAGATTTGCTTTTCCAACGCTCCAACGCCAGCAGTGGTAATAGCAGCATCTCAAATCTTACGTTTTAGCACCTGAAACGTTACGCTTGTAGACATAAGCACCTGTAGCACACACTTTCCAATTAACAAAAAGAATGGCACATGTTTGCAACAAATGGTTGTTTTGTATCTGTTTGACTTTGTCATGATGTCATGTTTAAACCAGCTGGTTTTGCTTGCGAAATGGAATTATCAACGAGCAAGTCTGACTTAACGCGATACTAGAATTCCTAATGTTATACAACTGAGGGACAGCTTGTAACAACGTTCTGCCATCCGTTTGTTTTCCCAATGGCGCGACACCAGGAAGTTTTGACGCGATGATTCAAGCCCTGAACCTTCACGAATGATGAAATGAAACCAACTGCCTGCGCACGTTTCTACTAACCTTTACTTTTTCATAATATAAGTATTTTTCGTGCGTCATGCAGACGTTTCCAGCAGCGGGACAAAAACAAGCAAAACAATAATTGACTTTTTTAGGACAGCTTTTGTGTTACTTTGCTCCCTGCTTGTCATTACAATGCAAAATATTTTTCACGTGAGGCTACCATCGTAGTCTATCTTGAAATGCTATGTAACAGCGTCTTCTTTGACACAATTACAGTAGTTTCGCTAAAACATCATGCAAATTCTGTCCATGATTTTGGAAGGCCCGAAATACAATATCAGTATAAGGCGTGTGTAGGTAAACTAGTCACAAATCAGGCCATTGGTGCTTTGTACGCAATTTTTTAGAAATGTGCGTGGCAAGTTGTGATCGACTTGGGCCAATGCATCTCGCCTTACTCGACACTCGACACTACAAGTTTTTTGACTTTCGTGTTAAGCAAGCAGTGCATTCCTTGTCTTTCTGAGCAATTTACCCGATGTTTTGAAAAGCTTCGACGAAGCAAGCCTATTTCACATATGAACTGATACTTGTGACGCCGCGTCACACAGCGCCAATATATACGAAATCATCTAATTGTGCAGCGCATTCCCATTCAGACTCGCAGTGCAGTACAAGCAATAACAGTGAACCAGGTTGAGCGGGGAATCTGTTATTGTTTGTACTGCCGAAACATCACGGGCCCTACATTCTGAGTTCGCGCCTCAAAAAAGCGACCGTTACATACTTGACGGCATAATTAAGTCAATTTCATTCGGACCAACTCGCCATACGTAAACTCAGCCGAAACTCTGCAAAATATAGAGGCGAGGGAGTCTGTTGTTTTCATTACGCACCGGCTTACGCTACATCAAACTGAAGCCAGCTTCACTACTACCAGAATGAAGGATTACAACTACGAGCACTCATGGGCGTCGGAAAGGGGGCTAAGGGACCAAGGCCCCATGGATTTTGAAATGTGATATTTTCTTATTGACATTTTAGTAGAGAAATGTTTTTCTCTTAGTGTTGAGTTGGTAAAATGAAACTTAATATCTGCTGCGCCACCGGGAAAAAATACTTTTGGCAACCCCCTGGAAATATCCACTATTTCCCTCCCTGGAAAAAATCCTTCCAACCCCCATGCAACCACTCATGCTGCATTTTCTCTTCAGCTCTAACTAAACCCGTTTTCCTTAGCAATTAACAACCCATTTCGTTATAACGGCAGTTCACCAGGCAATTGTGACAAAATCATTTAGTGTCGTTGTATTTTTCCTCATGCCAAGCAAATTTTGCAAGACTTAATCGCCCCTGTTCATTCACCCGCAGATGTTTCGAACCTGCAAATACACACGCAAGAAAACTAAATTTGTACTTTTCCTTTGCAATTCAGGATTGACGAAGCTTTTGCAGTTGGTCGTACCTTGTTCAAGTGATTAGTTTCCGCAAAGCTGACACAGTCGAATAAATCAACAAATAAGAAATCGATTTCACGTAAGTGTACGCATCCTCAGTCCTGAAATGTTCAAGTGAAAGCTTACGAGTGTAATGCTGAAGGAAGAAAGCCAGATCAGAGGAAACAAGCTAACTCAAGACTAAAACGAATCACTCAAAATATAGGCTGCGACATACATCGGATGTATGTAACCATGCATGGGCATCGAAAGGATTTTCTCCAGAGGGGGGCCAATAGTGGATTTTTCCATAGGTAGTCGAAAAGAGTTTTCCAAAGGGGGACCAAAAGTGACGAAATTTTATTTTTTCTCTCGAAACAAAGAAAATAACTTTTTTGCAAAAATTCCAATCGGAAAATGTCAAATTTCAAAATCCAGGGGAGGACCACAGCCCCTGCCCGCCATCCGACGCCCATGTATGTAACTTAAAATACAATAGTGTTCATCATGTTAAAGCATTATCCTCTAACGTGGTTTTCCATGTTTTCCTGATTGCGTGAGTTTGATTGATATGAACTTAATCCGTGCAAACGATTACCGTGTTATTGCGTGTAACTGTGTTCGCGATTCGACTGAGTTGGGTGACTTAAACAGGGCCTCACTGATATAATTGACCACAGCATTACCCCCAGAGTATTTAGCAACTGGAAAAATAGGCGGTTCTCATAAAACTGGTTTCACTAAAACCGAATAACTATGTGAAGCCAAATGGAGCAGCAAAAATACAGCTACGAGCAACGCGCCTGTGACTCAACCGCAGGGACCAGTGGGGGATGCACAAGCAGAAAGGCGGCGTTGAGGTCGTAAGGTTGACTGACGTACTCTAGCAAGGGCTTTACAGTACATAGTACACATAGAAAAGGAAGTCACAAAAGTCGGTAACTAAAAGCTAGATGTGTGGTAAAAAAGGGATCAAGAAATGGGGCATTGCGAAATGAATTATTTCACACGAGCTAGGTTCATCCTTTAGTTTAAACGTTACTTCGTATGTTCAGATTGTTAAGCCATTTATCTTCACAGGTATCCAAAGAGTCATAAATGCGTTGTTCTACAAAATTAACTATGTAAGAGTCATAAATAAGTGGGTTATTTAGAATGCCATGAAGCACTGTAAAGTTCCTCGTTAAGACCATTTGGTCGCTGTCATCACTTTTATCTGGTTTGTTCCAAGCACATGGGTGCTCTGGCCCTCATTTGGAAAACTTTTTTGCTGTTTGTCCAGCATACTGCTGATTGCACATCACACAAGTCGCTGCATAAACACCATAGCTCTCAAATGTCAAGTTTTGTTTCAAGGGGAATATTTCATTTTTCCTGGATATGTAAAACAGCTGAGACCATATGCTTTTGATGCGTTTTCCATGTCAGCCGCAAAGTGCATAGCGCATGCGAAATCCTGACGAACCTTCGATTTTGTTTATTTTGTTTATGGCAAAGTGCTCGTAACTTGTAAGTTTTTGTTCAGTCGTGATAGGTATCTTTCAGGTAATCGTTGCTTTCGTAAATAAGCGTTATTTTGATGGAGTTAGCAGGTTGGGAAATGATGCTCACACCTGTGGGTCATGTTTCCTGCCACATTTGGGGGACGCGCAGCCTTTCTTGCCATTTTGATGCCACTGCTACCATACCATTTGTCAATGTCAGCAGGAAAGATCGAGCGGATCGCTTTTTGTTAAAAGTCGGCCTAGGTTGGTGAGTTAATCTTCTTTCCTTGGGTGGATTCGCCTCAATCTTATTAACTCTCCAAATAAGAGTGGCTTACACGTTGCGTTTGAGTGATGTAATTTACCGTTAATGAACTGTATTTCATCCGCTGTAGGTTTACAAAGTCTTTAGTGACAAACCCAAATTCATCTTCAGCAATTATGCAATGGTTAACGTTGAGGAATTCTGCTTCGCTTGTCTGGTCAGCCATGCAGGCTTGGGGAACGTTACTGTAGTTCCAAACGTTAGGCAAACCAGCGAAACCTTGACAGGTTACTCAGTGCTATGGCAAGGGTAAGTGAGGCCCCCCCCGAAATTTCACGTGGGGCCCCCCATACGCTATTGGCCTATTATTATGAATTGCAGTAAAAAGTCGTAACCTCTCTG
>JGI24159J19872_10013175_pt1 | contig 10764 bp, 4 predicted proteins | sample Ectturendosymbi4_FD_19872 | JGI IMG/M metagenome (IMG submission 19872)
CCTCAGGGCGTTCCAGTCACTACCAGGTCCAGTATCTTTCACCAAAGCGAAAGCAATCAGGTTTGGAAGCGGCAATAATCGATCAGAATTAAGCGAGCGATTGAGAAATGTAAATTACTTTGAAGGTTTTACACATCAATGGCGAGCAGTGCCTCACGACAATATGCAACGTAGAGATTGAATATCTTAACAACGAAGCAGTCGCACACTTACGTTCTGCAGGGCGTTGGCTATTTCGATCATCATGGCACAAGGAACAGCTGAATCTATAGCGCCAATAAAATTGACGGGTGTGATCTGAACACCAAAATAAGTTTAAAGATATGCATGACTGGCTCAACGTTTTTTTGAAAGAACAAAACTCAAAATCGCAAATCGTCGCTTTAAGACAGAAAAAAGAACCTAATTAAAGTTTTTCACACATTCAAAAACCTGTTCTCAACAAAACACAAATCTACACACACAAAAAACATAGCAAGAAAGCTAAGCTGCTAACATGCCGTGGAATAATATAAGCGAAATGTATATCGGGATTTTGCAAATAAAGAAAACTTAGCACTCGGCGGACCTTCGAGTCATAATGGCACGCAAGTACCAGCCTCCGTGTAACACCAGGGTGCTTTGTGGCAATGATATTCGTGAAATTCAATCTGGGATNGGGATGAGGAGGTTTGNCCTCGAACCGATCGCTCACTAAATCCCACCCGAGTCCAATCATTTGCGATGAAAGATGCTGCAAATAAATAAATTTCGTAACAGACATGACGTATAAAATCTGATTTGAGATGTGCAAATTCCGCCACACTACACCAAACCTGTTTTAATTTCCCGCATGAATTTAAATTCCTTTCTCAATTTTCCAAATTTCAACGTGGGCCCACGCCCGATTAAAATCGAGGTCGATTTCCAGAAAGTCAGCTTGAGCAAAACGCGAGTCCTTTTGCGAGAGTTGTTTTCTTCTTTTGCCAGGTCGTTTCAGCTGCGCCTTTGGCAGTATTGCCGGGTACTTCACTAAGCGCAAAGTCTTCCTTGGGTGGCAGTATTTGTTTGTAACTAGCGATGCGGCATAAAAAATGAAATTTCATTTAACAACAAATAACTCTGCGTGGAAAAAACGTTGACTAATAATATAAAAACCTGGGATGCCGTCACTGTCCGTCACTTACATCGACCATTTCTTTGAAACAGGTTTATTGGTTACCGCATTGTTGACGTTCACCGTCCTCTTTTGCGAACCAGGGGCGGATCTGCGGGGGCGATCACACCCTACTGAAGTATCTTCATGCACCATGATTTTTTACAATTTGGAAAACAACATTCGCGATAAAAGCCCATTTTGTCGTCCATTGTTTTGTCATATCAGTGTTGTGAACTATACTTCATCTCTCTTGTTAGTGAATCCGTAATGAGACTTAACTGCCAAATATCACTGAAATCGCCCCCCCTAAACATCCTGACTGGACCCGCCCCTGTTTCGAACGCAAATTTATTTTGCACTTGCAAAAAAGCAAGCATTGTTTTCAAATTTGGTCAACTTGTTTTGAAGTTTGTTCACTGTTCTTAACCTGTAATCCATGACAGTATCTTGTAATCTATGACATCATGCAACATAGATTACAAAGATGAAAGATGCTAAATGTGGACTGAGTATATTACCTGCAAGTGCAACCTCTCAGCTCATGTTCTTCTATTTTATTATTCTTTCGTTGCACTGCTGTTTAATATGGTTGCTGACAATAACCTTATGTCGTTTTCAATTGTTAATATGGTATATTATTTCAAGATACATTTACTTTGCCATGGAGTCAGTAATGAAAAAAGCTATGTGCAACAAACTCACAACCAAAAATGTCACAACTTAATCTGCTTGACAACACAATCAACTACTCAACATACGCCATGCAATTTTTATCTCAACTGACACATATACTGACAACTGAAAAAAAGCTGACAAAACTTTTAGTCAACTTTAAAATGAGATAAAGTGTTTTATAGAATTCATTCCAAATAATCTGTAGACCATACATTCATCACTACTAGATGATGTTAAAATTTAAGAAGGGGAAAATGATTGCAATAAAATAGAGTCATGCAATGTACCTGTGCTACTGCTCTGGAACCACCAGAATCAGGAGTTCTGACAACCATGATTGGAAGCAACGTCCTATAAAGTCGTTCAATGTTCACTGCATCAGCAATGGCTCTGGTTTGCCTGTTATCTAACCTCAGTGACTTCCACGATTTCTGTAATAAGTAACCAAATTCTGTTACATCCTTCTATCACAACAAGCTCTCTTCTCAACATGCATCTTACCAACCATATGTAATGATACAGCACATTTATAGAAAATTAGTTGAAGTTTTGCTTTTTAACATAAACAACCAAACTAGATTTCTTGCAGCAATGAACAAGATATTTACAGGCGAAAATTTGCAATATAGTAATCTTAGCAATCAGCTCTTTCTTACTACTTAGCTAGCATAACATCCTAGTCATGTCAGAATTAGTGTTGAATTATAATCAGAGTAATACTACCTAGAAACAACAATGAGGGTTATAATAAATTTGTACTTAAATGTGTTATTGAAAAACAATTTCCAAAAGCTTCATTAAATTAGTGGGTATGCAATAACCAGCAACATACTTTTTCTAAATGCCAGTTGGGTGCAGATCTTCTAAATAAATATGTGTATGGTGCTTCAAGTTGGCCAAAACTCACAAAGCACATGATGAGTGCAAATGCAATTCCTGTGAAAAACATTTTGTAAGGTTAAGCTGCAAAGTTTGCCACCGCATCTATGTCGCAAACCCAGTTAAAAACTGGGTGACAGGGAAACAGTTCTATTGTCATTAGCAAATCCATAGTAGGCAAATGTTCACCAGCTGGTGAATTATACCAAGATTATGAGCCAATCAAGCTCGTGTATAACTAAGTTTTACATGCTAAGACAGGGGTTCCCAACCTGGGGTACATTTATTGTACATCCGCAACAAATTACGTTTGTGAGATAAAAATGAAGTCTACCTTTGTAGTCCTATAAATCTAAATGTTCTATTAAAAATTCAGTGGAGTTTTGTTATTTTACTTGATCTTGTTGGTCAACAGAAATTGTAAAGGTGCATGCTCATCTGTCAAAATACTGAAGGGTTACATGTTCAAAGAAAGGTTGGGAATCCCTGTGCTAGGAAAATAAACTAGGGTTATTCAGCAAAAAGCGCATCAAAACCACTGATGCAATCCAGAACAATTGTCAAAATAGAATGCCGACATGAATTGCAATGTAGACTGCTAAAGTTGAGTAGTTACCTTTACGGTATAGGCAAAACCTATGCAGTTTTACCAGTAGCACTAGAATATTTATGTAAGCAATTAAACAGTATTTATCTAATGTAAGAAATTAGTGTTGCTGTTTGTTGCACAATGATTTCACATTGCTTTTTATTTTTATTGCTTATACAAAATCCATAAAATTTCAATCAAAATTACCTGATACTATCCACAGTCCACTCAGTTGATCACATTATGTACCCTAGGCAATTTTGATAAAAATGTATCACGGGCCTTTGAAAATTAAACCACACAAACACATGTTTGGTAATATGTTAGCATTGGTAACAAACAATGCATTATTTTGCAGAATGGCTGACATTAAAATGCCACTGTATCATCACTTTCCTGAAATACACGGCAACAAGCTAGGAATCAGGATATAAACTGTGCAAACAGCCTAAGCCTGAAGCAAATATGCAGCCATTGAACAGCACATTACTTATTCAGTCAAAGGAACATCCCACCTGCAGTACACATATGCAAATTGGCCACTTTGGTCTGCAAAGCCGCTTTATTGGCTTGTGCGGTTTCAGCCGTAACTCCTCAGCCAATAACTTTTTTTTGGTCATAGATGGACATTTTTTCCAAATGATTGAAAAAACTCAAGTGAATTCAGTCATAATGTCTGAAAATAGAGACTAATTAATACTGCTACAATGAATTTCAGTCCAACTATGGGACAAATGACAGAAATGTTTCAATTACCAAAATGTTTCAGTGAAAAAAAAACATGCCAATAGTACTAGAGTGCTAATTGAAGCACCAAAATATGCAGAAAGTCTTTCAGAAGACCCACTGCACTACTGCAGACAAGCTAATGATTCCCAAGTTCCCCATAGTTGGATCAGTCCTGAGCGGGACGCATGGCCTTGTCACATTGTTTCATGTGCAGTTGGAATGAACACTGGTTGATCAGTCTCCTGATTAATTATGAAATGATAATTAACAAATCCCCTAGGAAATCCCTGCGGGATTATTAACAAATCCCCTGGGAAATCCCTGCGGGATTAGTTAATTATTTGTTGTTTTTATGCCATAACTTGGCAACCACCAATGCTAGATGGCCAATCAAAGGCTCTAAGATGTAGATTTTTGCCTAGTTATTCTAGAAGAAAAACAGGTAAACTGCCACTTGAAATTTTTCTCAGACACAGGCCCTAATAACACCATCCAAAAATCCTTTGACCTCTCCCAATGGTGACATCATACCAAAAAATTTCAAGCCCAGATGTGTCTGAATGTTTTTAAATCGAAGTAAGGAAACTTTCTGCTTCTTTTGAGGGTTTAAACAGCTCTATCTGTCAGCATTTTATGACTGGACAAACTCCGTGCCACTATATAGGCTTTGCAGTCTATAAAGGGTTGCACATGTGACAATGGTGGCTTGTTTTTAAACTCGATCAGCTTATGCTGTAACCCACCATTTCTCCAGTCACAATAGTGAATAACCACAGGAAACAACCTTAGACCATCATGACTGCAGCCATCTGTTGCAATGCCAAAGCATGCATTCTCATGTTTTTCAAGACTTTTCAAAGTAGCGTCAACAGAACATGGTGCAAGAACAGATGTAATGATTGCTAAGAAATATGTCTTTGAGTGGGCAATAGAAATCCTTTTTGCTATATCAGAATCTGGAAAAGTTTTTTTTTTCAACAAACCACATGTAAAATCCATGAATAAAACACTATTGTGATGTTGAACAGTGTGAAATGCATTGGTGCCCTCTGTAGCAGTGATGTCATCTTATGTTTGGCTTCCTGCTGTAACAAAATAATTTGTCATTTTCACTGATTCAGTAGCTGCAGATGTGTGTTTAAATCTGCAGAACCTCTGTGAGCAACTGTGATATAGGTTCTTGACCTGCACACCAAACATTCTGCTTCCCATTCATTTCTGCCTTTTTGAAGCTTGGGTGTTTTTTCTATATCTCGTTTGTACCATTGCCTAGGGTACATAATGTGATCAACTGAGTGGACTGTGGATAGTATCAAGTAATTTTGATTGAAATGTTATGGATTTTATATAAGCAATAAAAATAAAAAGCAATGCAAAATCACTGTGCAACAAACAGCAACACTAATTTCTTACATTAGATAAATGCTGTTTAACTGCTTTTATATCTTTGCCTTTTTGAAGCATGGGTGTTTTTTTTGTAAGTTTTTATTTACTTATCATAATAATTTTATTTACCTGCCTATCATAATTGAATATGCTTGGTAAAATATTATGAGAACAAATTTACTTTATTGAAAACATATTAGCACTGTACACTGCTTGAGTTTATGTTTATATTTCATACGTTATTCATCTTAAGCGAATTTTTATTTTTTTACAAGTATGTAGTTACATTTGTCACACCATATGCATTTCTTGCTTGAGTGCAAGGATATGGCAAAACATATATACTTTGTTAAATTGGCACATGTTTCACCAGGTCAAATTGAGTTCTAAATGAGATGGCGTTTACCAGGCTTGCACAACTCAGAAAGCTCGAAGGGTCAAAGTGATCAACATAAATTTTCCACGGACTGCAATAGTCTATCTTGTTCTATAATAATTTTGAAAAAATTATGGAAAGACAATTATACCCGCAGGTGGACTTTTGCAATTTTTTGCAATTGAGAAAGCTCTCATGGGCCACAAGAAAAGCTGTCGCAGGCCGCCTGTTGTGTAGGCCTGGTGTATACTATGCTAAACATGAAGCCAAACAAAATGTCAGAATCAATAACTGCTTTCCAAAGAATAATCATATCACAGTGGATGTATTATCAATCTATAAACTGGTTAAAAGCTCAGACCAGTGATCTTCTCAAACATGCATATATATACACAGAACCTTGCAGTGCTTTTTAACAATAAGGGATAAATATTTTCAAAAGAAAAAAGCTTCTATATTGTGATATTGTATCATTGCTAATTTTTACAAGGTTGCAATAGCTACACTCTATACAGTTTTTTTAAAGGAAAATGTTAGGTACCCGTTGTGGACCTGCAGGGATCTGATTTTCTCTGATTCCAAGGACCCAATAATAATTTTCTCTGAGTCTAGGTACCCGATTTAAAATTCTAGGGACCTGATTCAGGTCCCAAAAACACCTTAAAAAAACCTGCTCTATACAAAAAATTGAAAAGGTAGTGTCTATCTTGCTGTTAGCAGCAAAAGCTCTGCTGGGACTATATAGTCATTTGAACCATATCCAGCTTTATCCACATATAATACACAGTTCATGACACTAGCAATACAGGGAACCTAGTCAAGTGGGAAGCGTCTAATTATGGTATGCAAAAGGTTGTTGGTTTGGCTATCACCATTGTTGCTTTGGTTTTGCTAGTAGAGATGACACTTTGATGGAAGTGCTTTTTATGTCATTTTTTAATTGGGGTAAAGATTTTAGGTTTAGGTCAGTGGTTCTCAAAGTGGTTGAGATCGATCCCCAAAGGTCAGTTGAACCATCCAAAGGGTTAATAAGTGGTCACAGAGTCGAATGGGGATCACTGAATGGTCAGGGGGTCAATGAACAACTGCTGGGGTCTACTGGAGCAATGAAGCCTCCAATTCAAAATTTTAGTTAATCGGGCAAAGAATGCAAACAGCGTTTTTCAACAAATCAAACAAAATTAAGAGGTCTGATCAAATCTCAGCTGTGACATTAGTTTGAAAGTACATTTGATTCGAAAATTTTCTATTGAATCATCCATTGTGATGACATTGTGAAAACTGTTCTGTTTGTTATGTCACAATCAATATTTTAGTGTATTTTCGGATTGTGTATTATTTTATCATGCATTTCAAGTAAAAAGTACTCAAATTTGTTTTGATACATACTTTCCTTGTATTAGTAACTGTTGGGCTAGGCCACAGGGTCTACAGAAAATTGTATAATTTAATTGGAGGCCAACGTGCAGGAAAGTTTGGGAACCACTGGTTTAGGGTTTACAGTTAAGGTTTAAGTTTCAAGGTTTTAAGTCATGTGACAAGGACAATACACTAATCTAAGCATATCTTTTTCACAGGACTAATCCCATCAATCAGGCTTGCCAGTGCTTTTGTCTTTGACAGCAAAATAAAAAATAGGCACTGCTAATTAAAAATTTTCTAATAAGGTAAACTATGCATAATTAGAGAGGTAGCTATTAAATTACGCACTAAAGCAAAACTTCTTCCAGATACTAAATTATTAGAATAGCAGAAATTCAAAAAAGATTATCTTACATTTAATGAAAAATGAGCAGTGAACTTAGAACTACTGAAGGTACAGAAGTCATTACTCAGGCTTTTACAAACTTTCATTTTTCACAATACAATTAATGAAACACAACTTACTTACTTCTAACAAAACTTACCACCAAATCCAATAAGGAGTAATGGTCGAGGAACAACACGTTTTGATTTCAAATGAATTTCATCAGCATGTGATGTTTCCAAAATTCTTGCTTTACTTCTTCTATATCGTGCCATAATATCTTCTACATCCAGCATGATTGAGATTGTATATGAAAAAGCATGCAATATATTGCAGTAACAAGGCAGCTGCTACAAATGTGTACAGTAAAAAAAAGACCCTGATTGCTATTTGAATTCTGCAGTTTCTCACACAATTCCACTGTAGTTATGTTGCATATAGGCCTACAGTAGTTTACAATTCAGGTCAGGTTAAAATACTGGCCTTGCAGAAGAAGGGTCGGCTTAGTCGACGGCCACAGTGCTACAAACAAGCGGCGTTGGTGTTGTTGGTGTTCTGACGCCCTGCAGTGTCAGGCTGAATCTACCATCGCTACTGGCTCACAGTAATCTAGTTAAGAATCAACATGCGAAGTTACGAAACTGGTTTGTACCTTCAATCACACTTACCAAACGTTTCTTAGTTTAGTACTTTTACAATTACCGTACAGTTCATTATTTAAAAAATGACCTCTACTCTGGGCAGGCAGCCAAGAGGCAGATCACTCACCGAAAAACATGCAATTTCTCCTCATATGTCGAAAAAAATGTATAAAACTGCTTGGTTGGCAGCGTTTGCGTACACAAATTCACCGAGCATCATGAATACAGTTGATAAACATATAATAGGATTGCTTTTTTATCGCGGATATTTATGAACAACTCCATCAACAGACAGATGAGGTAGAGAACATCGTAACCATACGCTTCATTTGGCAGGTCACGCTCGGCTAATCATCATATGAAAGAATAACAAAAAGCATCTTCAGTAGCTCACTGCAGTGGCAAACTCACCGAATTGGTCGGAATTTCACTGATCCAGTTCCTCTTCGTGACTCATCACTGTTATACATGAGAGGTATCAAAGTTGAATTGCTCCAAGAGCCAAATGAGGACTTATAAAGTGACCTGAGAGCTGCACATGACTACGCCAGGACCGCATTATGACGCTAACGCAACAATGGCAGTACCTGCACTTTACTTGAAAAAGTTTTACAACCAGTTTCCGGCGAAAGGTATCCTGAGTTGTAGGGAAATCATCTCTGGTCTCAGTGGTGGACTTAAGTCGTGGTTTGGGGGCCCAATGCTGAAAAAGGGCCCTATGATGACGTCTTCATACTCGGCCAACCGTGATTATTTACCTTTTGACCAAGTCTAGGAAGGGGATATGCGGGCCACCCAAAGGTACGTTCCTTAGGCGACGGCATGTCTGACATTAAAAATAAAAAAAAGAAAAACGGCAAAAGGACATTCATGATGCACAGCTTCAAACATCTCTGAATAAAGCAAATAACTTAAATATTAATTATTCGAAACCTTGTCACATGACAATGGAAGATTGTAATTAGGGGCGTTGACTAACAAGAAAGCAACCAGCAGCGATAGAGATCCATTACTGATTTCACGATATTTCGTTTGTGGTAACTATCACAGTGACTTGTTACTCATGGGCATCATCTAGCGGTGACCATTTATTTACATGTGGCGTCATCTCCAGGCAGCCACACTTCATAGGAAACACTGCAAAGTGGCAGTCCGGTCATACTACAATTTGCAACCTAACTAGATTAATCTCTGGGTAAACCAGATTGCACGAAAGCTTGATCTGTGAATTTAGAAGTGGTTTGACTCCAGCATTCAGTATCAAGTCCATGCAGAGTTCAAAGTGATCTAAATTCCTAGTCANTGGTAGCTGACTTCATATAATAAACAAACAAACATTAACTATCANCTTGTCCAACGGCCTGAATGCTAATTGCCAGTTTCAGTCCCTAGACAACTGAAATATTTATAAAAATTGCTGTGTTAGCAANATCAAAAGGTTTCAAATGAAAAAATAACGTAAGAGGAATTATTATAAGCATACAGAGAAATTATCAAGTTAATAAATGCACCAAAAGTTAGGTTGCATGCATGACCTGACATTCATGGGGAATCACAAAATTTAATCACAACAACAACTAAACATGAAATAAAAATTCAATGACTCGAAATAAAATAAAAATCACTCGAAAATGCAAATAATTGACTCGAATTCAGACTTATGAACACTCAAATCAGTCAAACCAATGACATATAACACATGATTAGCGATAGCTAGCCCGTCACGCTTCAAAACGGCTGGAAAGCGGCGCCAAAGGTGTAAGGAGTCTGAAATTTTTGACTCCGACTCCGCTCCTGCATCGGCTGAATATACTCCGACTCCGAAACATTTTAAAGATTTGCACTTTGACTCCTGTTTAAACTCCAAAGTGAATTATCTAAACTTTTGGCAGTGTCTAATCGACCGTATCCGGTTTTCGCATAAAAAAGACCAAAAAAACATATCAAACGAATCTGCTGATCACTGCAATACATGTCAGTTGCTTCTCAGATAAAGGATTAAAGTGGCCATAAATTTGTAACCCAATAGCCTACCCTAAACCCTAACCATTTATCTTAACCGCAAACCCTAATGATCAACACTAAATGCTAATAAACCCTAAATTTTGACACTAACACTGAACCCTAAACGCTAAACCTACGCCCTAACCTTACACTGATACAAAACCCTAAATCCTAAATGCTAAACCTAACCCTAGTCCAAGAGCACTTGTCTGCTTTTCGAAATGTTCATCACAAGGGGTCCAAAAATTTGGACTTACAATCTTGTGTAAGTACATCAAAAGAAAAACCAAATACAACAAAGGAGTCACTCGAACTGACCATTGTCTAGTCACTTCCCACTCGACGACGTTGACACTTGACAGTAATGAGATTTTCTCCAACTCAGTTTTATATCTGACAGAAAACTGGATGCGGGATACGGAACTTTTTGTCCTTCGAAACAGAAAACTGGATATGCTGGTTGTTGAAACACTAGGCCTACCTACACTTTTTACGTGAGCTTAATTTTATTGGCCAACAGATTTTTAACGTATCACCATGAACAAGAAATTGTCCAAATCTTTACACACATGAAACTCACCAACCTAACCTTACTTACAT
>JGI24159J19872_10013177_pt1 | contig 10762 bp, 7 predicted proteins | sample Ectturendosymbi4_FD_19872 | JGI IMG/M metagenome (IMG submission 19872)
TAAAATCTTTAAAGAATAAAAAATTTAAGGGTGGTATTATTTGGCATACACAAGGTTCCGGTAAGTCATTGACCATGACTCTATTAGCTCAAAGAATATTAAAAACAATACCTGGTGCAAAAATAATAGTATTAACAGATAGAAAACAACTAAATGATCAGATTACAGATACATTTAAATCTAGAGAGAATTACAATATTATAAAGGCCAAGAGTAGTGAAGAAACAATTAATCATATAGATAACGGAGATTATACAATCCTTAGTACAATGATTCATAAATTTAAAGATGAAGTAATTAGAGTTGTTAAAGATAGTAATATATTTGTGTTTATAGACGAAGCACATAGAACACAATCATCAACTTTACATTCTAAAATGAGAAACAAATTGCCTAACGCAAAATATATTGGTTTTACAGGGACACCTTTAATTTGAGAAGATAGTAAAAAATCTGTTGATGTTTTTGGTGAATATATAGATAAGTACACAATAGAAGAAGCAACAAAAGATGGAGTAATAGTTCCACTTACATATGACTATAGAAAAACAAATGCTGTCATCAATAATCAAGATGCGTTTGATGAAGAAGCTAATAAAATATTGTCTATTGTTGATTCGGAATCAAAGAATAGACTTATAGAAAAAAATTCTAAGCTATCAAGAGTTCTTGAAACTAAAAATGTTGTTGAAACAATCGCAAATGATATCATAAGTGATTTCAATAAAAATTATAAAAAGCATAATTTTTCAGCATTGATAGCAACTAGTTCAAGGTACGCTGCATCAAAGTATTATGATTATATAACTAAAAAAGACAAAAATCTGAGGATAGGTTTTTTGATTTCAAAAGCAGATCCAGATTCGATAAGAAATGAAAAAATAACATTGAAAAATTCAAATGAAATACATGAAAAGAGAGAGGAATTTATTGAAAGTACATATGAAAAACAATTAAATAAGTACAAATCTAATTCTAAGAATATTGATAAAGATTTAGTTAAAATGATTAAGGAAGGAAATTTAGATATTATTATAGTTGTTGAAAAATTGCTTACTGGTTTCGATTCTCCCAAAACAAGAGCTTTGTATTTAATTAAAGGTATGGAGAAACATAATTTACTTCAAGCTATTGCAAGAGTAAATAGAAAATATGATAACAAAAATAACGGATTAATAATAGACTATATAGGAATAATGAGAAAGTTGAAAGAGTCTTTAAATAGTTACAGTATAGAAAGTAATTCAAATGAATATAACGCTATTGTTTACAGTTATGATGAAATTTTTAAACAATTATTAATAGACTATAAAAATCTAAATAAACAATTTGAATCAGATGTAATTAGTTTAAATAAGAAACTAAAAAATAATAAAAAAAAGAGAAGCGAGTTTTATGAACTTTATAGAGATTGCATGAAGTCTATTGATATATTGGATAAATTAATAATAGATGATAGTAAAAAAGAACTAAGAGTTTTAGAGATTAAAAAGGATTTAATTGACAAGTTCACTGTAGTAAAACAAATAATAAAGGGAAATAATGATCAACTATCACAACTAAATGATCTTTCTTTATTTTGACTACTAAATGAAAATATTGAAACAGAAGGTGATGTTAAGCATATACTAAGCGATTTGCCAATAAATGATCCAGAGTTTTTTCAGTCACTTAAAAATGATAATAAGGAAGTAGTAGTTGCAGTTACTTTAGCTGCTATCAGTGATTATATAGAGTTAAATAAAGATAAAAATCCTAAAGGTTATGAAACACTTTCTCAAAAGTTAAAAGAAACTTTAGAGAAATTTAACAAAGGTTTAATTACAAATAATGAATTACAAAATATTATTCATGAATATATATCTAAGTTGGACGATAAATTTGATGATATACCTAAAAATTTCATAATGGATAAGACTAAAAAAACAATTTATGAAAATATAAAAGATAAATTAAAAGAACTTCAGTTAAATGAAAAAGAAATTGAAAACATAATTAATGACATATCTCATAAAGTTTCAAAATTTAAAAATAAAAATATTAATGAAACTAGTGTGAAAAGAATACAATTTGAAAATGAATTAACAGAAGACCTTGTAAAAAAATATGATTCAAATAATAATTTGAATTTAACTGTAGAAAATTTAGAAGAGATATCTAAGACTGTTTCTAAAATTGGTATCTTATTTTCAAAAAATTAAGAATTAAATAATTGTTTGTATAATAGAAATATGAAAAATAATTATTCACAAGTTATTAATACATTAATGCATGATTTAAATAATCATCCAAATAAGGATTATCTTGAGAGAAAATTGAAAACAAAATCACCATATGTAATAATGGAGTTTGTAAAATGATTAGATAAAAATAATTTTGAATTTAATTATCAAAATATATCTACTTTATTTCGATATGATAAGAGAATTAATAAGATTATAATAAATGTTTCTAGCGGTTTAGAACAAACACTAAGAGGTTTATGTGAATTTATAAATCTAGAAAATGATACCGTAACAAAAAGCAATCATGATAGGTGTTTTAGTAATGAAACTAACTTTTCAAAACTAAAAGATCAACTAATTGACTTAGGTGTTTTTAGTCCTGGTGATTTAGGAAATATTGATGCTATTAGAGATCTAAGAAATATGTCTCATCATTACAAGTATTATTTAATAGATAATAATTTAAATAATTTATTACAGAATTTAAAATACATAGATTTAATAGAAAATAAAAATGATTTAAATATATATAATGACATAATACCCTTCACAATAAATGCCTTAAGAGGTATATCTAAGTCACTATTAAAAGACAAGCATGTTAATAAAAAAATTGTAAAGTTTTTAAATGAATATTTAAATACAGAGATAGAAAGAAAAATATCTTAATAAAAAACGGCGTGTATGCCGTTTTTTAAATATTTATTTTTTTAGTGCTTTATAAGCTTGTTCTACTCCTTCTTTTATGGCGTTATGATCGTTAAAATCTTTTGTTTTATATGTAATCTTATTTTTGACTATTTCTTCAGAATTTCCCATTCCTATGCTATAATCAGCTTTTTCAAAAATAGGTACATCATTTTCAGCATCTCCAAAAGCTATTATATTAACATCTTCCCTTTTCATACCTAATTTATTGATTAAAGATAAACCTCCTGTATATTTATTAAATCCCTTTAAAGATATTTCTATGTTTCCTAAATTACCTGCACCAATATAAAAGTTAAAATGATCACCAAAATTTTTTATCAATTTATTTTTTATTTCCATAGTATTTTCATTTCCACTTAAAACAATAACCTTTATTATTTTATCTTCTATTTGACTAATATAGTCTTTGTATTCTGCTTTTCCATTAAAAGGATATTCTATATAGTGGTCCACAAAATGCTCTTTTTTTTCTTCACTTAAATTTGAATAAAAAGTTGGAGAATTAATTCTATTTCAAGTAACAACTTTATTATTAAAATAAGTCATAATACTAACGTTAAATTTAGATATAAAATCATAAAGTTTAAATACTATTTTTATATCCATAAAGTTATTTTCTATATACTTATTTTCCTTAAAGTCATAAATGGATTGACCATTAAAGACAATAGCATATCTAGAGTTAACTTGTTTCGCTACAGGTATTGTTGAAAAATGACCCCTACCTGTATTTAATGCAAAAATATCACCATTACTTTCTATTGTTTTTAATGCCTTTTTTGTTTCATCAAAAACTTCATGTTTTTCATTGATAAGAGTTCTATCAATGTCAAATAAAAAAATCTTCCTTTTCATATTTAAATTATATGAAAGTATAGAGATTATTTAATATTGTTTGATAATATATAAAGTCATTAATGACTATAAAATTAAACTTTTATTTGTGGAATTTATTTTAAATATTTTGTAGTCATAAATTAAAAATTACTTATAAATATCTTATTACTAAAATTAATATCTTTTCAAAAAATAAGGTATTGATTTTTCTTTAATATTACCTATGATTTATAATTGTTAATTATTAGTGATAGTCAATTCTTTGAATTAGACATTTAATATAAAAATAAATTAAAATTAATAATTATTACTGTAATCAAATTTAATGTAGGTTTAGTGCTTTAATTTTAGAACTTTATAATTGTGCAATGAATTTATTAGAATCTGATAAATGCAATATATTATATTTTTATTCCTTTTATGTAGGTTTCTTTTACTTTGTAAATAGAATTATTTTTATTAGATAACAGAATAATATCTGCATCATATCCTTCTTTAATTAGACCTTTATTTTTAATATTCATAGATTGAGCGACATTAGTGCTTGTCATTAATACTGCTTCTTTGATAGAACAACCTGTAAATTCTATCAAATTATTAAAATTGCCTATCATAGTTTGTGAAGAACCTGCAATTTCACCACGCTCTGTTTTAATTAAATTTCCTTTTTTATAAACATTCAATCCTGCAGAAATGTATTTTCCATCTTTTAACCCCGCCGGTCTTATTGCATCTGTTACAGCAATAATTTTATTTACAGGCTTGGATTTATATAATGTTTTTACAACATTTTTATCTACATGTATACCATCAACAATTATTTCTGCATATACATCATCATTGTAATAAGCGCTATTGACGATTCCCATATTATCAAGTCTATGTCCATAACCAGACATTGCATTATGAACATGAGTACAATGTGAAAGGCCACTTTGTATGTGATGGTCAGTTAATGTAGAACTAGCAGTTGAGTGTCCAACAGAAGGTTCAATATTTTTTTTTCTTAAATATTTAGTAATATCTTCAGAAGAATTTTCTATAGCATATGTTATTGTAGAAATATTTTTAGTTCAACTCAGTAATTTGTCAATTTCTTTTTTATTAAGAGGTTTAAATAATTTTTCATTATGAGCACCTTTTTTAGATTCATTTATATAAGGACCTTCAATATGATAACCTAGCACTTGTGTATTTTTTATATCTGGTTCTCTTAAGTATTCATCTAAGACTTCTACAGCTTTTTTTATATCACTATCAGAAGCTGTAATAGATGTATAGAAAATAGATGTAGTCCCTTGGATCGGCAATTTAGATAATATATTATTTATTGATTTTAGATCTGCATCCATAAAATCAGAACCAAATCCACCATGTATGTGTCTGTCTATAAAACCAGGAACTATATATTCTTTATTATTATGATTGCTTTCTTTAACATTAGTAATCTTTGAATCTTCTATAGTAACTTCTATAGGTATATTTTCATCAGATAACCCTTTTAATATTTTCTTCATAGTATAATTATATTTTAAATACTAGGTTACAGTAAAAAACACTATATCTTATTTTTTTTTGTAAAATATTCAAATATTAGTTTTGACTCTTTTTTATTAAAATATTTTTCTATTTCTTCAAGACTATAGTATTTTATATTTATATTATCATCCATTAAGTTAATAAGTTTTAATTTAGAGTTGTCAGAAATTTTTAAATTATCCAAATTTGAAGAAAACATATTTTTAGCAACTTTATTTCTTTGAAACCTTATAGCAAAATTATGTGTTTCATTTTGAAAGTAAGATAGTTTTTGAAATATAAATTCTGGTATTTCAATTTTTATTTTATTTTGTATTATATAACTTGTTTTATGCTCTTTATTTTTAGTTAAAGATATTAATGGAACATTAATTTTTAACCTTTCAAGAATTGTATTAGCTGCATTATATTGTGTAATACCTCCATCCACTATGATTAAGTCAGGTAATTTAATTTTTTCTTTCTTAAGATAAAAGTATCTTCTATAAAGAATTTCTTGCATGTGTTTTACGTCATTATTAGCATTTAAATCTTCTAAATTATAATGTCTAAATTCACTTCTTACTGCTCAACCATTCCTAAATACAGCCATTGCTCCATTTGGATGTTTTCCAAATGTATTTGAAATATCAAACATTTCTATATAATCTATACTTTTTAGATTAAGTAGTTTTTTTATTCCACTTAGACTTTCATCATCTTTTTCATTTTTAAGTTTTAATATTTTTAATTCCTTATTGAAATACTCAGCAGCATTTTCCTTTGCACTATTTAGTATTTTTAATTTTTGTCCTTTTTGAGGAAACACTAAGTTAGTGTCTAATTCTAGATTGAATTTTTCAATTTCAATAGGTAATACTAAATTTTTTGCAAAAGGCAGGTTTTCATAGTATTGAATTAAAAAACTAGATATCGCATCTTCTATGTCAGAATAATAAATAGTTAAATAATTATCAAATGAAGCAATTTCCTTATTTCTTACAAATACTATATGAAAGGATATGTAATTATCTTTTGCAAAGTAGTTAAAAAAATCATAACTTTGGTTATCTTTAATAAAAGTAAGTGAGTCTTTTTGTTTTAGTAAAGTTGTATTAGATATAAGATTTTTTATCTCAATAGCTTCTTCAAAATTTTGAGATTGAGATTCATTTTGCATTAGTTCATTTAAAACGCTATTTAATTTATTTGTATTTCCGTTGAATATTTTTTTTACTTCACTACTTATATATTTATATTTTTCTAAAACTAATGGATCATTAGAATAACCAAGGCATTGACCCATTTCTTCATATAAACAATTCTTTGTGGTATTCCTATTGCATTTTCTGAAAGGGTAATATATATTTAACATTCTTACTATTTCACGTATATTTGTTCCAGGTGGAAAAGGTCCAAAATAGTAATATCCAGATTGATTTTTATTCTTAACTAAACCTCAAGATTTAAATAGTCTAGGATGATTTGATTTTTCTAGAACAACATATGGATACATTGATGACCCTTTAATTTTTATATTATATTTTGGGTTATATTTTCTTACTAAACTAGATTCTAAAATCAATGATTCTTTTTCATTACTAGTTACTATAAATTCAAAATCTCTAATATGCTTTACAAGTATCGATGTTTTTAATCCTACGTTATTAGAAAAATAAGAATTCATTCTATTATTTAAATTCTTTGCTTTGCCAATATAGATTATATTTTGATTGCCGTCTAATCATAAGTAGCAACCTGGTTTATTGGGTATGTCTTTTAATCTAGAAACATCAAACATATTAAAATTATATTTGTTTATACAAAAATAAAAGTTCTATTTATTTTATAGAACTCTTATTTTTATATTAATCAACAAATGTGTCAAGTGCTAATTTTAACATTTTGTTAAATGTGTTTTGTCTGTCTTCTGCTGACATTGATTCACCTGTTACTAATGAATCAGAAACAGTTATCATAGTTAACGCTTCTTTTTTAAAGTAGTTAGCAATAGAGTATAAAGCAGATGCTTCCATTTCAACTGCTAAGCAACCTTTTTTAGCATAACCTTGTCATCTATTTTTTTTAGCTGGATAATAAAATCATTGACTTGAATGAATAGTTCCAAATTTAATTTGTTCATCTCCATTAGCAACGTCTTTAACTTTTTGAACTAATGAAGGGGTAGCAGATATTTTTTCATTTTTAAAACCATATGCCTTTCCATATGAACTATCCCCTATTGCATTTACTCCAACAACAATATCTTTTACTTTCACATCATTTTGATAAGAACCACCAGAACCAACTCTAATGAATCTATCTATTTCATAGAATTCAAATAATTCATGTGCGTAAATTCCNGCTGAACTTACACCCATACCNTGTCCTACAACAGAAACCTTTTTACCATTATAAGTTCCTGTATAAAAATACATATTTCTTATATCACTTACAAGTTTTACATCCTTTAAGTTTTCATCGGCCATTTTTTTAGCTCTTAAAGGGTCTCCTGCAGCAATCACTATCTTTGCTATTTCTTCTTTTTTCGCTTTTATATGTGGTGTCATAATAAATCCTTGGTTGCCTCCCACAATTTTTATAAAATAAAAATTCCTCCCTTTAACCAATTAATCTACTTAAATTATATAAAATAAAATTAAAATAAATTTTTATCTAATATTTTTTAGCAAGTATTCACTTAATACATCAAAAATTTCTTCATCAGGAATTACATTAATCTTGCCACCATAAGCTAAACTAATACCTTTTCTTTCCTCAGAGGTAATTATTACAACAGCATCACTTTGTTCACTCAAGCCTATTGCTGCACGGTGTCTTGCGCCATATTTTTTATCAATCTTTGAAGTTGTTAATTTTTTAACAAAAGCATTTGCCATTGCTATTTTATTATTTGATATAACTAAAGCTCCATCATGTAAAGGTTGAGACTCTTCTCCTCCAAAAATATTAATTATTAAGTTAGCGTTTATATCGGCATTTAATTCTTGCGCATTCATAAAAAGATTTGTTAACTCATCTTTTGTTTGTATGGCTATTATCGAACCTTTTTTATTGTCTGATAATTCTATAGCCGCTTCTGAAATATTAGAAATGGCATTTATAATATTTTGAGCTCTATTTTGAGAAAAGTAATCTCTAAGCCATCTAATAATTTTTCTTAATGAACCGTTATTATAAAGTATTACAATAAAATTCATAAGTATCAAAATACTTACCAATATTAAAATGACTAATTCTAATTGTGTTCCTTCCATATTAAATTAATTATAGAAAAATTAATTAATAATTATTAACTTATTCTCCTTTTAATTTTTTTCTTGAAAGAGAAAATACATTAGAAGATATAATGATTGGAAGTAGGTCATTAAATATCATTGATAGAGCACCAAATATAGGTCCTATCAAAAGTAAAGAGTTAATAGTAGGGAAAATAAAAGCTGTAAAAATAACAATACCTATAAGTCAAATAATGGAAGCTAAAAATCCTATTCTAATAGTCAAAGCTCCTCTCCTTGCAATTGTTAAAGAAAGAGGGACGAGATTATTATTGTGAGAATTTAGGGAAATGGACGAAGAAGCATTTGCTAAATCAGTTCCTTGAAAAGCNCTAATTCCTATATCTGCTTGTTCTAAAGCCAAAGCATCATTTATTCCGTCNCCCATAAATGCTACAAAACCATACTCTTCTTTNAGTGATAAAATAACTTTATGTTTTTCCATAGGGTTAACCTCAAAAAATACTTTCTTTTCATCTATTCCTAATTGTCTAGCGACATATTTAGAAGAATTCTCGGAATCTCCAGTAAGCATATAAATATCTTTGCCTTGAGATTTCAATTCTTTAACCATTTCATATGATGTTGGATTAATTTCATCTTTTAACTCAATATATCCTATTACTTTATTATTCTTAGAAAGATAAGATATTAATGAACCTTCTTTTTTAAGTTCTAGCGCTTTTATGTTTTCCTTCAATTCACCAGATTCATTTATAAATTTAAATGATCCAAATCTATAAGTGTCTTTTCCTCTGATTCCAATCATTCCTTTTCCTGGAATTTCTTTGACTTTAATATCTAGTTTTTTGTACGATTTTAACTTATCATTTATAGATTTAGCTATTGGATGATTTGAGTTATCTTCAAGTGTTTTTACAATAGTCAAATACTTTTCATCTATATTTGTAGAATTAAATGTTAACTCACCTTTAGTAAGTGTCCCTGTCTTATCAAATACAATAGCTTTTGTTTTTAGCGAGTTTATAAAGATATTAGTAGAATTAAAAGTTATTCCTTTTTTAAAAGCTACAGCNCTTGAAAAAAGTGATGTTGTAGGAATTANCAATACAAAAACCATAGGGCAAGCTACAATTAAACTTGTTGCAAAAACTCTAAATCCTGTTGATGGACCAAGGATTATAGATCAAACAATCAATGAAATCAAGGATACTATTAGAAGAAAAGGTACCATATAATATTCAATTTTATCAATCATTGTAGCAACTTTACTTTTTTGCTCTGATGTTTTATTAATGGAACCTATGATTTTTGCAAGCATTGAATCATCAGCTTTTTTAGTTACTTTAAATACTACTTTTTCACCTTGTGATATTGTTCCAGCATAAACTGACTTCCCTTTATTTTTTTCGATAGGTATTGATTCACCAGTTAAAAATGCTTCATCAACAGTAGTTTTGCCTTCTACTATTTCGCCATCAGTGGCAAATTTATTTCCATTTCTAACAACTACTAAATCACCGATATTTAAATCTTCTATTTTTACTTTTTCTTCTTTGCCTTGAACTAATTTAATTGCGTACTTAGAAAACATTGAATCTGTATCTACAATGTTTCTTTTAACTTTTCTATTAACTGTATCGTTAATTCAATAACCTATATAAACAATAAATAAAATTTCGATAATAGCTTCATACATTGATATTTGTTCAAAACTTGTTATTTCTGAACCAAATATAAGTGGATCAACCATGAACATTATCATAGTTACTAGCGAATATAAGTAACTTACTGTTATTGCTATTGATAGAAGGAAGGATACATCATTAGCTTTCTTTTCTTTTATAAAATCTATTAAAGGATCAAAAATATCATGATAAAACAAAATAAAAGTTAATGTAGCTCATGAAAAACCTCATCACTGATTTAATATGACATTAGTAAAATTTGAGTCAGGTATTGCTCCAAAATTATAAATCATTACTATAATAGAAAAAATAAAAGGAGCTAATAAATAAACTAATTTTCATAACCTAAATTCTCCTCCATGTTGGTGTTCAGCATCAGAACCTAAATTATCTTTTTTTTCCGGCTTAAAAATTTTGTGTATTAAAGTCATAGTATTACAAATATTATATATTACAAATATTATAATAAAATTAATTTAAAAAAAGTTAGTTGTATTTCTTTAAAGTTTCTATCACCCTTTCT
>JGI24159J19872_10013178_pt1 | contig 10762 bp, 9 predicted proteins | sample Ectturendosymbi4_FD_19872 | JGI IMG/M metagenome (IMG submission 19872)
CAGCAGACTGCAACCTCTTCAAAACTACAACCTTATTAAATTCGCACTAATTCGGCCATCAACTTTAAACCACGATAGAAATTTATGAAACTTCCGAGGGGCGCCTGACGAGACAACCTGTTTTGCAGGTTTTTTTCGGTGTCCCAGCTCCTTAATTTTATTTTTGCATGAAATTGTTTAATGTTTCCGCCAATAAACTCTCTCTCTCTCTATTACAGCTACAACAACACACACTGATGTGCTTTTGCAAGTTTTGTTGTAAGTCTGAAATATAACGCTTTCTCGCGACTTCTGACATAATGTAGTTCTTACACTGCTGGACCACTGAATATTAAGTAGGCTAGGTGTGGTTAGACACAAAACGTGGTCTTACAGTGCTTGGTTCGGTAAATGCTCAACCCATTTTGCGTATAGAAACTTTGAAGGCAAAAATGTGATGCATTCCTTCATGCTTAGGCAGGCCTGTAACCAGCTTGGGACACCAGGGAAGGCAAAGGGGCCCAAACTCTTTAAACTATGCCCAAGCCAGTAGCTTTAAAGTATGTCCAACATATTCTTCTAGGGGGACAAAATTTTTTCCAGCGGGGCTTCTCCCCTCTAGCCCCACTAGTTATGGTCCTATCTGTAAATATAACAATGTAGAACCTTCTCAGTGACTTCAGGATATTTATTGATACTGGATATTTTTCTTGTGCTTTCGGATTGATTTTCGTCCATGGTTTGTTACCTCTAGTTTCATTGGGTCTTTCACACTTTGATTTTTGTTTTACTCAACAGAATAGGGATTTTTTTAACTTACCACTTTGATTTCTAAGCTATGCTTTGTATTCGGTGTTTCAGTTGAAAATGCAGGAAATTGACAAATCAGAATCAAAATAAAGTCAAATTTTATGAATCATGAAGTCATAAGTTTAAGTTTTTAAGCTAAAAAATTGGTTGCCCTAGTGATTATACACATAACCTAGTGCAGCACTTATATTTATGGGTTAACTCTGAATGTATATACATAAACCAACACCTACCTTCATAATGCCTACCTAACTTTTCTGTTACCGAAGTGTCACTTTAGCCTGGCTAAATTATCTCACTCTTGCTGATTATTCCTAGCAATAGTTTGTGTTTCTACAATTGTTTTCATGTCCACATTCTCTAGCAAGTTTTATACTGGCCAGTGTGCAGGACTGAAGATGTGTTAAAAAACACAAAACCAGTCTACCTTTGCAACTGATGGATTCACTTTTGTATGTCACACACTGTGACTTTACCGATGATAAAGGAAACTCAGCCTGCAAAACTGCAGTTCATTGTGCACTGAGATTGATGTAGCACAAAGAATTCCATGTTAAATAGAGAAATTAATCACCGATTACATTAAATTTGTAATGTAATTGATTACGATTAAATGCTAGTTTTAGTCAGTTTAATTGATTATGATCACTCAAAAACTACTTCATTGCAACCGATTATATAAGTCAACAAAAAAAAAACACTTTTTGTATTAAACAATAATATGACATAACTTTTTTAGATATTTGATATTCATTTTCTTGTGGCACATCAGATTTTGGAATTATAGCAAAAGGCTTTTTTGGGTATATAAACAGTTGTATGCTAACATATTAACTTTTGTTTCCATGTGAAAAATGACCTGATAATTCAGTCCATATAAAGTTTGTTAATTTATTACGAATGATAAAAAAAAACAAGTTGAACAAACAAGCAGAGGACTTCTGGCCTTGGTAGTGGAACTCATAAAACTTCTGTAAGCGTTTTGAACAAGATTTTCTTTTAAAAACTGTGGCTGAATCACCATGAGACAACATCCAGCAGGTGATACCATGATAGATTATTTTCAGAACCCTGGTGTCTTGCTTCCATAGCTTGAAATTATTCTCCCTGGTAGTCACTCATGGTATCAAGGTTTTCCAAAAAAACATTGGTGTGAATGAAAAAAATGCATCATTAGAGATATATGCAAGCCCATTAGAGGTCGATCGATGTATACATATCGGCCGATATGACGATGTATTGTATCGGCAAAATTTCACTGATATATATATCGGCAACATTTGCTCACAAAAGTACTACGCTGTTGCTCTGCATGGAGTGTTCGGAAACCCAAGTTGCTACTTCGTCTCTGACCCTGATTAACACAAATGCTCTGTCCTGTTCCTAGCGCACAGAGCCTTCACGCATACAGACCATCGTGCAACAGTCTCGATAAAACACTCTATGACATAACATTCGCCCATAGGTTTTGGCGCAGTAAGCAGATGATTACCTGCGAACAAACTAGGTTACATGCACTCGTGCAGTTGGGTTGGTTGGTTGTTTTACCAACCAAGGTCTCTCTAGGTTAGACAGCCTTGTGTTCAGCGTGCATCAAAAAAGTGCCTACATCACAGCGAGCAGGACCCAGATTTGTGCAGAATTCCATGTTGTACAGTTCTTCATCACAGTGAAGTGATGGTTTTAATGCCTCATGCATTGTTTTTACTTACAACATCTGAGCGTAGGCACAGATGTCTACACGGGTGTAGGCCCACTTAAACGCAACACATGTTTGCTGTTTGCACATTTTTCATTTAGAGTTAAGACTACTGTGAGTCCTAGAAATTTTTATGGGCTGCAGTAGGCACAACAGATTAAACCATCCTTTCAAAGTACATTTTTGACCTTTACTCAAACACAGCTGGTTGAAATGGTCATGTGAGAAGTACAATATGTAAAGAAACAAGGGTTTTGGTTTAGCCTACAGTTCACACAATGCAAGAGGAAGAAGCTGCTAACAACTTGCCAACACTGAAAGCATAACATTACTTGTCTATCAGACTGACCCATTTGCAGATGTCACAGTCAACTGAGACAGTCAAGCTGTCCAAATTGGTCATGTGACCAGTTCAGCCAATCATGTTCGGCAAGTGGCAAAATAGCTCCAGGAGTGTATATTTTGCCTCACAAGGCAATGACAGGAGTGCATAAAATCTTGCCTCATCAAATAATAGTAACTTGTGAAATTATTTTCTTTGTTTATATGGCCGGAAAATATTCACTGCAATGTCTTTCAGCTGTAGTTTGAAAATGTTTGGCTGAAGGCAAAATAGCTCTAGGAGTGGTTTGAGGCAAAATAGATACTGCTTGAGTAATACAAAAATATCGGTATCGGCAATCAAAATTGAAAAACATCGGTATCGGCCCAAAAAAAACTTATCAGTCGAGCTCTAAAGCACATCTCCATGCAAGCTAAAGCAATTCTGCAACTTCTGCTTGAAAACAATGAGCCTAAATATTTCTTATAAAGATCGAGCATATCTACCTGAATGCCTTCTGAGCTTGTAATTCCAATGCATTCTTAACTGGACATTCCTGACTTGAAGTTTCGATCTGTCAAAACCTCTACAAATCTACAGGCCTAAAAAATTCCTTCTTTCAGTTTAGCTTTCCTGAGATCAGGAAACTTGTCACACAAATACAATAGTTAAATTAAAGCTAGTGGAATTGCATTTGGCCATTGGTTTCACAAAATTTTTCATCAATCTCAATTTTATATGCAGAGGTGACATCAGGAGTTATCATGACACCAGGACTTATGATGATTTGCTAATGGAGGATGCTCAGCTCTTGAACACTGTTCACTCCAAGAACATACAAGTTTCTTGTGGACGAATGTTGCTTTTCATAGTGATCCACAGTAGCACCTGGAGTGGTTGTCCCATAAACATAAAAAACAGCAGTACTTGGCAAGTCCTATGTGCATTCCCATTAATATGCTTATGACCTTGAGAGTTCCACACAGGCTCCACTGGTAGTCAGATGATGTGATTTTGCGCGTGCTACTGATGTGATGATGAAAGCGAAAGACCTGTTGCATTTTTGTCAAGGTCTCTTAATAAAAGTGAACTGCACATGGCAAGCATCGAGAAAGAAGCGACTGCAATTGTCAAAGCTGTCCGAAAATGGAGCCACCTCCTCCTGGGTCATCATTTCAAACTGGTAACTGACCAGCAGTCTGTATCTTTCATGTTTGATGACAGCGATCGTGGCAAGATCAAAAATGCTAAAATAATGCGGTGACGTCTAGAACTCATGCAATACAGTTATGATATTGTATTTCGAGCAGGAAAACACAACACGGCGCCTGATACATTGCGCTAGCATGTCACGCTTGCATGATATTCATTCTTCGCTGTGTCATCCTGGTGTGACTAGAATGTTTCATTACGTGAGGATTAAGAACTTACCTTACAGTCCAGTGTTTCCCAAACTGTGTGGCGTGGCACACTGGTGTGCCGCAAATGTTCTATGTTTTGGCAAAACCTTCTGTATGTTACATCACTTCCNTTNCAAAGTTTGTGAAGAGTAGGTTTTTATAAAGTAGGTGTGCCGCGGCCAAATCTAGTATTTATTATAGTGTGCCGTAACGAAATAAAGTTTGAAAAGCGCTGCTTTAATCACTTCAAGTCTAATGAGAACTTTCTTATCACTATATTCAGTCTATGCGTCCGCCAACACAAAGCTTAAGCTACATGTTTAGGAAAGAAGCTTTCCAAATCAACAGACTTAACGATACATTCCAGTTGAAGTTCAGCGTTCGCAGTGCCCGAAATTGCCACACTGTTCAACGCCTGGGTTTATTTTCCGGTCACAGACCGAAATGTTCTGGAAAAGACCGAAAAAAATTAAGTCATTTCGGTCAGAATGTCTGAAAATATAGGCTAAAAAACACTGTTATGGCGAGTTTTCACGCAACTTTGAGACAAATGACGGAAATGTCTCAGTGAAAGACTTCAACGTACCAAGCGGTCCAGCAGTCCGCACGCCGCAAAGTGGATTACACGCACAGCACTCCAACAACCGGATGATTGCTCGGATCCAAAGCGGAATCCGAGTGTAGCGTTCGGAGTTGGGATCGAATCTGGGGAAACCCCACGGGTCCGCAAGAACTAGACTTTGCAATCTATAAGAAAAGTGATTGCCACCGTTTTTTCATATCGGACAGTTCATTAGTGATAGTTCGACCAAATCTTAACAAGGCTTCACGCTCCGACTCCCGGTTGCTCAAAACAAGAAAACGCGCATCACCATCGAATGACGTTGACCCGCGCGTTACTCTCAGCAACCGCAAGATTCCATCCACTTCTAGTCGAACTCTCCCAAGTTGCGCAACCCTTTCCAAATGCGCACATGGACAGGCTGACTTTCACGTTTTTGCGTTGTATGAACTGTAAGCTAAACACTCATTCTGCTTTAAGCTCCTAGTCAAGTGATAAATAACTTGCAATTTTTTCTAGGGGGAAACATAGCCCACAATCTTTCAAACAACTTAGTTCTTTAAAAGTGTGTATATTCGCATAACGACAAAACTTTGGAAAGGGTCCCACAACTTGGAATAATGCACTGGTAGAAGTGGATAACATCTCGCGGTTGCTGAGAACAGCGCGGGGGTCACAGTCATTTGATTAATATTGGCAATAATCAACAGTTAATGATGGCAACAATGTTTTGAAAAGGCTTCTGAAACTATTGTTTCGACCTAATTTTACTGATGAAATGCGAGAAGAGTGCCTCATAGTACTACCGCGTGAACAAAAATTTGATTCAAGGCCGTTGGCAATTACTGTTAGTTGTTTTCCAAAAGCTTGCTGTAGAAGTTCTTGAAAGATTTACTTCAAAATCGAAATCGTGAACAGAACCAAACGTCAAAACCTAAAAGCTTTCGCCTGCAGAGACGCGTTGAACGGTTTCTTTATTAGCATCTAAGGCAGGGCTGTTAAGCACAAACACACAGCGGGTCGAAAGCAAACGGAGAAACAAGCGCTAAGGCAGGTTTACCATTTACCCAGTACAACAATAACGGTCGCGTGCACATCTTAACCAAACAATCGTGTTGGTTTGATTTCTGTGCAAAAACTCAGATCAAAAGCCGGTTAATCAACAACGACGTGTTCGCGACTCGCAGTTGAACTGCAGTGTTGCCAACCTTGCAGTTTTCCCGCGAATTTGGGCTTGTTGTTTTGTGAAGTTGAGGGTATTTTGGAAGACTTGCGGGTTGCTTGTTTTTGGGTTTGTTTTAACTGAAATTTGCTTGTTTTTTGGGCTTGTTTTTTGCAGATTTCTGTTTTTCTGATTGTTTTTTCTTCAAATTTGATGACAACTTTCTGTTTCAATTTGCTCCTAAAGACATGGGTGTGTTTTTGTGAAAATTTGGTCATTTTGGGTTTGTTTTTTCGTATTTGCCACCATGCTTTTTTATTTAACTTACTTGCTGATTTTTCGTTTTGTTGCATTTTCCTGCCAATGCATGTTGGGCTTGTTTTTCGTTGAAATTACCTATTTTTGGCTTGTTTTTCATATTTTCTTGCTTGTTTTTGCAAAATAACCTGGCATCACTGTTGGACTGTCATTCATTGTCGTTGTCACTTTCTCCTTGCGCGTGTGCAGAACAACCACGCAGCGCAATGTTGCGGCATCTACAGAGCCGCGCACAACTCCACAGCGATTATGAGATAAAAATGTCACGACGTTTTGCTACCCTCCCCACTCTCTGTTCGCGCTGAGTCGTTGTTCAAGAGGTGTGTTCACAAAAAAGCGTTTGGTTTCTTGCAAAAAAAAAGCTTACAAAGCACCAGATTGCTTTGCTCATAGTACGCCATGTTCTCAATTTAGGCTTCAGCTTTACCCAAGTCTTAATCAACACTTCCAGCAGTGTTGATGGGGAGGGGACTTGTATTCGTTCGTGCTGGCGCAAAGAGCCGAGGCTCAAGCGGATAATAATGTGAACGGTTTTCCGAAGCTTTCCGAAGCAAAGCCTCCGTTCCGAAGCAAAGCCTCGGTGCGCCGCCAAAGTCATGAAAAGAAGCAAGTTGTTCAGGCAAAAGATAGATAGCAAGTAAGAAGTAATATCAGTTGCCCAGTGCCCGCATGCATAACTGATTTCTCCGCTGGTACCGTTGCTTGCAGAATAGAGGGCTACGTTATGCAAACGTGCGAGATTATGTTGTGAGCTCTACACGCGATTGCATCTTGTGTTCGTTCCGTATGTGCCTCACAGGCCGAGAAACTGATATTTCAGTTGCGAGATGTTTACAGAAAGGCAGGTCTGAGATGCTGCACACGTCGCACGCCGGACGATTGGCGACGTCATCAAAAGACGTTGCAGGATCTCAGCTGGGTTTGATGCAGCGTCGTCCCAAAAACACAGCAAAGAAAATTCCTTCATGCCACACTCTCGAGACTGATTTTCCATATAAAGAAAGTGCTAACCGCGCGTATTGTATAGACTGACTTAAAACTTTCCGATATAATTTATCTCAGCGATACACCTACCTGTCTGGGTATCTCAGCGCGTACGAAGCGACCAAAAAACCGCCGAAACTATGACCCAGCAAAACCATTTTTTCGATCTTCAAAGCTTCTCTCCACTGCTCGATGGAATCGACGAACTGTTCCTCTGCGAGGTCAGGGTTGCGGTTAAACTTGGGTCGGCTGCTTCGTCCGAAGCCGAGCAAATCAAACGCGTATAGAGTTCGCGTCTTGCTGAGCGGTTCAAGATTGTTCGCCTGAAATTTAGAGGTTGTTTGACTTTCGAAAGAAATTATGTTCAAAAAACAAGCAAGATGGCTAGGTTGCGCCAAAGTAAAAACTTGCAGGGAACTGTAAAAGAAAATTTTTTCAGACGGCCAGCTTTCATACAACGTTGAGTAAGCCGTAAATTCTTACAGAAATGACGAGAAGAATGGAAGTTTACTTCTACAAACGATTTTATCATATGCCAGTTTCGCTGTTTTGTTACGGAATTTAGTCTTTATGACGTGTATTTGCTATTTTTAATTCTAGAAAGTCAACAGAATAATGCTTCTAAAAGTGCAAAGGTTCCATCTAGATCGCGTTTTTCTGCAATTTGATTTAAACGATTCTGGTTTTAAACATGAAGATGCACCTGGACCTCTCAAAGAGTTTAGTGGGTCTAGTTTTTTTTGGCCATGGACCGAATTTTTTTATGACCGATAAAGTAAGTAAATTCGGTCATAATGTCGGCAAAAATAGACTAGTGAGTACTGTTATGGCGAGTTGTAATCATATTATGAGACAAATGACCTAAATGTCTTAGCAAAAAAAAAGCAGAAGTGGGTTACTTCCACCTATGCCAAAAATCAGCTGCAAATAGCTAAAAACATTAAGATTAGGGGTCGGGAAACTTTTTTAACAAAAGAGTTGGTTTTTACGTTAGTTTCGATTTTTTCCACCACTTGGAAATATGCAGTTGTCTCGGAAGCTTTCAGGTTGGCACCCATGATAAAAGTAACCACAAATTCAAATAAATTACTCATTTGGTTATAACTATCCTTGACAATAACAGTTTACTTACCCAAAACCCCACACCTGCACCAAAGCCATGTACCATAACTAGTGGAATTTTATTTCTAGCTTCTCTATTTGCGATTACTGTCCATATCTTGATTCCATTGGGAAGTTGAACAAATTTTTTTGTCAAAGTACATTTAACACCTGAAACAACATATGATATATACAGGTGGTTTGCTTGAACGACAATCTCTGCAATGTAACTACAACTTGAGTGAACCGTTAGTGCTTTTCCAGGTTGAAACATGTACCAAATCAACAACAGACAAAAAAGTAGACAAAGCATACAGAAAATCAAATCCTTGACGTTTTAACCTAACATGATGTTTACAGAAAATCAAATACAGAAACGCATGCAGAAAATCAAATCCTTGATGTTTTAACCTAACATGGTGTTTTATAAATGCACAGTGGATTTGCAAAGAGCAACTCACAAACGAGCATCTTTCTTTCAGCAGATGCAAGGTCACTGTTAGATGTAGGGGTCCATTTACATCTTTTACTTAAACAGCAGGAGTTTTCATCACTAGAAAAAACATAATGTAGATGTTACCTCACGAATCTCAAACAAACTTCACTCATCTTTACAAAAATTCGTGTGAACAGCACAAATAAAAAAAGTATAAATGTTGCACCTAATTATCTTTTCAAAGTATTTACATAGCTAGTTCATCAAATATTTACGTCTTTCACGAATATGCCTGCCAAACTGTACTGATATACAATAGCATATTTATTTACATAGCAGCACAGCATTGGTATGTATGAGTGACACCTTGCACACTGACTTCTTACTCTTTTATCTGATGTATATCGCATAAAACAACAAGAATAAATGGTAGACATACAAAAATCAATGTGTTGACAGTTTATCAGAGCCAACGAGAACATTTACTGACGTTCATTTAAAGTTTGTTGTTTTTTTTAAACCAGCTGATAAATACTTGACCAGTGTTTTTACATAGCAGAAAACTTTCAGTTGGAAGTAAGTGTTTAGATCAACACACAGCTATTCATCACTTACTCAGATAATGAGTCAACATCTTCATGCAATGACGTAGTTTCCCTGAAAATACCATCCATTGCAAAGGTTGATGTTAATGCAGCATAGATAATCCCACAGCAACCTAATTTCCCTCACAATTTCTTTCAAAATACATGTAAAAAATACTGTTGAACATAGAAGGCTAGCACAGTAAAAGTATAGCATATTAAGTACATGCAACACTGATGATGGAAGACATGAACTCTTGAAGTCTAGTTTGGTGGAATGAGGTTCAGTCAATGCCAGAAGAGCTACTGGGCCATTTTGTGTCAATTCTCAGGAAGTGGTCAGGACACCCTTTCCAATTTTCCTGAAATTTTACTCAAATTGTCATTACTCCATATGATGAACATCTGCAAAATTTGAATGAAATCTGTCAAGAAATGGCATGATTATAAAGCCTTTTAGTTGGGAGGGCATAGCCGGGGGGGAGCAAATTGTTCATATTTGGCTATGTGTAACCCTTTAATGTCTGCGTGCGACAATATATTGGCGCGAGGTTTTTTGGTTATGACTCGCCAGCCGCTAAGCTAGAGAGTTGTTCAAACCCTCTACGGATGCGGCAAGTCTTCTTGGTTCTTATAAAAAAAAAATTTTTGATTTGGGTGAAGGGTTCGCCTGGGAGAGGCTCGCAAAGTGGGAGTGTTTCTGTTTTTTTGATCAACTTTGACAGGCCCTGGACGCCAATCCAATGGGCCATAATTTTGGCTCAAACGTTTTTTGAAACCTAGATGATCTCCCGCGTCGATAAAGACCTTGCTTGACCTTCTAGCATGTCTGGAACCAAAGTTATGGCCCAAAACCCTCATTTAACCCCCTGAATCAGAATATGCTGAAAAATAGCATTTAATACAATTGTCTGAAGTAGACCCAGAACATACCAATTATAAAATTATGTTTGTTTAATTGCATTATTTTGATCAGTAGAGCAGTGCAGAGTTTCAGTCCTAGAAGCTTTTATATCACGTGCTGTTTCAAGTGATGGACAGAGTAAACTTGAAAGTGTTCCAAAGTCGAAAAACAACATTAACACTTTGGCGTCTGGGTGGTTTTGGCGATTTTTGCAAAAAAAAAAGTGAGTTTTCAATTGCCTTACCAACGCTCTAGCTCCTCCGCCGATTGCGCTAGAGAGCTGTGCAACGGCTCAAACGGATCGGCCAGTCTAGTAGATTGCACTCGAAAAAAATTTTTTTGCCTGGGGGGTGCAGGTTTTTTGTGAGTGACATCATAAGTGGAGGACTTCTAGGCCACCTTGCCCCATTTGCCTGGCCCTGGGTGCCAACCGTTAGGTGGTAGTATTTCGCTGAAGTTTTTACTGGAAACTAGGCTACAATCTGAGTCTTTTGATACTTT